>Ga0334722_10002175_pt1 | contig 22566 bp, 17 predicted proteins | sample C3_bottom_MG_FD_207210 | JGI IMG/M metagenome (GOLD analysis project Ga0334722, IMG submission 207210) | Sediment microbial communities from Yellowstone Lake, YNP, Wyoming, USA - C3_bottom | ecosystem: Environmental > Aquatic > Freshwater > Lake > Sediment | place: USA: Wyoming | collected... | reverse complement strand
TCGGTGGCGAGCGCGGCGTAGAAGCGCGCCATGTTCACCACCGTCTGCGAGTTCTCGCCCTGCCCGATGGCGAGGTTCAGCGACACCGCGTTGCTCCACCCGCGCGGACCGAACCGGCGGTTGTAGTACTCGCTGGCCGGTGCGCTCGGGAAGCTGGGCCGCGTCTCGGCCGGCAGGTCGATCCCGGAGCGCTCGCGCGCGCCAAGGTCCACCCCACCGGCGACGAGCCGCGAGAGACCGATCTTCAGCCCAAGCTGGTAGAAATACACGTCGCACGACAGCTCGATGGCCTGCGCCAACGTCACGCTGCCGTGCCCCTTCTTGTCCCAGCACTTGAAGCGCCGGTTGCCGTACTGGTAGCCGCCGTTGCACGCCACCGGCATGTGGTCGTCGAGCGTGACCAGCCCCGACTGCAGCGCAAGCACCGCCGTCGCCAGCTTCCACGTCGAGCCGGGCGCGTACGCGCCCTTGATCGCCTTGTTGTACAGCGGGCGCCGCGGATCCTCGTTCAGCTCCCGCCAGTAGTCGGCGGGAATGCCGCCGATGAACCGGTTCGGGTCGAACGTCGGCGCCGAATGCAGCGCGAGCACCTCGCCGGTCTTCGGCTCGAGGGCCACGACGCCGCCGATCAGCGAGTCGCCAAACAGCTCCACCACGTACTTCTGCAGGTCGAGGTCGATGTTCGTGTACAGGGGCGGCGCGGCCTCGGGCAGCAGGTCCTGCCGTGCACCATCCTCGCGCACCACCCGGCCGCGGGCATCCACCTCGACGAACCGGGTCCCTTCCCGGCCGCGCAGGCGGCTCTCGTACTGCTTCTCAAGGCCGTCCTTTCCCACCTGCTGGCCCGCCTTGTAGCCGTGGAACGCCGGGTTCGCGAGTTCGGCTTCGTTCACCTCACCGGTATACCCGATGAAGGCCGCCATCGCCGGTCCGTCGGGATAGTAGCGCTTCGGCGCGTTCTGGATGATCAGGCCCGGGAACTCCACCCGATGCTCCTCGAGCACCGACACCACGTCAAACGAGGCATCCGGAAAGATCACCGCCGGCCGGTTCGGTGCGCGCCGGAACCGGCGCACCGCCTGGTTGACCTGTTCCGGCGACAGCGAGATCGTGCCCGCCAGCCGCCGGAGCGCCGCGCGAAGCGAGTCCACGCCGGGGGCGAGCAGCGACACGGAGTACCCGGGCAGGTTCTCGGCCAGGATCTGCCCGTGGCGATCGTAGATCACGCCGCGCGGCGCCGGCAGCGGCACCTCGCGCAGGCGGTTCTCCTCCGACTGGAGCACGTACTGCGCGTGCTGCAGCACCTGGGTCCGGAAGAACGAGCCGAGGAGGAAGACGAACGCAAGGAAGAGCAGCGCGGACGCGAGCCGCGCACGGCGCTGCACCTCGTTGGGATGGAAGCTCATCCCCGCGGCGTCCCGACCACCGGGCGCACCAGCACCAGCACCGCCAGGCCCACCACCGCCGTCACCGCCGCGGCCAGCGGCGACCAGAGCAGCGCCTGCGCCAGGAACTCGCTGCCGCCCAGGCGATGCTCGGCGGCGAGGAAGACCAGATCGCCCACCCACTTGCCGAGGAAGACGAACACGGCGTTGAGCGCGATGTTGTCGGCGAAGAACGCCGCCTTCAGCGACGAGGCCGCGTACGCGACCACGCTGAACGCGAGCGCGCCGGCGCCGAACGCCCCCGGCGTCATCGAGTCGGAGATGATTCCCACCGTAAAGCCGACCACGGTCGCCACCCCGGGGCGCGCCCGCACCGCCACCAGCAGCACCGCAATGGCCAGGAAGTCGATCGACGCGCGCCAGTCGAGCACCGGGCGCAGCGTGTAATGCAGCACGACGAGCGCCAGGAAGACGAGCGCAAACCAGAGGCCACGGGCCGCGTTCATGGCGTCGCTCTCGGCGCGACGGGTGGTTTCACCGCGGCGCCAGCCGGTGGTTTCGCCGGCGAGCCAGCCGGCGTTTTCGCCGGCGCGCCCACCGGCGGACGGACGGGCGCCGCGACCGGCGGCTTCACCGGCATCCCCGTCGAGTCCACGCGCGGCTGCAACGCCTGCAGCGAATCGAGCCGCAGCCGCTCGACCGTCGCCAGCGAATCGGCGTGGCGCTTCGCCAGCGAGTCGCCCGCCGCCACCACCTGCGACAGTGCGCTGTCCACCGCCGTCTGCCACGCGGACGACACGCCCTCTTTCGAGCGCCGCGGCTGCACCACCAGCACGGTCGTCGCGTCGGCGGGGCGCACGGCGGGACGGAGCAGATAGTTCCGGGCCCACGCTTCCGCCGTGCGAAGCTCCGAAATCACCGTCCCCACGGGAATGCCCTTGGGGTACACGCCACCGAGTCCCGCACTCACGATCAGCGTACCCGGACGCAGTTCATTGCGGAACGCCACGCCGCGCAGTTCGAGCAGGAAGCGCGTCGCCCCTGGACCCAGGTGCGGGTACACGATGCCGAACGCCGTGCCGTCGGCCGACATCGCGCTCACGCGGAAGTCCGGGTGCGGCCAGACGATCGCCACCGACGACCGCGCGTCCACGGCCTCGATCATCCCCACGAGCCCCTCGGGCGCCACCACCGCGCTGAACGGCTCGACGCCCTCGTTGCGCCCCACCGCCAGCGTCATCGTGTAGTCGTCGCCGAGCCCGCGGCCGTGCAGCGCCTCGGCGGGCACGAAGCCCCACTTGAGGGCGGCGCCCAGGCCGAGCAGCCGGCGCAGGCGATCGTTCTCCGCCGCCACCACCTCGGCCTGCGACGCCTGCAGCCGAACGCTGTCGGCCACGCGCAGCGACGCGTCATACAGGAGCACCGCGCGGCGCGACACCTCGGCGCGCTCCTGCAGCTCGGCCAGCGGCACCACCACGGTGCCGCGCAGGCCGCCGGCAATGCTCGTGCGCAGCGGGGCGGGCAGCACGAGCGCCACGAGCGACAGCAGCACGCAGGCGACGAGCATCGCCTGGTCCGCGCGGGAGGAGGTGCGTGCCGGGCGCGGCACCGTGCGCTAGGTGGAGAGGACCGACCAGTACTTCTCTTCGTCGTCGAGGATGCGCCCCGTGCCGCGCACCACGCACGTCAGCGGGTCCTCGTCAACGTGGATCGGGAGCCCGGTCTCCTGCGTCAGCAGCACGTCGAGCCCGCGGATGAGCGCGCCGCCGCCCGTCATCACGATGCCGCGGTCCACGATGTCGCTCGCCAGTTCGGGCGGCGTGATCTCCAGCGCGCGGCGCACCGCGTCCACGATCTGCTGGATGGGCTGCTGCATGGCGTCGCGGATCTCGGCGCTGTGCACGCGCACCGTCTTCGGGATGCCCGACACGAGGTCGCGCCCCTTCACTTCCATCTCGCGCTCTTCGCCCATCGGCGACGCGCTGCCGACCTGGATCTTGATCATCTCCGCCGTCGGCTCGCCGATCAGCAGGTTGTAGCCCGAGCGCATGAACTGCACGATGCTCGTGTCCAGCTCGTCGCCGCCGGTGCGGATCGACGTGTCGCTGACGATGCCGCTCAGCGCGATGACCGCGATCTCCGTCGTGCCGCCGCCGATGTCGATCACCATGTTGCCCGTCGGCGTTTCCACCGGCAGTCCGACGCCGATCGCCGCCGCCATCGGCTCGGCCACCATGAACACTTCCTTCGCGCCCGCGCCGAGCGCCGAGTCGCGAACCGCGCGCTTCTCCACCTCGGTGATGCCCGAGGGCACGCAGACGATCACGCGCGGCTTCACGCGGAACACGTGCTTCTCGATGATCAGCTCGAGGAAGTAGCGCAGCATCTTCTCGGTGACGTCGAAGTCGGCGATCACGCCGTCCTTCATGGGACGCACCGCGATGATGCCCTCGGGCGTGCGGCCGAGCATGCGCTTCGCTTCAAGGCCCACACCCTTGATCTTCTTCGTCTCGCGATCCATCGCGACTACCGATGGCTCGTTGAGCACGATGCCTTCGCCCTTCACGTACACGAGCGTGTTCGCGGTGCCGAGGTCAACGGCGATCGCGTTGGCGGGAAACAGCGAACCGTGCTTGAAGAACGGGAGATTCCAGCGCATCAGGGCTCACGCGCGATCGCGGCAGTGCGCGATCGGCTGGGGGCAGGCATCTATTAATAAGGGCGGTCGGCGGACAAGCGGAAAGTTAGGTGCCACACCAGCTTGCGACAAGTCGGACCCGGTCCGATACCGTCCGGGGTGGTCCGCGCGTCCCTGCGGCGCAGGGTCCACGTGAGCGGACGCAGGCCGGGTGTCATTCAACACGGAGACACGGAGCGGCACGGAGCGCACGGAGACGGCAACCGCAAGACGAGGGGGAAAAGACAGCGCGCCACGCATTGCTCTGCGTGGCGCGCTGCATTTCCTGCAGGCGTTTCAGCCTCCGTGCGCTCCGTGCCGCTCCGTGTCTCCGTGTTGAAGAAAACCGGTCAAGCCGAGGCGCACCAGCCGTTTAGCCGAGGAACGACTCCGGCTTGTGGTACTCCATGCCGAACGCCTCGGCGACACCCTTGTAGGTCACCTTGCCGTCCACGACGTTCAGGCCCTTGAGCAGCGCCGCATCTTCCTTGAGCGCCTGCTTCCAGCCCTTGTTCGCCAGCTTCAGCGCGTACGGGAACGTCGCGTTGGTCAGCGCCAGCGTCGAGGTGCGCGGCACGCCGCCCGGCATGTTCGCCACGCCGTAGTGGATCACGTCGTCCACGACGTACACGGGGTTCTCGTGCGTCGTCGCATGGATGGTCTCCACGCAGCCGCCCTGGTCGATGGCGACGTCGACGATCACCGAGCCCTTCTTCATGAGCTTCAGGTCTTCCTTGCGGATCAGCTTCGGCGCCTTGGTCCCCGGGATCAGCACGCCACCGACCACGAGGTCGGCCGTCGCGATCTGCTCGAGGATGTTGTGGCGGTTGCTGTGGATCATCGTCACGTTGGCCGGCATCACGTCGCTCAGGTAGCGCAGCCGCGGCAGCGAGAGGTCGAGGATCGTGACCTTCGCGCCCATGCCCGCCGCCATCTTCGCCGCGTTGATGCCGACGATGCCGCCGCCGAGCACCACGACGTTCGCCGGCGCCACGCCCGGCACGCCGCCGAGCAGCAGGCCGAGGCCGCCGTACAGCTTCTCGAGGTACTTGGCGCCTTCCTGCACCGCCATGCGCCCCGCGACTTCCGACATCGGGATCAGCAGCGGCAGGTCGCCGTTGGCCAGTTCCACCGTCTCGTACGCGATGCAGATGGCGCCCGAGTCGAGATGCGCCTTCGTCAGCTTCTCGTCGGCGGCGTAGTGGAAGTAGGTGAAGATCACCTGGCCCTTGCGCATGCGCGGCCACTCGGGCGCGATGGGCTCCTTCACCTTGATGATCATCTCCGCTTCCTTCCAGACCTCGTCGGCCGTCTTGAGGATCTTGGCCCCGACCGCGACGTACTGCTCGTCGCTGAATCCGCTCCCCTCGCCTGCCGCCTTCTCGACGTACACGGTGTGACCGGCCGATACGAGCGCCTCGGCCCCGGCCGGGACCAGCGAGACGCGGTTTTCGTTCGTCTTGATTTCCTTCGGGATGCCAATGCGCATGGTATGATCGCGGTTTGATGGTCTGGAAAGAAAAGAATCAGCCCCGTAATTCTAGCACGAATTCGCGCGAGGGGCACACTCGCAATTCCCCTAAACGGCGTAGGGCAAAACACCGTTGACCGCAGGCGGGACATGGTGTCCCCCGGCCGACGCCCGCCATCAGGTTCCGCGGATCGCCGATCAGGTGGTCGAAGCGGCCGCGCCGACGCGCGGCGGGAAGCGCTTTTCGTCGAGTCGCCCCAGCATGCGCAGCAGTCCATCGAGGATCGTCAGCGGGTGCGGTGGGCAGCCCGGGATGTGGAGGTCCACCGGAATCACCGCCTCGGCCCCCGGGTTCACCTCGGGATGCCCGGCAAACAGTCCGCCCGAAATCGCGCACGCCCCCACGGCGATCACGATCTTCGGCTCGGGCACCGCGTCCCACGTCTTCCGCAGCGCGAGTTGCATGTTCTTCGACACCGGCCCCGTGATCAGCAGTCCGTCGGCGTGGCGCGGCGACGCCACGAACTGGATGCCGAACCGGCCGAGGTCCCAGCCGATCGTGCCGAGCACGTTGGTGTCGGCCTCGCAGGCATTGCAGCCGCCCGCACTCACCTGGCGCAGGCGCAGCGAGCGCCCGAACAGGCGCAGCAGCGTCTCGTCAAGCTGCGCCGCGAGGCGCACCTCGGCCTCGCCGGTGTCGCCGAGCACCAGGTCGGCGCGTCGCCGCGCCGCCATGCGATGGTCGCCGGTCTGCGTGATGGCGCCGGTCGGGCAGGCCGACACGCACGCCGCGCAGAAGACGCAGCGGCCCAGGTCGAGCGCCACCGGCCGGCCGGCCGTGCGCGTGATCGCCTCCGTCGGGCACGACGCGATGCACGCCGCACAGCCCTCGGCGCAGCGCGCGCCGTCCACGCGCAGCGCGCCGCCGTGGCGCTCGGGAAGCGCCGGCGCCGGTCCGTCGGGATAAGACATCGTCTCGCAGCCGCGTTTCAATCGGTGCAACAGGGTGTCGACGACGAACATTGGGGAGCGCCCGGATTAGAGGTCGAAACCGCAGTACGACAGGCTGAAACTCTTGTTGCAGATCGGGAAGTCGGAGATGGCGTTGCCGCGCAGCGCCAGCGCCAGCCCCGACCAGTTGTGGAACGACGGGTCGGTGATCTTGTAGCGGCGGAATCGTCCCGCCGCATTCGTGACCGCCACATGGCACACCTCGCCCCGCCATCCTTCCACCAGCGCGACGGCCAGCGTGTCGCCCATGCTGGGCGGCGCCTCGGCCGGCTCGTCGGGTTCCGGTGGCGCCGCCAGCTGCTCGCGCAGAAAGTCACCGGAGCGCTGAATCTCGAGCGACCGCACCCTGGCCCGCGCGAACACGTCGCCGCCGGGCCAGACGGCCACCGGCGCCTGCGCAAACCGGTGCCAGCCGGCGGGATGATCGTAGCGCACGTCGCGCACCAGCCCGCAGGCGCGCGCCGCCGGGCCGACCATCCCGATCTCCTCGGCCTGCGCCCGGTGCACCACCCCCACGTTCTCGAACCGGGCGCGCACCGACGCCGCATCCCACAGCCACGCGATGGCCTGCTCCACGTCATCGAGCGCACCGGTCAGGCTGCCGAGCATGCGCGCTGCCAGCGCCTCGGGCACGTCGGGGCCGGCGGCGAACGGCCGCACGAGTCCGCGCCCGAACCGATTGCCGCACAGCGCGGCCGTCAGGTTCAGGAAGTCGCCGCGCAGCTTGCCACACGCCGACGCGGTCGGCACGAATGCCACGTCACCGGCCAGCGCACCCAGGTCGCCGGTGTGATTCGCGAGGCGTTCGAGCTCGAGCCCGACGGCACGCAGCCACTGCGCCCGCAGCGGCGCCTCGCCCTCGGCCAGCGCCTCCATCACGGTGGCGTAGGCGGTGGCGTGCCCCACCGTCGTGTCGCCGGCGACCGTCTCGACCTGCCGCATGGTGAGCCGATGCGGTCCGCCCGCCATCGCGCGCTCGATGCCGCGATGCTGGTAGCCGAGCGCAATCTCCAGATGGATCACTTCCTCGCCCGCGCACTGGAACCGGAAGTGCCCCGGCTCGATGATGCCCGCGTGCACGGGGCCGACGGCCACCTCGTGGATCTCGCCGCCGTCGACCTTGAAGAACGTCCCGTTCGCCGGCGCCTCGCCCGCCGAGGCGCGCACCGGCTTGAGCCACGGGTGGCCCTCCGGCGTCAGCCCGTGCAGCTCCCAGACCTCACGCTCGAACAGGTGCGCCTGCGGATGCGTGACGGTGAGCGACGGATACGAGCCGCGCACGGGGGTGCTGCGCCCGACGGCCAGCGTGTTGTCGGCGTCGAACGCGAGCACCGCAACCAGCCGCACGTCGGCGCCTGCGTCCTCCGGCACCGCGAACCAGCTGCAGAGGCGCGCGCCGCGGTCGAGCTCCGCCGAGGTCCGTCGCACGAATTCGGCCGGCGGCCACTCCGGGACGTCGCGCCACGGCAGCGACGTCGCGTTGGGCAGGAGGGCAAAGACCGTCGCGCCGCTCATGGCGTCGGGAAGAGTTGGGCGGCGGCCGCGGTCCACGACTCCCGCAACACGTCCGGCGTGAAGAGCCCGAGCCACAGCGACAGCCCGAGCAGGAGCGCGGGCGGCGCCACCGCGCCGGCCGTCTCGACGAAGCGCCGGGCGCTCGCCACCGTCGCCGGGCGCGGGCGTCCGTCCACGACGGCGAACACCACGCGGCTCAGTCCGAAGAAGGCGAACAGCAGGCAGGCCAGGAAGATCACGACGGCCACGTAGTGCCCCGTGCCGAGCGCCGCGCGCAGCACCAGGAGCTCGGAGAAGAATGGCCCGAACGGGGGCGAGGCGGTCACGGCAAACAGTCCGGCGACGAAAATCATCGCCGAGCGCGGCGTGAGCACCGCCATGCCGCGCACCTCGTCGATCGACGCCGAGTTCGCGGCGCGGCGGATGTTGGCCGAACTCAGGAACAGCGCGCCCTTGGTGAGGCCGTTGCTCCATACGTGGAAGAGCGCCGCGAACACGCCGGCGGGGCCCAGCGACGCCCCGATGCTCAGGATCCCCATGTGCTCCACGCTCGAGTACGCGAGCATGCGCTTGTAATTGCGCGTGCCCAGCAGAAAGAGCGCCGCGACCACCATGGAGAAGAGGCCGATGGCGAGCAGCGTCCGGTCGGCGATGGCTCCCGCCCCCGCCGCGCCCACCACGGCGCGCACGCGCAGCAGCGCGGTGAACGCCACGGTGGTGACGCCGCCAGCGAGGATGGCGCCCACGATGCCGGGCGCCTCGCCGTACGCGTCGGGCTTCCACGTGTGCATCGGGGCGAGGCCCATCTTGGTGCCGTAGCCCGCCAGCAGCAGCACCCACGCAATGAGCACCCACGGCCGCGACAGCGCCGCGCCCTGCGCCGAGAGCGCCACGAACGTCAGGTCGCCGCTGCCGCCACCGTGCATCGACGCGTAGCCCAGGCAGAATGACCCGAGCAGCGAGAGCGCAATGCCCGTGCCGCCGACCAGCAGGTACTTCCACGTCGCCTCGAAGGCGCGCGGCGTGCCGTTGAAGTGCAGCAGCGGCACGGCGGCCAGCGTCACGGCTTCGGTCGCGATCCACAGCACGCCCAGATGCCGCGCCTGGTGCCCGGCGCTGAGCAGCCCGAGCACCGCCAGCAGCACGGCGACGAAGACGCGGTTGCTGCGCTCGGACCGGAGGCGCAGGTAGGTGACGGCGTACATCGAACAGGCGAAGAAGAGCAGCGAGACCGCCGGCAGCACCGCGCGCGCCACGGCGTCGAAGCCCATCCAGGCCTCCCGCGCCACGACTGGAGGCTGCACGAGCAGCCAGAACGACAGCGCCAGGTGCGCCGCGCCGACGACCGGCAGCAGCCACGGCCGCGTGCGGTCGCCGCGCCAGAACGCGGCGACGATCGCGCCCACCAGGGGCACGGCGACGAGCAGGATCTGCCTCATTCGCGCAGCACCGTCAGCTTGCGGGTGTCCAGCGAGTCGAAGGCGCGCTGGATGCGGTCCACGATGATGCCGATGACGAAGATGCCCACGGTCAGGTCCAGGAGGACCCCCGCCTCCACCAGCAGCGGCGTCGAGCCGATGAGGAGGAGGCCGAAGAGGTAGATGCCGTTCTCGAAGATCAGGTAGCCGCACACCTGCGAGATGGCCTTCACGCGGCCGATCAGCAGGACGAAGCCGGTCAGCATCGACGCCAGCGCACCCGGCACGAGCAGCGACTTGGCGTGCTCCGGCAGCAGCGGCAGCGAGCGCGCGACGGCGAGCGCGGCAATCGTGCCGCCGGCGCCGAGCAGGAGCGACGGCACGAAGCCGATGAACGGCTCGATCTCGCGCTCGATGTGCGCGGCGCGCATCGCCCGCTGCAGGAGCCCGGGGATCACCACGCCCTTGCCGATGGCCGTCGCCACCGCCACCGCCACCACCTGCCAGCCGATGTCGTGCTCCAGCAGCAGCGGCATGATGCCGAGCAGCACGCCCTGCAGCGCCGTGGCGCGGATGATCGACGGCAGCCGGCTGCTCCCCAGCGCCACGAGGTTCAGCCCCATCGCCAGCCCGATCAGCAGGTTCAGGTCGCGCATCAGGCCGCCCCCTGCCACGCCACGAGCAGCGCGAAGACGCAGAGCAGCACCGACGTCGTCAGCAGCAGCGGCACGCGCCGGAAGGCGAACCGCGCCATCAGCGACTCCACCGCGCCCACGCCCACCGTCACCGCCAGCACGCCGGCCACCAGCACCGCCGCCGCCACCGCCGGCGAGTACGTCCCCATGGGCAGCACCGACTGCGTGAGCAGCACGGCGAACAGGAGCAGCTTCAGCGACGCGCCGTGCAGGATGACGGCCAGCGGCGGCCCGCTGTGGTCGAGCACCATGACTTCATGGATCATCGTCAATTCGAGGTGCGTGGCAGGGTCGTCAAAGGGGACGCGGCAGTTCTCCACCAGCAGCACGGTGAACAGCCCGGCGGCGAGCAGCACCGCACTGGTCCCCACCGACGGCGCCAGCATGGTGGCCAGCGACACGCTCCCCGTCTGCACGGCGAGCGTCAGCATGGCGGCGATCATCGCCGCCTCGGCGAGCACGGCGTAGCTCACCTCGCGCGCCGCCCCCATGCCCTCGAATGCCGACCCGGTTTCCATCGCCGCCCATGTCGTGGCGAAGCGCGCCAGGGCCAGCAGGTAGAGCATCAGCACCACGTCGCCGCGGAAACTCAGCGTCGCGCCGGCCGGTCCAAGCGGCACCATCGTGGTGGCGCCCAGTACCGCCACCCACGCCACGGCAGGTCCGACGATGAACGCCGGCGACGCCAGCGTGCTCATCACGACCTGCTTCTGCCAGAGCCGGGCGAGGTCGTAGTAGAGCTGCAGCACCGGCGGCCCGCGACGGCCCGCCACCCACGCCTTCACCTTGTTGATGATCCCCGGCAGCAGCGGCGCCAGCAGCAGCCACCACGCCAGCCGCGCGAGGAACGACACGACGATCATCATCGCACCCCCGCCGTGAGAACCAGCGCGCCCAGTGCCACGAGCCCTGCCACCACGTACAGGATGTACGCCTGCAGGCTGCCGTGCTGCAGCCGCCGCGCCCCGCTCGCCGTCTGCATGATCAGTCCGCCCACCGGGGCAATCACCACGTCGAGCACCGTCTCGGGAAACCGCTCCAGCCGGAACGCCCGCAGCGGCAGCAGCCCGCGCGGCCGCCGCAGCGCCAGCTCGGGCCGCAGGATCCACCGGAACCACCCGCCCACGATGCCGGCGAACGAGGCGCTCGTGTACTGCATGCGCGCCGTCGGCGCGGCGTAGCCGCAATCCCACGTCATGGCCCGGCGCGCCACCCCGCCCCGCAGCCGGCGCCACGCGAACAGCCCCGCCGCCACCAGCAGCACGGCCAGCGTCAGCTGCGCCCCGCCGATCGCCTGCAACGACTGCGGAACCGGCGCGACCGGCCACGCCGGCTGCCACGCCGCCACGCCCCGCGCGAGGGCCGGCCACACCAGCGTGGGGGCGAGCCCAAGCATCACGCACAGCGCGGCGAGCACCAGCATCGATCCGACCATCGTCCGTCCGCTCTCATGTGCCTCGGCGGCCCGCTTGCCCCGCGCCGCGCCAAGAAAGACCGTCGCGCCCGCCTTCACGAAGCTCGCCAGCGCCAGCGCACCCGCCGTGCCGAGCATGAGCGCCGCGAAGATCGCGGCCCACGCCGACGCGCCGCGGCTCGTCACCGCATCGAACAGGCCGAGATACACCATCCATTCGCTCACGAAGCCGTTCAGCGGCGGCAGGCCGGCCACCGCGAGCGTCCCGATGGCAAACATCCCCGCGGTCCACGGCAGCTTCCGCCACAGCCCGCCAAGCCGGCTCATTTGCCGCGTTCCCGTGGCGTGCAGCACCGAGCCCGCGCCCAGGAACAGCAGACCCTTGAACAGTCCGTGATTCCACACGTGCAGCAGCGCGCCGGCCAGCAGCAGGCGTCCCCATGCCGCATCCCCGTCGGCGCGCGCAAGCAGCGCGCCGCCCACGCCCACCATGATGATCCCCACGTTCTCCACCGAGCAGTACGCCAGCAGCCGCTTCAGGTCGCCCTGCGCAAAGGCGAACGCGATGCCCAGCAGTGCACTCGCCGCACCGAGGCCCGTCACCACCCAGCCGGCCGCCGCCGGCGCGGGCAGCCACCCGCTGAACCGCATGATGCCGTACACGCCCATCTTGATCGCCGCGCCCGACATGATGGCCGACACATGGCTCGGGGCATTGGCGTGCGCCGACGGCAGCCACACGTGCAGCGGAAACAGGCCCGCCTTCACGCCGAAGCCGAAGAGCGCCAGCCACAACAGCGGCTGCAGCGCCGCCTGGTCGCGCATCGGCCCCAGGTCCCAGCTGCCGGTGCGCGCCGCAAGCAGCGCGAAGAAGGCGAACAGCGCCAGCGTGCCGGCGTGCGAGGCTGCGAGGTACAGCCACCCCGCCGAGCGCACGGCGCGCTGCCCGCGATCGAGCGTGATCAGGAAGAACGCCGCGATCGCGAACGACTCCCACGCGATCAGGAAGTGCAGGCCGTTCGAAAGCGTCAGCACGAGCATCATGCTCAGCAGGAGTGCACTCCACCACGCGCGCCCGCGCGGCGCCGACGCCGGGTAGTGCGCGTCCGACCAGTACTCGCGGGCATACACCGCCCCCGCCGCACCCAGCACGCCCACCAGCGCCAGGAAGATCGCGCTCAGGCCGTCGAGCCGCAGGTGCAGCGCCTCGCCGCCCAGGCGGAACGCCCCGCGCCACTCCCAGTCCACCGCACCGAACAGCACCGCGAGTGAGGCGACGATCGCCGCGCCGGCGCCCGTCAGCGTGAGCGCCAGCCACAGGCGCGGCCAGCGGCGGCCCACCACGACGCCCAGCGTCAGCGCGGCAAACGCCAGCACAATCAGGGGCCCCACCGTCACGGCGTCGCCCCCTTGCCCGCGGGCCCCGCCAACTCGTCATCGAGCGTCGCGACCGCCCGGAAGATCTCCTCGTCCGTCGCTCCCTCGGTCAGCGCATCGCGCCGCGGCCCGCGGCCCAGCAGGCGGCTCAGCCGGCCAAGCAGGTCGAGATGCGCGCGCGGCGACGGCGCGACGAAGAAGAACAGGCGCGTCACCGGCACGCCATCCGACGGCGGATCCGGCAGCAGCATGCCGTCGCGCAGGAACAGCAGTGCGATCGTCCCCGCGTCGCGCCCCAGCGCCACGCGCGCACTCGGATGCGGCACCGCGAAGCCGCCGCCCACCGGCGCCGGCGTCACGCCCCCCGGCGCGCGCAGGCGCTGCGCCAGCATCTGTCGCACCGACGCCGTCGTCCTCGGCAGCGCCGAGACCACACGGTCGAAGACGTCGCCCACATCCTCCGCCGCGACGTCGCGCCAGATCCCGCCCGTGCGCAGCAGCGGCTCCAGTCGGATGCCGGTGGCAAACACGGAGTGCTCAGGCGCGAGGAATCCGGCCTGCGACGACAATCCGCGGTTGGCCGCCCACTGCGCCACCTGGGCGCGATCGAAGAGCAGGCGTCCCCGATCGCGGGTGTGCGGCAGCCCCTCGTCGCGGATCCACCCCTCCACCACGCCCTCCGACACCCCGAAGGACTCGGCAATCTGAATGAGGTTCAGGAACATGACGGTCCGACCGGGTGAGGAATTCCGCCGTCGGCGCACGCCAGGCGCGCGCTCGACCTCATGGCTCGCCGAGCGCTCATCGCGGCGCTCCATTCAGCACCACGGCCGCCAGCAGCGCGACGCCAATCAGCAGGTAGACCAGGTAGGCCTGCACCCGCCCGTGTTGCAGCCGGCGCGCCGCCACCGCCCCCTGCAGCACCACCGCGCCGATCGGCTCGACGATCCGCTCGAGGACCGTCTCCGGCGTGTGCTCGGTCAGGCTGGCGGCGCGCGGCAGCAATTCCACCGGTCGCACGGCGTGCTGTACGGGGCGCAGGATGAAGGCGAACCACTCCGTTAGGATACCAGCAAACGAGCCCGCCGTGTACTGCATGCGTGCCGTCGGGGCGGCGTAGCCGCAGTCCCACGTCGGCGCGAGGGCCCGACCCAGGTGGCGCGTGCGGCGCCACAGCAGCCACGCCGCAGCGGCGCCAACCACGAGCACCACCGCCTGCACCCCACCGAGCAGCGCGAGCGGCGCCGGCTCGGCGGCCTCCAGCCAGCCCTCGTGCCACATGCCGACCGCGCGCGCGATCGCCGGCCAGAACACGATCGGCGCCAGTCCGATCGCCAGGCAGAGTCCCGCGAGCACGAGCATCGGCCCGCGCATCGCCATCCCGCTCTCGTGCGCCCTCGCCGCGGCCGCCGTGCGCGGCGCGCCCACGAACACCACGCCGCCCACCTTGATGAAGCACGCCAGCGCCAGCGCGCCGGTGAGCGCCAGCAGGATCGCCGAAGGAATCGCCATCCACACCGACGAGCTCCGCGACAGCACCGCGCCGAACAGGCCGAGGTAGATCAGCCACTCGCTGACGAACCCGTTCAGCGGGGGAAGACCGCTGATCGCCAGCGCGCCCAGCGCAAAGAGTCCCGTCGTCCACGGCATCCGCCGCCAGAGGCCGCCCAGCCGGCTCATCTCGCGCGTCCCCGTGGCGTGCAGCACCGATCCCGCACCGAGAAAGAGGAGCCCCTTGAACAGGCCGTGGTTCCAGACGTGCAGCAGCCCGCCGATCAGCGCCAGCCGCCCCCACGCCGGATACCCCTGTTGCGTGGCGACCAGCGCGAATCCCAGCCCGATGAGAATGATCCCGATGTTCTCCACGCTGTGGTACGCCAGCAGTCGCTTGAGGTCGTGCTGGCCGAGCGCAAAGGCCACGCCGAGCACGGCGCTGACCACCCCCAGCACGGCAATCACCCAGCCGGCGGCCGGCGGAGTCGGCAGCCACCCGGCAAACCGCACCAGGCCGTAGATGCCGATCTTGATGGCCACCCCCGACATCATGGCCGACACGTGACTCGGCGCGTTCGCATGCGCCGACGGCAGCCAGACGTGCAGCGGGAAGACGCCCGCCTTGATGCCGAATGCCACCAGCATCAGCCAGAAGAGCGGAGCGAGTTCCGGGCGGTCCCGCATCGGCCCCAGCGCCCAGCTGCCCGTGCGCACCGCCAGCAGCGCGAAGAATGCGAAGAGCAGCAGCACGGCCACGTGCGACACGGCCAGATAGAGCCAGCCGGCGCGCCGCACCTCGGGCTTGTCGCGGTCGAGCGTGATCAGGAAGTACGCGCTGATGGTGAACGCCTCCCACCCGACCAGAAAGTGGATGCCGTTCGCCGCAAACAGGACAATGCCCAGGCTCAGCACCAGCGCGTTCCACCAGCGCCGCCCCGCCCCGGCCGAGCGTGGATGCGCCGCATCCGTCCAGTACTCGCTCGAGTACAGCGCGCCCGCGCCGGCGATCACGCACAGCAGCGCCAGGAACATCGCGCTGATGGCATCGAGGCGCAGGTGCAGCGTCTCGCCCCCGATCCGCAGCGCATTCGACCAGTCCCACGTTCCCGCGCCGGCGAGTACGCGCACCGCCGCGCCGAAACCCGTCGTCACGCCAGCGAGCGTGGCCGCAAGCCACACCCGCGGAAACGACCGTCCCGCCACGATGCCAAAGGCCAGCAAGGTCGCCGACAGCGCCACGAGGAGCCCCGTGCTCACGGGCGCTCCCGCCGGCCAGCCGCGTCCACATTGGCGGCAATGGCCATGCCAGGCCGACGGCACGCACTCGGCCGATCAACAGCAGCTGGCTTCGGCATCCGTCGGCGCGTCCTCCCCGGCGACGAGCGAGTTGGCCTCCTTCGCACGGCCAACGAGGATCGAATTCCCGTATTGAACTTCCGTTCAATACAATGTTATGCTATGTCTTGGGCACAGTCAACGCGATGGCCGACGTTGCGTCGCTCGCGCCGGCGCGCGCATGGCGGTTGCATCGTGCACGCGACGCGTGGCGCACGGGGGGAGGAGATCCGATGCCAGGCAAGAGAGTGCCGGAACCCGAGCGGCGCGAGCAGATCCTCGCCGCCACCTACGACGTGGCGGCCGAGCACGGGCTCTGGGAAACCACCATCCTTCGCGTGTCGGCCGCGGCGAACGTGAGTCCCGGCCTGGTCATCTTCCACTTCGAGACCCGGCGTCAGCTGCTGCTGGCGCTCCTCGACCACGTGCTCGCCACCACCACCGTGCTCCTCGTCGATCCCGCGGTGGCGGCCCTGCCCTCGCCCATCGACCGCCTCATTGCCGTGCTGCGGCGGGAGATGAGCCGTCTCATCAGCGAGCCCCGGCAGATTCGCCTCACGTTCGACTTCTGGATGGCCGGCGTGCGCGACGCCGCCATTCGGGCGAAGCTCCAGACCGAGTTCGCCCGTTATCGCGAGTCGTTCCGACCGCTCGCCGAGGACGTGCTGCGCGCCGAACCCGACCGCTTCGTCGGCGTCACGGCCGAGGGCCTGGCGGGGCTGAGCGTGAGCATCATCAAGGGCTGCGCGGTGCAGTCGATGATCGACGCGGACAACTTCGATGTCGAGGACCACCTGGCCGCTGCCGTCGGCCTGATGTCGCACTTCCGGCCGGAATCGACCGCCGCCTAGCCGGTCGGGCCCAGGCTCACGATGGTCTGCGCGTCGGGCTGGAAGAACTCCGCGCACACGGCGCGCGCCGTTTCGGCGTCGATCGCGTCGATGCAGCGGAGCACTTCGTCGAGCGGGCGGAACGGCTCGCGATACAGCTCCACCGCCGCCGCGCGGTACATCCGCGCCGACGGGCTCTCGAGCCCGAGCGTGATCTGCCCCTTGAGCTGCTGCCGTCCCTGCGCGAGCTCCTCCTCCGGCACGCCGGCGTCTGCCATGCGCATCAGCTCGGCCTGCACGGCGGCCAGCGCCTCGGCGCGCGTCTCGGGGGCCGTGCCCACGTAGACGCCGTGCGCCCCCGTGAGCGAGTGGAAGCTCTGGAACGTGTAGACGCTGTAGGCGAGCCCGAGCTCCTCGCGCACCTTCTGGAACAGCCGCGAGCTCATGCCGCCGCCGAGCAGCGTGTCCACGAGCATCAGGGCGTACCGCCGCGGATCGCGGTGCGGCACCGTGGCCGAGCCCATCACCACGTGGCTCTGCGCGCCGTCGCGCTCCACCGTCCGCAGCAGCGGCGCGGCCGGCACGGCCATCACCTCCGTCAGCGGCGTGTCGTCACCGCGCGGCAGGTCGGCCCATCCCGTCTCCGCGAGCACCCGCAGCAGCTGCTCGTGCGAGACGTTCCCCGCCGCCGACACCACCACGTGCGGCGGGTGGTACGCCCGCGCATGCAGGGCGCGCAGGTCGTCGAGCTTCATGCCCGCCACCGTGTCGCGCGTGCCGAGGATCGAGTAGCCCATCGGATGCACGCCCCACAGCAGCTCGTTGTGCAGCTCGAACACGAGGTCGTCGGGCGTGTCCTCCACCATCGAGATCTCCTCGAGCACCACCTTCCGCTCGAGGCGCAGGTCCTCGGCGCGCAGCAGCGGGCGGAACATCAGGTCGAGCAGCACGTCGGCCGCCTGCGGCAGGTGCTCGTCGAGCACCCGCGCCTGGAACGAGGTGTGCTCGCGCGACGTGTACGCGTCGAGCGATCCGCCCAGCGACTCGAGCGCGAGCGCCAGCTGGTGCGCCGTGCGCCGTTCCGTCCCCTTGAACACCAGGTGCTCGAGCAGGTGCGAGACGCCCATGACCTCGCGCGCCTCATGCACCGACGCGGCGCGCACCCAGGCCCCCAAAGCAACCGACCGCACTCCCGGATAGAACTCCGAGAGCACGGTCAGTCCATTGGGCAGCACGGTGCGCTGCACCCCCGTCTCTGGGGCGGGGGTGACGGACATCCTACTTGCGGGGACCACGGCCGCCACGGCCACCACGGCCGCCGCCCTCACGACGCGGACGCTCGGCGTGCGCGTCGCCCTCGGCCACCGGCGCCGCCGCCGGCGCGCCCTCGGTCGTGGCGTAGGCATCGCCTTCCGGCGCCACCGTGGCGGCCGGCGCGGCACCCGCCTCGCCGGCGCCCGGCTTCGGCAGCAGCGCCTTCATCGACAGGCGCAGGCGGCCGCGCTCGTCGCGCTCCACCAGCTTCACCGTGACGACCTCGCCCTTCTTCACCACGTCTTCCGGCTTCTCGACGCGCGTGTGGCGCATCTCCGACACGTGCAGCAGCGCCTCGGTGCCCGGCATGATCTCGATGAACGCGCCGAACGCCGTCACGCTCTTCACCGTGCCCTGGTACGTCTCGCCCACGACCGGCTCCGCCGTGATCGCCGCCACCATCTGCCGCGCGCGCTCCATCGCCTCGCCGCCCACGGCCGCGATCGTCACCAGGCCGCTGTCGTCCACCGTCACTTCGGCGCCCGTCTCGTCCTGGATGCCGCGGATCGTCTTGCCCTTCGGGCCGATGAGGTCGCCGATCTTCTCGGGGTTGATGTTCATCGTCACGATGCGCGGCGCCCACGGCGACAGCTCCGGGCGCACCGTCGGCAGCGCCTTGTCCATCTCGCCCAGGATGTGCAGGCGGCCCAGCTTCGCCTGCGCCAACGCCTCGGCCATGATCTTGAGGTCGAGCCCCTGGATCTTGATGTCCATCTGGATCGAGGTGATGCCGTCCTTCGTCCCGGCCACCTTGAAGTCCATGTCGCCCAGGTGGTCCTCGGTGCCCAGGATGTCGGTCAGCACCGCGTACTTCTTGCCTTCCTTGATGAGGCCCATCGCCACGCCGGCCACCGCGCCCTTCAGCGGGATGCCCGCGTCGAAGCACGACAGCGAGCCGCCGCACACCGTCGCCATCGACGACGAGCCGTTGGACTCCAGCACGTCGCTCACGATGCGGATGGTGTACGGGAAGTCGGCGAAGTCGGGCAGCACGCCCTGGATGGCGCGCTCGGCCAGGTTGCCGTGGCCGATCTCGCGGCGGCTGGTGCCGCGCATCGGGCGCACTTCACCCGTCGAGAACGGCGGGAAGTTGTAGTGCAGCATGAAGGCCTTGGTGGTCTCCTTGGCCGTGTCGATGCTGTCCAGGCGCTGCACGTCGTTGCCGGTGCCGAGCGTCGCGGCGACGAGCGCCTGCGTCTGGCCACGGGTGAACAGCGCCGAGCCGTGGGCGCGCGGCAGCACCTGCGTGTCGATGCTGATCGGGCGCACTTCGGTCGGCTTGCGGCCGTCCACCCGGAGCCCCGTCTCCAGCACCTGCTCGCGCAGCGCGTTGTACTCGAGCTCGCCCAGCACGGCGCCGATGAACGGCACCTGCTCGGGGGCGAGCGTGGCGGAGAGCTCCTCCTTCACCGCGTCCTTCACGGCCTCGACAGCCTGGATGCGGGTGTGCTTCTCCTTCTGGTTGATGGCGTCCTCGATCTTCTTCTTCGCGGCCTTGGTCACGATCTTGGCCACGTCGTCGGGCGTCTCGTTCTTGCTCCAGGCCATCTTCTCGACCTTCACCTTCGCCAGCAGCTCCTCCTGCATCGCGATCAGCTCCTTGATGCCGCGCTGCGCGATGGTGAGGCCCTCGATGACGTCGTCCTCGCTGATCTCGAGCGCGCCGCCCTCGACCATCATGATCGAGTCCTGCGAACCGGCGACCACGAGGTCCATGTCGGAGAACTCGAGCGCCTGGAACGTCGGGTTCAGCACCCACTTGCTCTCGACGCGGCCGACGCGCACGCCGGCGATCGGGCCGGCCCACGGGATGCGCGACGCGCTGAGCGCGAACGACGTGGCCAGCAGGCCGAGCACGTCGGCGTCATTCTCCTGGTCGGCGGAGATGACGTAGATGAAGACCTGGACCTCGTTCTGGAAGCCCTCGGGGAAGAGCGGGCGGATGGAGCGGTCGATGATGCGGCACGAGAGGATCTCCTCGTCGCGCGGGCGCCCCTCACGCTTGATGAAGCCGCCCGGGATCTTGCCCGCAGCGTAGGTCTTTTCCTTGTACTCGACGGTCAGCGGGAAGAACGGCAGGGGGCTCTTCTTGTCGCTGACGGTGACCGCGGCGAGCACCATCGTGTCGCCGAACTGCACGAGCGCCGAGCCCGCGGCCTGCTTCGCCATCCGCCCCGTCTCGAGGACGAGCTTGCGACCGGCAAAGGTCCGCTCAATGCGATGCATCATGTGTGGTGTGTTCCGGTAGAACGCAAAACGCGCGGCCGCCAATATGCGCCCGCGCGAGAAGCGTTGCGTGGTTCTTAGTAACGCAGGCCCAGGTCCGCGATGAGCTTCCGGTAGCCGTCGATGTCGGTGCGCTTCAGGTAACCCAACAGGCGCTTGCGCTGGCCGACCATCTTGAGGAGGCCGCGGCGACCATGGTGGTCCTTCGCGTGGACACCGAAGTGCTCCTGGAGGTACTTGATCCGCTCGCTCAGCACGGCAACCTGCACGGGCGTCGAACCAGTGTCCGTCTCGTGGCGGCGATTCTTCGCGATCGCCGGCGTCTTGTCAAATGGCATTCCTGGTATCCCTGCGTACTTCGGTGACTTGGCCAATTCCGTTGTAGCAGAGGAAGTTAGCCGCGATGGCGCCGGATGTAAAGTCCTCGGGCCGATTGAGGATTTGGAATTCGGAACGGGATGCAGGACCTCGATGAAGGATCGCGATTGGCGACTCCGCGCCCGTACCGGTGATGCCGGACAGCGACCCGCTGCAGAATGCTTCCCCCGGTCGCAAGTCGCAGTCCGATATCGCAATCCTCCATCCCGTTCCGAATTCCCAATCCTCTATCTGAACAGTGATACCAGATCGTTGAACATCACCACCGCAAACAGCGCCACGATGGCCGCCAGCCCCACGCGCATGACGTTCTCGCGGGTTCGGATCGAGAACGGCGAGCCCTTCACGGTCTCGGCAACCGTCATGATCACCTGGCCGCCGTCCAGGATCGGCACGGGAAGCAGGTTCAGGATCGCCAAGTTGATGCTGAGAAAGGCGATAAGGGCCCACAGCGATTCGAATCCGGTGCGCGCCGCCGCCACCGACGTCCGGGCGATGGCCACCGGGCCGCCGAGGTTCTTCACCGAAATCGTCCCCCGGAACAGCCCGCCCACCACGCCGACCACCGAACTCGCCATGACCCAGGTGGCCCGCCCGCCGGCCGACATGGCCGGCACCAGGCCCAGCCGGTCGCGTGCCACGTGATCCATGGGGAAGGCGCCGACCCGCCCCACGGTGACCGCCCGGCCCGTCGCGGCATCGGCCCCCTGATGCGCCACCGGAGTCATGCTGACGGTCAGGGGCACCCCCGAACGTACCACGTCGAATATCATCGGCTTCCCGGCCGACCCGACGATCGCGGCCTGCAGGTCGGCCCACGAATGCACGGGCACACCGGCGATCGCGGCAATCGAGTCGCCTTTCTGCAGCCCGGCCTTTTCGGCCGGCAGTCCCGCCACCACCGAGTCGATCACCGCCGGAACATATGACCGGCCGTAATACGCGAACACGCCCGTCGACACCACGAGCGTCAGGATGACGTTCATGGTGACGCCCGCAAGCAGGATCACCACCCGCGCCCATAGCGCCTTGCTCTCGAACCACCGGTCCGGCGGCACCGGCTTGGGCCCGAACGGCACCATGGCCTCTTCGTCCCAGTCCGCCGGCCTGGCCACCGCCGCGCCCTCGCCCGCCCCCTGCACCACACCCTGCCCCTTCCCCTCCACAGCCGCCTTGCCCTCCGGCTTGCCCCCCTCGATCATCGCCATCGTCTCATCGTCGCGGCTCGCCATGCGCACGTAGCCGCCCAGCGGCAGCGCCGCCAGCACGTACTCCGTCTCGCCGCGGCGCTTCCGCCACAGCGCGGGGCCGAAGCCGAGCGAAAAGCGCGGCGCATACACGCCCGTCCATTTCGCCGCCAGGAAATGCCCAAGCTCGTGCACGAAGATCACGAGCCCCAGAACCAGAATCGGCGCAAGCCACGCTAGCATCCGAGCGTCTCCCTCACGGTTCGCCGCGCTTCCGCATCGGCGTGCCACAATGATTCCAGGTCGCCGCCGGAGAGCCCGGCGTGACGGTCCAGCGCTGCGGCAATGCCCTCGGCGATCGCGCCGAAAGATACCCGCCCTTCGAGGAACAGCGCCACGGCCTGCTCGTTGGCGCCATTGAACACCGCCGGCGCCGCGCCGCCCGCCCGGCCGGCCGCGATGCCCAGCCCGAGGCACGGGAACGCCTCGTGCCGCACCGGCTCGAACGTCAGCCGGCCCGCGGCCACCGGATCGAACGCGGGCACGCCCGCGTCCTCCAGCCGGTCAGGATGTGAAAGCGCGTAGAGGATGGGAAGTTCCATCGACGGCACGCCCAGCTGCGCCAGCACGCTGCGGTCGCGGAACTCGACCATCGAGTGCACGATGCTCTGCGGATGCACCACGACCTCGATCTGGTCATACCCCACGCCGAACAGGAAGTGCGCTTCGATCACCTCCAGCGCCTTGTTGGCGAGCGTCGCACTGTCCACGGTGATCTTGCGCCCCATCGACCAGGTGGGGTGCTTCAGGGCGTCCGACACGGTGGCCGCGCGCACGCG
>Ga0334722_10002174_pt1 | contig 22567 bp, 21 predicted proteins | sample C3_bottom_MG_FD_207210 | JGI IMG/M metagenome (GOLD analysis project Ga0334722, IMG submission 207210) | Sediment microbial communities from Yellowstone Lake, YNP, Wyoming, USA - C3_bottom | ecosystem: Environmental > Aquatic > Freshwater > Lake > Sediment | place: USA: Wyoming | collected... | reverse complement strand
CTAGTTTATTTTTATCGCAGAACAGTTCTCTGGTAGGCATTTTTCAGGCGCGTCACAAAATGGACCGGAGTGTCATAACTGATATTATCGGAAGAGCAATCATTCTTATCATCTCTATCTTGCTTATCAAGCATCAAGCGAGCCTCCCGCTTATTTTGGGTGCGGCTGTAATTGGTAATTTTATTAATTTGATTTTGAGCTGGCTTTTGGTTTTGCCAATTATTAAAATAAAACCAGCTTTCGATTTTAAGCTTTGGAAAGAGCTTTTTATTGCCGCCTGGCCGCTGGGTGTTGCGGCAGTTTTTGGCATTGTCTACTTCAAAATTGATTCCGTTATGCTTTCTCTTTATAAGGGAAGTGAAGACGTTGGAATCTATGGCGCACCTTATAAGATTTTAGAAATTTTGATTTATATTCCGGCAATTTTTATGGGCAATGTTTTTCCGGTTTTTTCCAGGTATTTTCATGAGAAAAACCCCAGGCTTCAAGGAGCGATTCAAAAGTCATTTGATTTTTTATCAATTGCGGCAATTGGAGTTCTTGCAGGAGGAATGGTTCTTTCGTCCCACATTATTCGTTTCGTTGCCGGGAAGGATTTTGTTACTACATCAACCATGAGTTTTTTGGGCCATCAGATCACCGCTCCAATCCTTTTTCAAATTTTGCTTGTTGCCGTTTCGTTTTCTTTTATATCCTATCTTTTCAACCCCATCCTTTTGGCTGTTAATAAGCAAAAAGCCCTAATTTTACCGGCAATTTTTGCCACAATCCTTAACATCGGTCTTAATTTGCTTTTGATACCTAAGTTTGGATATCTGGCAGCTGCCTCTACAACGGCAATCACCGAACTTTTTATTCTTGTTTATCTTTACTTATTAGCTGTAAAGTTTCTTACCTTCAAACTGGAATTTGGAAACTTTCTAAAAGTCTTACCCGCTGGTTTGATTATGGCTATCATGCTTTATTTTCTGCGCGATCTAAACATCATTCTCTTAGTGGTAATCGGCGCTGGCATTTATTTTGCGCTTCTCTTATTATTCAAAGTGATATCAATAACTCAAATTAAAAACTTACTTTTGGGAGGCGGTAAATGAAAATTGCTATCGACACCCAGACTACACTTGGTCAGAAGACAGGTTTTGGCTTTTATGTTAAAAATCTGGTTGAAAACCTTAAAAAAGTTGATCCAAATGACGATTATGTTTTGATTTCCCCCGATTCTACAAGAGATTTTTCGGCGCCGCAAAGGTGGTGGTGGGATCAATTTAGCTTTCCTAAAGCCGCCAGAAAAGCGAAGGTGGAAATCTTACATCAGCCCTGTTTTTCTGCCCCTATTTTTTACCGGGGTAAATTAATTATTACTGTTCATGATCTTATCTCGATGCACTTTCCCGAAAATTTACCCTTTTTTTCAAGAATGTTTTATTCAAAATGGATGCCGTTTACTTATAAAAGAGCCGATAAGATTATTGCTATTTCTGAAGATACGAAAAAAGATATTATTAAACGACTAGGAATTGCCTCGAAAAAAATTCAGGTTATTCATTCGGCGGTAAGCGCTGACTTTAAGCCAATAAAAGACAGAAACATTTTAGAGGAAGTAAAACTTAAATATCGTACCGGCAAACAGTTTATTTTGGATGTCGGCACTTTGGAACCAAGAAAAAATCTGCCTTTTTTGGTAAGAGCTTTCAATCTGGCGATCAAAGAACACAATATTCCGCACAATCTGGTTTTAAGCGGTAAAAAAGGTTGGTATTACGAAGGATTGTTTAAATTAGTGAAAGAGCTCAAGCTTTCTAACAGAGTGATTTTTGCCGGCTATGTTCCCGAAGGGGATCTGCCTGCTCTTTATTCGGCAGCGGATTTGTTTGCCTATCCTTCTATGTATGAGGGTTTTGGCTTTCCGCCGCTGGAGGCAATGGCATGCGGAACGCCTGTAGTTTGTTCTAACACCTCGTCAATGCCCGAAGTAGTCGGCGGTGCAGGCATTGCACTTTCGCCTGAAAATGAAGAAAAATGGGCCGAAGAAATCGTCAAGATTCTTTATGATAAGGAGCTACAAAAGGCTCTTTCAAAAGCAGGCTTACAACAAGCGAAAAAATTTTCTTGGGAAAAAACAGCTAAAGAAACCATCGAGGTCTATAAAGAAGTTCTAAAGAATGAAAACTAATTTTCTAACCAGGATTTGTCTAATCTGGGGAGTTTTTTGGGGGATCTTAGGTTTCATCATCTATTTTGAAGGTTTACTTTCGTGGTGGTACCCATCGGTCTTAATTGTTACGGCAATATTATTAATTCTTATTTTCATCTGGTTTATTAGATTTAAAAAGAATGAACCAAAGAAATTTTTTATCTCTTTATATCAAACTCTCAAAAAAGATAAAATTCTAACCCTACTAGTAATTTTGTTTGTTCTAATGATCCTATTTAATCTTATCGGTGCGCTGGCACCGGAGAAAGAATTTGATTCTCTTTGGTATCATTTAACTCTTCCAAAAATATGGCTTCAGGCTCATCATGTTTTTTTTGTTCATGGCGGTCTTTTTTATTATTCTGCCATGCCGAAACTTGCAGAAATGCTTTATGGATTTACGCTCACTATTAGTCAAAATGGAATTTTAGCGAAACTGCTTCATTTTGCTTTTGGAATTTTTTGGGCAATACTTTCATACGAGATTCTGCGCGAGTTTTTCTCCAAAAAACTATCGCTTTTGCTGACTTTGGTTATTTATAACTTATATCTTGTTAGTTGGCTTTCCAGTACAGCCTATATTGATTTAATCGTCGCATTTTTTGTCGCGGGTGCGTTGTGGAGTTTAATCCGTTATTTAAAAGAAGAAGATACTAGTTATATTTATATTATGGGTCTTTTTATGGGTTTTGCCCTTTCTACAAAAACTTATTCGCTAATGATGCTTGCTGCAATAAGTTTAATCTTGATTATGAAAAAAGATTATCGAAGCTTTCTAAAATTTATTATCATCTCTTTTTTAATAAGTTTCCCGTTTTACCTTTTTAGTTTTCTTGCAACCGGCAATCCTATTTATCCAATTTTCTCGCTTACTGACATTTCTTTCCCTCTTTGGGTTTATCCCGCACTAACTTATAAAGGATGGCTTTTAAAAGTCTGGCCAATAAAGTTACCCGGGCTTCTTTGGCGTATGTTGAGCTACCAGTTTACGCCAATTTTTGGACTCTTGCTTTTGCTCCCTTTCTATTTAAAAAAGAAAGAAAATCTATTGATTTTACTTTCTATCTTTTTAGTTTTTTTCTTTATTCTTTGGAGCTTTCTGCCTGTTTGGGAACCGAGATATTTCTTTGTGATTTTGCCAGTTGTGGCGGTTTTAGTTGGTTTCATTTTAACTAAAATTCGCTTTCGGGCCTTCCAAATTGCCGTCGGTCTTTTAATTCTCGTAAGTGTTGTTTATAATGGCTATCTTGGATACCTTTTCCAAAAAGAAGCCTTTCCTGTTGTATTTGGGAAGGAAAGTCGTAATATATATCTTGAGAAAAATGTTGCCGGAACCTGGTTTAGTTTTTATGACGGAGGTGGATATTTGCAACAAACTTTTTCTTCAGAAGATAAGCTTCTAACGGTTAATTATCACAATTTGTTTTACGTGCCGGTTAAATTTACTGACTGGAGCACGATGGACGATAATTCATATTTTCAATCAGCAGCAATTCTTTCGGCCAAGCTAAAGGAAAATCAAATTACTTATATCGCAATTACCCAACAAGATTTGTCCCAATGGTCAGGGTTAAAAAGCCAAGATTTAGAACAATATTTTGAAAGTGTCCATCAGAAAGGATTCAGCCGTGTCTATAAAATTAAATAAAATTTCGAAAAAATTGAAAAATTTTACGAAAAAAGTCTTCACTTTACGTAATCTTAAAAATTGGCTGATAGTTTTGATCATTTTTTCTGCTATTTTTGCAATCATAAATAAATTCAACAACAATTATGCTAAAGCCATTCCTTTAATTGGTGACGAACCGTCTTATATGGCGATTGCCGATTCGCTCACAACTTTTAAAACTTTTAATTTGTATCAGGAACAAAAAACTGAACACTATGTTGGTAAATTTTTCTACCATTTCGATCTTCATATGGTAAATGTGGCTCCGGGACAAGCTTATCCGAAACACGGTCTTGCCTGGCCGATTCTCTTTTCTCCCTTCTTTTATCTTGCTAATAACCCGCGACTATTAATTATGGCTTTACAGAACGTTATCGTTTCTCTTTTGGCAGTTAACCTTTTTCTTTGGCTTAAGGAAAACAAATATAGCTTTTGGCTTGCCCTGTTTATCCCGGGAGTGTTAATTTTTGCTCTCCCGATTGCTGTACAGGCGCACATGATTTTTTCAGAACCTCTAGCTGCGCTTTTTACGATTTACGGCCTTAGAAAATGGGATAAACCCAATGTCTTTTCTGTTTTGGGAATTGCAATTTTGCCATGGGTCCATATTAAGTATCTTGCCTTTTATCCTTTATTTATTTATCCGTACTTCAAATTTGATTTTAGGCATTTATTAAAGACAAAAATCGTTAAAATTTGGCCACTTATTATTATTGGCGCTTCAGTTATAGGTCTTGCGATTTTTAACCATTATGCCTACGGAACAATTTTCTCTGGCCAAGAGAAATCGTCAAGTTTTTTTAATAGTTATCAAGGTCTCTTGGGGATTTTGATCAATCGCGAAGACGGTCTTTTAACTTCGGCGCCAATATACTTGTTATCGTTTTTAGGGTTGGGGGCACTTTTCTTCAAAAACAGAAAAACTTTCTATCAAGTAGTCTACTGTGTCGGAGTTTTATGGTTTATAACCGGTATTTTTGAAAGCTGGTCGGGCGGGCAGGGTCCCTCAGGAAGGATGATTTTGGTAACTTTGCCGATTTTAGCGCCGGCTTTAGCAGAAGTTATGGTACTACCATTTAAATGGATTTTCAGAGGCATCTTCGCACTTCTTTGGGTACCGACTTTAATTTTGGCGGTAAACGGTATTTGGCGGCCGGTTACCACAATTAACAAGCCCTTGTACCCAAATCTTAATATTATACCTCAACTCATGGGTTGGAAATTCGATTTAGAAAAATATTTCCCTGATGTCCATAAATTAGGATGGAATTTAAATCTAATGTGGCTTTTGATTTTTATTGGATTATTTATTCTGGGGCTGGTTTTAGCAAAATACCGAAAACAAGCGGAGAAAATCTATGAAGCTATCGATTATAATTCCGGTTTATAACGAAGAAAAACATATAGAAAAAGTTGTCGAAGACGTTTTAAAAACCCCTGTCAAATTTGAAAAAGAAATTATTATCGTTGATGACGGTTCAAGAGATAAAACCCGCCAAATTCTAAAAAAATATGGTTCGCGCAAAGGTTTCAAAATTGTATTGCAATCCAAGAATTCTGGAAAAGGTGCGGCAATTCGGGCGGGAATCAAAGAAGTGAGCGGTGACATTGTTTTGATTCAAGATGCCGATTTTGAATACTCGACACTGGATTATCCGAAAATTATCGAACCTTTTTTAACCAAAAAAGCTAAAGTCGTTTATGGGTCGAGGTTTCTGGGTGAAGTTTCGGGGATGAATTGGAAAAATTTATTGGCAAATAAAATTTTGACTTCGTTTGTCAATCTGCTTTATGGGGCGAATATCACCGATGAAGCTACCGCTTATAAAGCCTTTAGGGCGCAAGTTATCAAGAATATTTCTTTAACTTGTAAACGGTTCGAATTCTGTCCGGAAGTTACCGCGAAAGTTTTAAAAAAGGGGATTAAGATTTATGAAGTACCAATTATTTATCATGGAAGAACCACCAAGCAAGGTAAAAAAATCAACTGGAAAGATGGTTTTGTCGCTTTATGGACACTTATAAAATACCGTTTCAAAAATTAATAAAAGTGCTTTTAGTTGTTTTTGTTGCAATACTGTTATTGGCTTATTTGTCTCATGCTCATGAATTAAAAGCTCTTTTTAACCAATCGCAAAGATGCTTTGTTTTAAGTAAAATCGAAATTTTCACTGGAGTAAAAAATGCGAATTGCCATTGATGCAACCCGCGCCGTTAATGAAAAAGCCGGCGTTGGTCGCTTCACAAAAGAATTAATCGAAAATTTGTTAGAAATTGATAAAAAGAACGAGTACATCTTACTTTTTAACTTTTGGCGTAATTTTAAAGAAAAATCAAAAGAAGCGCAAAAGTTTAAGAGAGAAAACTCTGAAATAAAAATCAGCCGTCTTCCGGGAAGAATCAAAGAAGGCTTACTTTCCGGTCCAATTGGTTATGTCGAAAGAATGAAAGTCGAAGCTGATATTTTTTTAGCGCCTACTTTTTTAGACTGTGATTTGCATCTTAAAATTCCCCAGATTGTTATTATTCACGATCTAACGGTTTTCCGTTTTCCGGAACACCTTGGTATGAATTTAAGTCGGAGATATCAAAAAATTAATAAACAAGTTTTGGAAAAAGCCTTTAAAGTCATCGCAATTTCAGAAAGTACCAAAAAGGATTTAATCGATTTACTCGATGTACCCGCGGCGAAAATCAAAGTAATTTATCCTGGTCTTTTTCAATTTCGCCCGCAAAAAAGTTTGCCTTTGGACCTTAAAAATAAATCATACATTTTAAATGTGGGAACTGTTGAACCGAGAAAAAATCTTGAAATCTTGCTTGAAGGATACGCGCTTTTATCTAACCATCTTAGAGAGCAATTTCCTCTAGTTGTTGTCGGCGCTTCAGGTTGGAAAAATGCACCGATTTACAAAAAATGGCAAAACTTGAATTTACAAGACAGGGTTATTTTTACCGGCTTTCTAAAAGACGAGGAATTAGCCAGCCTTTATCAACATGCTAGCTGCTTTGTCTATCCTTCGATTTATGAAGGTTTCGGCCTGCCGGTTTTGGAAGCTCTGGATTTTGGCGTGCCTGTAATTACTTCAAAAGTTTCTTCACTTCCTGAAGCTGGAGGAAAAGCAGTAATTTATATCGATCCCAAAAAACCCGAAGAAATCGGAAGAAACCTAAAAAAGATTTTGACAATTCCCAAACTCACTTATAAATACCAAAAACTTGGTAAAATCCAGGCTCAAAAGTTTACTTGGAAGAAAACTGCCGCTGAGTTTATTAAAGTTTTTAAAAGTGCTACCATTTGAATATGTGGAAGAAAGTTTTAATTATCCTGCTCTTTTTGTTAGGCTTAACCGCCGGGGTTTTAATTTATAAATATTCAGGCAAGACTTCAGAGCCTGTAAGTTCGATGCCTAATGTTCAAGGGAATGTAGTCAAAGATCTAGCTCACTATAATGAGCCTTTCCAATGGGGGGCGTTGATGCGTCCTTATGCTTTGGGAAGTGAAAACTATCCGCAATCTTGGGAAGAACAGATTGCAATAGCTAAACAATTAGGAATTGGCTGGGGACGGGTAAATTGGGAATCTGACAGCACACTTGAAAGAAACGATGATATTGTTAATCGGCTTTTAAAACAAAACATGAACATTGTTTTAGTTATTGAAAAAGCTACCGATTCACCTGACGATTATCAGTCTGGTTACAACGATGGCGTAAAAATCGCCACTCGTTATAAAGGGAAAATCCGCTTCTATCAACTTATGAATGAAATAAGCGCCCAAGTAACTAATTCGGCAACTTCAGGGGGGCAAAAAGAATCAGATTATGATGAGGCAAAGTATCAAAAAGTAACCGCCTATTTAAAAGGTCTTTCTGACGGGATTACTAAAGCGGATTCCAACGCCTGGATGATTGTTCCGATTGCGTACACCCAAACCGGTTTTATAGATAAAATTCTTCAAGATAACATCAAATTCGATATTATCGGTGTTGACTGGTATGACTGGGCAGGCAACATCGCCACCAAGAAAATGGATGACGGGACACTATATTCTAATAAGCTTAAAAGTTACAACAAACCAATAATGTTTATGGAAGTAAATGCCGTTCCTACGAGCGCAGACGGTTCAGAACGGAAGACAATTGTTGACGAGCAGAAACAGTCAGACTTTATTTCTCAAATTGCCACTTGGGCATATCAGAATAAAGATTTGGTTAAAGGTTTTTACGTTCATGAGCTTATAGATAATGTTAGTAACACTCAAAATAATTACCAGCTTTTTGGAATCTACACTGCTACTAAAGTACCCGATCAACCGGGTGTTTTAGGCGCACCACGTCAAGCTTTCAAGACCTATCAGGCTCTAATCAAAAAGTTCTCAAAGTAGTTCTAAATATACACAAGCGTCCCGCCAGGGTAAACCATGGCGGGAGCTCGATGAGGACGATTAGCGGGGAACCCCCAGCAGTTTTTTGTTGAAAGCATATTCTTGGATGCGATCGGAGTGTGCTTTTAGCTTGTTTTGTAATCGGGAAAGTGAATTGAGCACTTTTGGGGAGTCTTCCGCGATATAGATCGCGCCAAATAATAATAACTTGGCCAGGAGAAGTCCAGTCAGTTTCGTTAGAACCCATCGTCTTTCCATTGAGCCCTCCTTATTGCCCAAAGGCCAGAACAGTGTTTGATTACATTATACCACATCGTTTTATGGTGTATTTTTGATAAATTGTGAGTACTAAAAACACTTCCTTCCCTCCTTGTTTAAGAGATGGATTGGTGAGTTGCTAAGCTGGCATCTTGGCATGCCATCGATACATAGTCGATATAAGCTAGGACAATTTCAGTATAACACCAAATAGACATTTGAGGCCAAGATAAAGGTATATTTAATATATTGACAATTATTTTCTTCTGTTATAGTCTCTTAACATAGATGGATTCCAAACCTATTTAAGGAGACATGCCATGACTAACACGGCAATGAGTGTTTCAGTGTCTCACCAGGTTTGGAATTACATCCGAACCTTAGGAGTTGACAGAGACACTGCTTACGATCTGTATCAGGAAGCACAAGCGGCTGTTTGGGAGGCTTCGACCCAGAGAGCTACCAGAGAATGCCAGGCTTATCTTGTTAAAACTGCTATCGGTGCAATAAGGCACTGGCTGCGTGACAAATACTGCCTCATCCGTATTCCTGCATATCTGCATGATCGCGGGGAAGTAGCAGAACATACCAAGATTATCCTGCCTCTCGACGATTTTACCGATTCAGGTGACGGTGTCTTTGATGAGGATTTGATCGAAGAACTGAGCATGAAGCAAAGAAGGTCAGAGTTAATGCAGTTATTGCCTTATCTCAGCCGCGCCGAACGCAAAGTTATGGAAGGATTACTTGCAGGTCAAAACATCCGTGATATTGCTCGAAATCGTCGCGTGCGGGTTGGTTGTGTCTACGCCCAGCGGTCTAGGGCGATAGATAAGCTTCGAAGAATGCTTAAAGCAGCGGTAAAGCCTGATTTACCAAGTGAAATTCCAATAGACAAGTCAGGAAGTTCAAGAGTGTCTCAAACTATGCAGTTGCGCGAGTTGCCTAGAATTGAAGGCAGGAAGTTTATTTTCAGTAGGGGAAAGGAGACAAAATCGCAGGTTCGGGTAGGAAAAATCAACTATGGCGATATGCCTAAGGAGGATGAAAAGATGGCGGGGAACAACATTCCCAAAATAACACTTCTGGATTTATCACGCTTGCATGCAATTAGCAAGCTAGTATCACGGACTGGTTGGCCAATTAAAACAGAGCAGGTAAAGGAAGCTCTGCCTGGAGTGACAGATGCGAATGTCTGTTTCTTCTTGGGGAAGCTGAAGAAAGCCGGCTTGATTGCCCCAGCGGGCGCCAAAGGCTCCTATCAGGCGGGGAAGGCTGAGGAAGTAATCCTCAGCAACTATGGCTCGCAAGAAAACAAGACCAAACTCCAGTTAGGAGCAGTTTACTCAGTGAGCGATCTGTTGAAATATGATCCCAACGGTTCCGGCCCTGCTCCTGTTCTGCTAGTTCCGGCACCAGATGATTCCAAGAAGGCTGGCCCGGGGCCGAAGAAGAAGGGTCTCAGTCTTCGAGGGCCATCTCGTCCAGCAGCGCCAGAGGAGAAAAAAGAAACCGCTGCGCCGCCTCAAGCGGTCGAATCACTTCATCGTCCGGCGATAGCCGTACTGCAGAAGAGACTGGAAGAGATTGACGGCGAGACCAAGCTGCTTGGTCTGGAGAAAGCCGACATCGAACAGGCAATTGAGCTTCTAGAGGCAGCATAGAAGCAAGCCGATGTTATCCAAGGATGGATTGCAAGTGAAACTCAATAAATGCGCCCGGGCCTTTAAAAGCTCGGGCGCGCTTTTTATAATGTAATGTATAATAAAGCTATGGCAAAGCGCGGAATTCATAAAATTGAAGAGCTCCGGCATCTTGGGAAGGCTGATTACCATATCCACACCAATTACTCTGATGGGAAACCAACACCACAGGAGGTTCTGGATTACGTGGAAAATTATACTGATTTGGATGTGATTGCGATTACCGATCACGATACGATTGATAGCGCTTTGGAAGCTAAGAACCTGATGAGAACCAAAAATTATCGTTTTCAGCTTATGATCGGCGAAGAAATTACCGCTAAAGAAGGCCATATTATCGGTCTTTTCTTAAAAAAGACAATTTCAGGTGGTTTATCAGCCAAGGAAACCGTTAAATTGGTTCATGAACAAGGAGGGATTACTATTGCTTCTCATCCCTTCGAGAGAACTTCTTGGAATAATGCAACACGTCCGATGATGAACGGCGTGGGTCTAAAGACACTTGTAGAAATAAGCGATCAATTTGACGGCATCGAAATCGTTAATGCTACTCCAACCCTATCAGATGAGAATATAAGAGCATCTTTAGTCAATAAAACCTTGATTTTTCAGGCAGAAATGGGCGCCTCCGATGCCCATATTTTAGAGGCTATTGGTAAAGGTTATACCTTATTTGAAGGAAAAACGGCTAAAGATTTTCGCTTGGCGGTTCGCCGCCATCAAACCAGGGCAATGTATGCTCACTGGACAATTCTTGCTTTAATCAAGTATTTTTTCTTTTTTGTCCCTTTGGGATTTCGAATTATATGGAACACGATTCTTCATGGCCGCCGGCCTCATCCAGAAGATGAGGTTTGGCAGGGAGAATAACCCCCACTACCAAAAGATTTGGTGTGAGGGTAAAAAAACAGGGACAGCCTTGCGGCTGTCCCTTACGGACTCAAAAGCGCTTCTAGCGCTTCATTTTTTGTTTGTGATCGACACCTTTATGGATGCCGAGCACCTGTTGGGGGTTTTGATCAGCCTGAAGGCTCTGAATTAACGCACCTTGTTCCACTGTTTTCAGGCATTGAAACATTAGGCTAACTCCCAGAACGATCATCACAATCATTACCAAAGCGGCGATGAAAGGGTGAACGCGAATATACCGATTATCATCTTTCTTTTTTTTCATCATTTTCCTCCTTCTGCTTCCCATGTAATTTCGGCTTCAGCTTCTGCTTCACCACAACCAAACACAAGGCTTGAAGAGGTGACAGAAACCGTTGCTGAAATATAGCCTTTCCAACCAGAACGGACATTTTCCACCATATAGGTGCTGTTGTCCGCCTTGGGATCACACTCAACTCCCAAAAGCGGGGCTGAGGCTTCAGATTGGCTGTGGGAACTTCCACCCGGTCCTTGGGTTTTAGCGTCAGCTTTGGCATGACCGGAACCCACAAAGTCTTTAACACCGGCGCCAGAGGCTTCAGCATAGGTCCTGCTTGAATGGTGGAAATACAGATTTAAGCCACCAGCAGGTTCAGAAGCGTTATCTTTACCGGAAATCCAGTTAACCGTGATGAGATTTCTGACGGTAACTGGCTCGACTTGAGCGGAATTGAAGCCGTTATAGACAGTTACTGAGAAAACTACGGCAGCGGCACTGGTATTAATACCTTTAATGCCTTTGCCCTCGCCTTGATTGAAAGGTCCCGAGAAGCTTGGATCAACGAACTCGGCACCTTGGCACCACTCGATTACTTCATAGTGGGCCTTAAGAGAAGTCGGGATACTCTTGGATGATTTTCCCTTAACCTTGCGGTCTTTGGGAAAAACCATCGCTACTCTTTTGGTCTGCGGGCTTTTGGAAGCCGCTTTAGCCAATCCTGCCGTGCAATTCCAAAGAATGCCGGCAAGAACCACCAGAACAACCATTTTTCTAACCATTTTCTCATTTTCTCCTCTTTTGTTAAGGTATGGTTAGAACACGATATTTTCTACAAAAAAATCGGTCGTAGACCGATCAAGTATGATCCGAGCAATCCCTCTGCCATATCCTTGCGGACTTAGGTAGGTGATTTTGCGAACCCCGCTTTCGCTGGGCGTGCCTTTTATCGGTTCTAACTGCCTAGATATTAACATAAGAAGTTCAATTTGTCAAGAAGTTAGTTGTTATTTATGCTATATTTTAATAAAGGAGAGAAAATGCTAGATGAAAAAATTGATAAAGAAGTAAGAGAACTCGATTCTGATATTGATGTGCTTTCAAGAGTAACTTTTATGGACTCGCTTTTAGATAAACAACAAGAGATTAGGAACACGGTTGATTTGCGTACTAGTATTATCGTTGGCTTCAATACTGCGGTTATCGCCTTTTTAGTAGGGTTTCATGACCAGCTCTTAACAAATATTTTTCTTTTAATAATCTTGGGAATTTTTATTATCTCTCTGCTTTTTGCGATCATTGCTCTGAAACCTCCTCTCTTTAGCACCAAGAAAGGGCAGCACGAAAGTTTATTTTATCACCATTACATCGAAACTAAAGATATGGAAGACTATCGAAAAGAAATTCACGAAACAATGAAAGACGAAAATAAAATTTATGATGCTTATATTACCGAAATTTATAATCTGACCAAATATTCCAATATTCCCCGAAAATATTATTTATATCTTGCAATTAGAGTTCTTATTTACGGTATTTTTTTAGTGACGATTGCTTATTGCGTGAGTCTTCTCTCTAAATTTTTATTCTTCTAACCTTCCCAATTCCTCTCAAACCTGCTATAATCTAGAAAATGAAAGAAAAGCTTTCTACTTATTTAATAGTCGGGATTATTGCCGTTTTAGGGACGGCTTTTTTAGGCTTAGTTATTGCTAAAACCGGTGGCAGCTTGGCTCTGTTTTCCGTTTTGGCCATTTTTGCACTTTTAATCAGTTTTTTCTATATTCTCCGCAACCCGTTTTATGGCTTTCTTCTAATTGTTTTCTTTTTACCCTTCGAAAGAGTTCCTGTAATAAATTTCGCCGGTGTCGATGTCAAAATCAACACAATTTTAGGATTTTTAACGCTATTCTGTTGGATCTTGGCTTTAATATTTGATCGTAAAAATAATAAACTCCAGCCGAACGCTTTAGGAATTCCTATCCTTATATTTGTTTTTGCGATGTTCGCGAGTTTATTTCAAGATATCCCCATCAATCTTGATCGCGGCTATTCTGTTTTAATATTTATCCTCTTCACGATCGCCCTCTCGGTTTTAGCAGTTAATATGATTTCTGGTATCAATAATCTAAAAAAGGTGGTTTTGGTTTTACTTAGTTCTTCTGCCGTAGTAGGATTGTTTGGGCTTTTCCAGTTTGCCGGGGATGTGGTGGGGCTACCAGCATCGGTTACTCTTTTAAAATATGGCTATGATTCAAGAGTTTTCGGTTTTCCCAGAATTCAGGCTTTTTCGATGGAACCTTTGTATCTTGCTAACTATCTTCTGATTCCTCTGTCTTTATGCCTAGCCTATTTTCTTGAGCATACCAATATCATTCCTTTTAGAGGTAAAAATTGGTGGCTTTTAGGATTAATGGCAGTCCTTTTGATTGATTTTATTCTTACAGTTTCTCGCGGAGGCTATCTTGGTCTTATAGCGACATTTGTTATTCTCGGGATAATTTATTTTAAAAAGATCTTTAACTTAAGAAATTTAAGTATTTTAATTGTTTTGGTATTTGTTTTTGGAGGCGTATTTTTCGCTCTTCAAAATTCTCAACCTCGGGCGATGAATGAGTTTATTAAGCATGTTACTTTGAATGATCTTAATAAAGGAGAATCAACTGTTGGTAGGCTTTCTACTTATAATCAGGCCTTAATTATTTGGAGCAAGCACAAACTTTTAGGTACGGGTTTGGGTAATTTCGGGCCATTTATTTTGGGTTTCCCAGCGCAGGCGCTAAAAACCGGCTGGCCGATAGTTAACAATGAATTTTTAGAAATTTTGGCAGAAACCGGTTTGGTTGGCATCTCTGCATTCTGTTTTATCTTCGTGGTTTTATTTTATAGAACTTGGCTTGCTTTAAAAGTTAATAAAGACCCGTTTTTGAGGGCAACCATAATCGGACTATCTGCGGCTTTAATTGGTATTTTGGTTCAATACAATTTTTTCTCAACACTTTACATCATCCATATTTGGGTTCTAATCGGCTTGATGGTGGGAGTGCAAAACTTGATGTTGAAATCTCAAAGCCCAAATCGCAACATTCAACCAAACTCCAAACCCCAATAATCAATTGTTATTTAGGGTTTGTGATTTGATTGGGTTTTGATATTTGAAATTTGAGGTTTATACTAATATTATGAAGTATCTAATTGGTCTAATTGCGCTAGCGCTTCCAACCTACCTTATCAGATTCAATATTCTCGGGGTGCCGACTACTTTATTGGAAATAATTATTTATCTAGTTTTTATCTATGGGATAATAAATATCGCATATTGTCAGTGGCTAGAGGTTCGCCGGCGAGTGTGGCTTCCGGTTGCGATTTTACTTTTAGGACTGGTGCTTGCCACTTATATCGCTCCCGATAAATTTGAGGCGATAGGCCAGGTTAAAGCCTTTTTTATTGATCCTTTAATGGTTTTCCTGTTGATGATTTGTTATCTTCACGCCAAAGATTTCATTTGGATATTATATGGTCTAGCAGGTTCAGGACTGGTTGTCAGTATTCACGCGATTTTCCAAAAAATATTGGGTCATGTAACTTCCGACGGCCGGGTAATCGGTGTTTTCGGTTATTCACCGAATTATGTTGCTCTGTTTTTAGCACCGATTGCAGTAATGACATTGGCTTATGGCATTGCCATGATGGTTAAAAAAAGATCTTGGTTATCTTATGTAATGTTCCTCGTATCATCAATCTCTTTAATTGCCGTCTATTTCTCCGGAAGCCGAGCAGGGTTATTGGTAATTGCTGGCGGTACGGCATTTTATCTGATTTTGTTCTTCTGGGATTTTTTCAAAAAAGAGCTTTGGAAAAAGGTGGTTTTGGCGCTATTAATCGTTGCTGCGATAGGAACCTCTTGGTTTGCATTTCGCCCTGATTTTTCCGTTTCAGCGCAAAACGGCGGGCGAATTTCTTCCTCCAATAATATCAGATGGGAAATTTGGAAAAGCTCATTAGAACTTATCAAAGCCCACCCGATTTTAGGTGTAGGCTTAGGCAATTTTCAGAACTCTTTTGGGGAATTGACCAAAGATCGCACTAATTTTTTGGAATTCATTACTCCTGAAGCTTTCAGTCCTCACAATATCTTTCTCGCCTTTTGGTTATCAACGACTATCTTTGGATTCATAGCTTTTATCTGGCTTTTGATGATTTTCTATCTTGTCGGTTTTTCCAATTTAAAAAGTAGTGTTTCACAAATTTTATTAGCAGCAATGACTGCTTTGTTGCTTCAGGGGTTGGTTGATACACCATATTTTAAAAACGATTTGGCAGTTTTCTTTTGGTTAGTTTTTGGTGTTATGATAGTACTGACAAAAAAAGAAACATTACCCGGGAAATGAAATGTATTTATCAGTCGTAGTCCCTTGCTACAACGAAGAAAAAAGATTACCCGAGACTTTAAAGAAGATTCGGGAATTTTTGAATCAACAAAGCTATGGGTGGGAAGTAATAGTCGTCGATGATGGTTCGAAAGATAATACTCATAAGGTTACGGAAGAATTGATAAAAGACTGGGATAATTTTAAGGTGATCTCTTATCAGCCAAATCGCGGCAAGGGGTTTGCAGTTAAAACGGGGATGTTAGCCGCAAGAGGCGATTGGAGATTATTGATGGACGCCGACAATTCTACTGATTTGAGTGAAATTGAAAAGCTGATGAAACATAAGGACGATTTTGAGGTGATCATCGGCTCAAGATATCTGGATAAAAGTTCTATTAAGGTAAAACAGCCGTTAATGAGAAGAATAGTATCAAGGTTCGGAAATATTCTCGTAAGGGTTATCTTAGGGATTAAATCGGTTGACACCCAATGCGGATTTAAGATGATATCTTCCGTCGCAACAGAGAAAATCTTTCCTTTACAAACCATTGACCGGTGGGGATTTGATATGGAAATTTTGGCGATTGCCATCCGCAAGGGCTATAAAATCAAAGAAGTTGCTGTTGATTGGTATGACGACGACCGTTCTACAGTCAAAAAATCCGCAGCCTGGAAGACATTAAAAGAACTTTTTGAAATAAAATGGAAAATAATGACTGGCAAGTACTCGGAGCATTGAAAAGATTAAAATGATCAGGTAAAATTAACTCATGCATAAGGTTTTAGAGTATCAAACTGTTCGGCAATTTGTTAAATTTGGCATTGTCGGTGTTTCCTCAACCATAATTGACTGGGGAATTTTTTACATCCTCAACTATTATTTGGGAATTTATTATTTAATAGCCAAGGTTTTGTCTTTCTTGGTTTCAGTGGTTAACTCCTATATTTGGAACCGCCGCTGGACATTTCGCTCTCAAGATCAGAAAAAAATGCATGAGTTTGGAAGATTTGTCTTGGTAGCCATCGTCGGTTTAGCTCTAAATACTTATATTATGTACTTTGCCGTTTCAACATTGCATTTGCATTATATTTTCGGTTTGGCTCTAGCGACAGCGATTGTGATGTTTTGGAATTTTCTCATCAATAAATTCTGGACATTCAAGGAGTATGCAATATGAAGATAGGAATAGACGCGCGGATGTACAGATCGTCGGTTGCCGGGATTGGGCGTTATTCGCAAAACTTAATCAAGAATCTTTTAGAAATTGATTCAAAAAATGAATATGTGCTGTTTATGACGCCTGCCGATAAAGATGAGTTGAAAGTTAAAAGTGGAAAGTTAAAAGTAGTTGAAGTAAACATCCCTCATTATAGTATCGAAGAGCAGGTAAGTTTAAGAAATATCATCGAAAAAGAAAAATGCGATTTAGTGCACTTTCTAAATTTTAATTATCCGATAAGATATAGAGGCAAATTTATCGTTACTATGCATGATTTGACTCTATTTTTCTTTCCCCAGACTGCTCGGGAAACAAGTTGGATAAAGAAGCTGGCATTTCAGAAAGTGATGAGTGACGCCTGTCGTAATTCAGCAAAAATCATTGCTGTTTCGAAAAATACCAAAAAGGACATTATTAAAAAATTTCAGGTTAATGATGAAAAGATAAAAGTGATTTATGAAGCGGCGGATGACAGGATATTTAGCACTGTATCGAAGAAGGATATCGAGAGTTTGAAAGCAAAATATAATATCAACAAGCCTGTTATCCTCTATGTCGGACAATACAGGGAGCATAAAAATGTGAAAGGCTTGCTTGCCGCCTATAAGGTATTGAAAAAAGAAACTCCCTGCCAGTTAGTTTTAGTAGGCAATATCCCCGAAAACTACAAAAATATGATTGACAACGACGACGATTTAAGAGATACTGTAATGCCTGGATTTGTTCGAGATGAGGAGTTATCGGCTTGGTATCAAGCGGCATCTGTTTTTGTTTTTCCGTCATTTTATGAAGGTTTCGGTCTTCCGGGACTGGAAGCAATGCAGGCGGGAACGCCGGTCGTTGCTGCACATGCCTCGTGTTTACCGGAAATTTATCAAGATGCAGCGTTTTATTTTGATCCAAAAGACCCAGTTGAGATAGCTCAAAAAATTAAAAAGGTATTGCAGGATAAAAAATTAGCAAGTAATTTAATTATAAAGGGCAAAAAAATTGCCAAAAGTTTTTCTTGGCAGAAAGCTGCCGAGGAAACATTAAAAGTGTATCAAGAAGTTTAACGGAGGAATCCATGTCCATCACTAATTATTCCTTTCTCATTGCTTTTTCCGCATCAGCTCTAGCGGTTATCTATGGTTTAATCTTAATTTGGCAGGTCTTGAAAAATCCTACAGGTAGTAAAAAAATGCAGGAGATCGCCGCGGCGATCCAAGAAGGAGCCAAAGCTTATCTCAATCGTCAGTACAAAACAGTAGCAATTATTGCCGCTATCTTGGCAGTTGTGCTTTATTTTGTTTTCGATTTAAAAACTGCTATAGGTTTCTTAATTGGAGCAATTTTTTCAGCATCTGCTGGATATATCGGTATGAACGTTGCTGTTCGTGCTAACGTCAGAACTACGGAAATCGCCAAAAAAGGTTTGGCGCCGGCATTAGGTTTGGCTTTTCGAGGGGGTGCCGTTACCGGTTTATTTGTTGTAGGGCTTGGTTTACTCGGAGTATCTGGATTATATTACTTCACTCATGATGTTTCCGCTTTGATTGGTCTTGGTTTCGGAGGTTCGTTAATTTCCATTTTTGCAAGACTTGGCGGCGGAATTTATACCAAAGCCGCTGATGTCGGCGCCGACTTAGTCGGTAAGGTTGAAGCGGGAATTCCTGAAGACGATCCTCGTAATCCTGCCGTGATCGCCGATAACGTCGGCGATAATGTCGGTGACTGCGCCGGAATGGCCGCGGATTTGTTTGAAACTTATGCAATTACAGCAGTTGCGGCTATGCTTTTAGGTTCACTGCTTTTTACTTCAAATATAGCCATTGTTTATCCTTTGGTGTTAGGAGGCATTTCAATCGTTGCGTCGATTTTGGGAACATTCTTTGTTAGATTATCAGGTAAGAAAATCATGAATGCTTTGTATAAAGGTTTAGGCGCAGCTGCGATTTTTGCGGCAATTGGTTTCTATTTTGCCACTAAATGGATGATGAGTTCGGTAGTCGAAAATCCTATAAATCTTTTCTATTCTTCTCTTATCGGTATTGCTCTGACAATGCTTATGGTTATTATTACCGAATACTATACTTCGACAAAATATCGACCGGTGAAGACTATCGCTGAAGCTTCAGAAACGGGTCATGCGACCAATATTATTGCCGGTTTGGCGATGAGTATGAAAGCGACCGCTTGGCCAATTGTTTTCATTGCTGCAGCAACCTTGGGTTCCTTCTATTTTGCCGGTTTATTCGGAATCGCCATTGCCGCTTTTTCAATGCTTTCTATGACAGGAATTGTAGTTGCGATTGATGCTTACGGACCGATTACCGATAACGCCGGCGGGATTGCCGAAATGGCCGATCTTCCGGATTCAGTCCGCGACGTTACTGATCCTTTGGACGCTGTTGGCAATACTACCAAAGCGGTTACTAAAGGATATGCGATTGCTTCAGCAGGTTTAGCCGCTTTAGTTTTGTTTTCAGCCTATCTTCAAGATTTAACCAAAACTCACGGGGCATTGGCATTTGATTTATCAAATCCAAGATTAATCGTCGGTTTGTTTATCGGCGGTTTGTTACCTTATCTCTTTGCTTCCCTTTCAATGGAAGCCGTCGGGAAAACCGCCGGCGCGGTTGTTAAAGAAGTTCGCCGCCAGTTTAAAGAAATCAAGGGAATCATGAAGGGTACTGCTAAACCCGACTATTCAAAGACGGTAGATATTGTTACCTCGGCAGCATTAAAACAGATGATTGTACCGGCATTATTACCGGTTTTGGCTCCAATTGTGGTAGGATTAATTTTGGGACCGGTAGCGTTAGGAGGATTGCTTGTTGGTTCGATTGTTACAGGGCTTTTTGTAGCACTTTCCATGACTTCCGGCGGAGCGGCATGGGATAACGCAAAAAAGTACATCGAAGAAGGAAATTTGGGTGGCAAGGGCTCATTGGCTCACCAGGCTGCAGTTACCGGCGACACTGTTGGCGATCCTTATAAAGATACCGCGGGTCCGGCAATTAATCCGATGATTAAAATTCTAAACATTGTTGCATTATTAATAGTAAAATTCCTAAAATAGTTAAATCAGAATGCAGAAATATGTCTAATGGCTTAGTTTGCAAGGTAAAGAGCTTGGATGGTAAGCGGGTTTTGCTGGAAATTGACCATCAAGAGTTGCAAGTTGAAAGAGAACAGTTGCCAACCTCTCTGAAGGAAGGGGACGAATTTAAATTATTTTTCGTTGGAAAACGTGAAGTAAGCGTTCAGGAAAAAACTTTAGCCAAAGGAATCTTAGAAGAAATCTTAAATGGGGAATAAGGTTTTGAAAAAACTTAAAAAATTTAAAAAGATTGCACTAATTTGCGGGGCGTCTCTGTTAGGTATCGCTCTTTTGATTTTTGTCTATAATCTTTTATATTCTCAGAAAATTTTTCCCAAAACCTATGTTGGCAATATTAACTTAGGCGGGAAAACAGAAAAGGAAGCGGAAGAAGTCTTATCTTCGCAAATTCAAGGGGTGAAAGACAGCAAAATTCAAATTATGGTTGGTGGTAAAACCTTCGAAACTTCGCCAGCCGACTTAAATGTAGCCTACAATGCAAATTCATCGGCAGAGCTTGCATGGGGAGTTGGACGACAGGGCACATTTCGGAAGATCTTCGTAGAACAGATAAAATCGGTTTTTACTTCAAATCGAAAATTGATTGTTTTTTCCTTTTCTAATCAAAACTTAAGTGATTTGGTAACAAAAATGCAAAATGAGGTAAATGTTTCAGAAAAAGATGCCAGTATTAAAATCGTAGATATGAATCCGGAAATTACTGAAGAAAAACAAGGAAAAGATTTATCTTTCGCCAAAGCGACAAACGGAATTATTAACACCTTGGGAAATTTCAAAAAAGAATTAAGCCTTAATGTGGATATCATTGATCCTAAAATCACTAAGGACAATGCTAATGATGCTTTAGTAAAAACAAAAATTATTTTAGCAAGCACTGGTTTAACCCTAAAATCGGATAAAGATAGTTATAATTTAAAAGCACAGGACTATTCAGAATGGTTGATGTTCGTTGGCATATTAGGAAGCAAGAGCTCAATTGATGACACCGTTGGTAATCTCAAAGTTACTCAAGGAAAAACTACTGATACTTGGATGTTGGATGTCCAAGTAAATCCGGCGAAGGTGGGAGATTATGTAAATGGAATTGCTTCTGGTATAAACCAAGCTCCTCAAGATGCTAAGTTTAAAGTTGAAGATGGCAAAGTTACTGCTTTCCAAGTTTCGCAAACTGGTTACGATCTTGATAAAGAAAAAGCGATTGGACAGATTTCTACTGCCATTCTTTCGGGGGCCAAAGAAATCACTTTGCCTGTTAAGGTTTCTAATCCGGAAATTAGCTCTGATTCGGCTGGCTCTTTGGGACTAACCGAACTTATTGGCGAAGGTGACACCTCATGGAGAGGGTCTCCTCCAAATCGTATTCATAATTTAACGCTGGGATCGGAAAAAATCTCTGGTACGATAGTTAAACCTGGCGAGGAGTTTTCAACTGTCAAAACAATCGGAGAAATTGATGCGTCAACAGGGTTTTTGCCTGAGTTAGTAATTAAAAACAGCACCCAAGTTGTTCCTGATTTTGGCGGCGGTTTGTGTCAGGTATCGACTACCTTATTTAGGGCAGTCTTGAATTCTGGTTTAAAAATTACGGACAGAACGCCTCATTCTTTCAGGGTTAGCTATTACGAACCTCCTGTTGGGATGGACGCGACTATTTATGATCCTGCCCCTGATTTTAAGTTTGTAAATGATTATAAAACACCTATTCTAATCTGGGCAATTCCGGGATCAAACACTCTCTCTTTCCAAATTTACGGTACTAAAGACGGCCGAAAAATCGATATTTCTACTCCATGGGTAGGAAATTATGTTTCACCGGGCGATCCCATTTATACCGAATCAGCCTCAATGGGGCCAGGAGAGATCAGACAAGTAGAACGCGCTACGCCTGGATGTTCGGCTAGTTTCACTTATAAAGTTACTGCCGCTGACGGAAGTTCATTAGAGAACGAAACTTTTACCAGCAAATACGTTCCACTTTCCAATAGTTATCTTTACGGTCCGGGGACAGAAATTCCGCCACCGTCGGGATAAAATCATTTAAGAGCGCTTTTGATGAACTCGAAAAACAATGGATGGGGTTTGAGAGGCCGAGACTTAAATTCAGGATGAAATTGCGAAGCTATAAAAAACGGATGATTTTTAAGTTCTATAATTTCAACCAGTAAATCATCTGGAGAAGTTCCTGATATTGTTAAACCTTTTTTAGTTAAGATTTCGCGATATTTATTATTGAATTCAAACCTGTGACGATGGCGCTCGGAAATCAATTTCTCTTTGTAAGCATCGGCGGCTCTGGTTCCGGCAATCAGTTTACAAGGATAGGCTCCTAATCTCATTGTTCCGCCATAATCGGAGGCAAGCATCTTTTTCTCCTGTTCGGGCATGATATTAATTACTGGATGCGGTGTTTTGCCATTTATTTCCGTTGTATTGGCATTTTTTAGGCCGCAGACGTTTCTGGCAAACTCAATTGTTGCCAGCTGCATGCCATAGCAAAGACCCAGAAAAGGAAT
>Ga0334722_10002173_pt1 | contig 22581 bp, 17 predicted proteins | sample C3_bottom_MG_FD_207210 | JGI IMG/M metagenome (GOLD analysis project Ga0334722, IMG submission 207210) | Sediment microbial communities from Yellowstone Lake, YNP, Wyoming, USA - C3_bottom | ecosystem: Environmental > Aquatic > Freshwater > Lake > Sediment | place: USA: Wyoming | collected... | reverse complement strand
CACGAAGTTTTTTTTGGGTTGTTTCCTGCACACCGCAGCTGGGTTCCATACGAACTCCATTGGGACCCCCGACAACCTGATTCGAATGTCGTTCAAAATTCATGTTTCGTGCTCTTCGTGTGCTTCGTGGTGCAAAAAAATTCCCCTAGTTAACTCATAACACAAATCGCTTGATCCCATTTTTCAACAAAATCACATTGAAATTCATCAGTAGCCCCGTGTCGATGCCGGCAAGCTTCATATAGGTCAAAAGCTGGGCTTCGTGGATTTTCTTGATCGCATCCACGCTCTTCAACTCAATAATCAGTTCATTTTCTATCAAGATATCCGCACGATAGCCACAATCCATCCGGACACCTTTATATGCAACAGGCAGTGGATGCTGGAGCTTTACATCAAAGCCGTTCTTCCCGAGCTCGTACGCAAGGCACTTTTCATATGTTGATTCCAGCAAGCCGGGCCCGAGCTCCCTATGAACCTCAATGGCACAACCGATAACCTGGTTCGAAAGTCGATCAAATTCCATACTTCAGGCCACTCAAGAAAGGGCTTTTAGCACCACGAAGGTCACGAAGTTTTTTTGTGTTGGTTTCCGACAAATCGCCGCCCGCTTCCATGCGACCCCCATTGGGACACCCGACAATCTGATTCAAACGTCGTTCAAAATCCATGCTTCGTGTCCTTCGTGTACTTCGTGGTGTTCTTTCCTTTACATCACTTTTTCCACCGGCAGCGACACCGTGAAACAGGCCCCGCCGCCCTCCCGGTTGGTCACCGAAATCGTGCCGCCGTGGGCCCTGACGACATCCTTGGCAATGGCCAGCCCCAGGCCGGTGCCTTTTGCCTTGGTGCTGTAGAACGGCTCAAAAATCCTGGGGAGATCCTCCGCCGGCACACCGGGGCCAGAATCCTGCACGGTGAACACCAGGCGCCGGTCCGAACAGACAACTCCCATCTGCACCGCATCTTCGTCCTTCGACACCTCCAGAGCGTTGCGGACGATGTTCAGCAGCGCCCTTTCCAGAAGGCCGGGGTCGCAGCGCAGCTCCCTGCCGCCCTGCTCGCCGGGGATATTAATCTCCACCTGGATATTACCGGGCATAAACCGCAGCCGCTGCCCCAGATTGGCCACCAGGTCGTCGATGACAACCGGTCGCAGGGCCGGGGTCTGCGGTCTGGCAAAGAGGAGAAAATCCTCAATGAGCTTGTTGATCCGCTCTATCTCCCCATCGAGAAAACCCATCATCTGCTCTTTCAGGCCCGGGTCCAGCGGTCCTTCCTTCTTCAAGACATCGAGGCTTCCCTTGATGATCGCCAGGGGATTCTTGATTTCATGGGCGACAATCATGGAAAACTTGCCGACCTCGGCCAGCACCTGCTGCCTGGCCATGGCGGCATGGACTTCATCGAGCTTGTGCCGCTGGGCCTCCAAGGCGTCGAGCATCTCGTTGATGGCACTGGCCAGGGTGTTGGTCTCGTGGAGCGATCCACCCCGGGCCCGCACATCCATCCGCCCGCGGGACACCTGTGAGGCCACGGCCAGCAGCCCGAGGAGGGGGGCGCTGATCGCCCGGGACAACAGCCAGTACAGGATAACCGGCACCAAGGCCAAAAGCAGGGAAACCACCACAAAACGGAGGGCCAGCAGCCTTTTGAGCTGGGTAAGCCCCGCGTGCGAGTAGGAGATAACCACCTGACCCACCACCTCCTCCGCCTCTCCTGGCGCGAGAAAAGGTGAATCCCCCGGCCCCATGGCATGGGAGACCACCGACGCGGAAACGGAATCCAGATCCGCAGGGAGATTGTCATGCGCCCTCTGCACGATAACCTCCCCGTTTGTCCCGACAATCTTGACCGCCTGCACATCACTGACCGCCAGCATATTTCCGGTCAGTCCCTCCAGGATCTTCTTGTTTTCCAACAAAACCCCGAGTTCGGCGTTGCTGGCCAAGTAGGAGGCCAACAGGCTGAAATGATCACGGAATCTCTCGTTTTCAAAATTCACCGTCAGCCTGAACCCAGCCACCCCCATGGTAACCGCAGTGCCAATAATAAAAAAGAAAGCGATGGCGGTGAGCCGTCCTTGGATGGAATGCAGTCGTATTTTTTTTAAAAAGTCCGTCATAGCAAAATAATCGGCCCACGGTGCAAGGAGAAAGGGATTCTATCCCCAGACCTTGCCACTGTATCTTGTCGCCTTACTCCTTTCTTTTCAACGCCCGCCAGACCTCTTCGTTAACCACCGCCTCATACAGGGGCGGGGTCTCCCCCTCACATTTCTCCCCGGCAAGGAGCCGCTCGACCTGCCGGGCAACCTGCTGGCCAACCCTGTGGTAATCAATGAGAAAATTGAGTGCTGCCCCGGAATCATAAAAAAACTGGTTGTAGCCGATCACCGGCGTATTGCTAAGAATCCCCTGCTTGATGACATACTGGATGACGGCCTTGGAAATGATCGACTTGTCCGGGATGAAGAGAATCGCGTCCAGTCGGGAAAAATCACCGATCATCTCCAGCTTGCCCCCCTGCCGGCTCACCTGTAGGGGAATCAGCTCAAAGCCTTTGGCTACGGCCACAACGGCGGCTCCCTTGAACCAGCCCTGATTGTTTCCGGGATCAAAGAGAACGCCAAGCCGCTTTATGGAGGGGAGATATCGGAGGATGGAGGCAAACTGTGCTTCGACCGGGATGCTGAGGCCCACCCCGCACGGCTGCCATTGCGGATCGACAATCACATTGCGCGGATTGAGCACCATGCCATGGACCAAGGGAATTCCCCCGGCCCTGGAATGAAGGTACTGCAGGGCTTCGGGTCCAACCGCCACCAGGACGTCATACATCTGCGGGTTCAGGGTGGCATTGCGACCGGACAGACTATAAGGCCGCCCGGTTTCATCAAGGAAGAACCGCTGGGATGGCGCGTTGAGCCGGGACTCAAGACCTTCCACCATGGAGACATACGGAGCTATTTCCCGTGACAGGAGGACACCGACGACCTTTTCCCGCGCCAGACACAGGGTGGGGGCCGCCAGAATGAGCAAAAGAAGCAAAAAGAGGGCGGATTTATTTTTTTTTATGAATACCACCTGTTCATTCCCGGTCCGGCTAACAAAAAATAAATCCGCCCTCTTTATTACTGTCAATTGCTATCAATAATCAGATTATGCTCCTCCGTCAAGCCGGGAAAGAGAGAACGTCGGTGGGAACTTCCGACACGGAGTCGCTCAATGGGCTCCGGCGATGCCGATATTGGAATATTCGCTCTGGCCAGCGCTGTTGTAAGCGCGAACCGCAACATAATAGGCCTGGGTCCCCGAAAGGGTTGTGGTCAACGCGGTCAATGCACCCATCTCGAGTTGGCTGATGGGGGAGGCTCCTGGGTATGGCGCATAGAAAAGCAGGTACCCGTCCGCCTGGGCCGTGGTCGTCCAGGAAACGGTGACCTCCGGGGCGTTGTCGGTCACGGTCAACACCGGAGAAGCCGGAATCTGTGAGGTCAAGGGAGTGGTGGTGCCCTCGTAGGCACCGATGTCGTAGGCCCCGGCCAGAGGTCTTGCCGCACCGGTGATATCCGTGACAACTCCGGCCCAGGCTAGGGTTTGCCCTGCATTCAGGCAAGGGGACATGGTGCCGATCCGGTAGACACCGTTATCCGCATCAATAAACAACGGATCACGACTGATATTGCCCAACCCCCTATACCCACCCTGGACGAGGGAATAATTGACATTGTCGGTGCCGTTGGTCGCCACCAGGGAGCGGGTGTTTCCCCAGAGGATCGAGTTGGTGACGGTGAGATAGGCGTAATTACCATAGATACCATAGCCGTGATTACCAGCAATAGTACAATTGAAAGCGGTTACGGTGGAGGAAGACAGCGCGTGGATCCCCCCGCCGTTGATGCCGGTGGCCGGGGTGTTGTTGCTGAGAATGCAGTTGTGCAGTCCCAGGGCAGAAAAGTTCCGGCTGTATATGCCGCTGCCGCTGTTGCTGTCGATGCGGCTGGCGGTGAACTGCGGGGTTGCATAATCGCAGAAAACACCCCCGCCCAGGACAGAGGTGTTGCCGGTGATGGTGCAGTTGGCAAAGGTCGGAGCGGCATGCCTCAGATAAACCCCGCCACCATCGCCCCCGGCGTTGCTAGAAATCACGGAATATTCGAACCGGGGAGAGGACTGAATACAGGTGATCCCACCGCCGGGATAGACGCTGGAAGCGGTGTTGGCCTCGATCACACAACGCGAAAAAACAGGGGTGCCGCCATTGAGGAAAACAAGGCCGCTGCCGCTGTTGCCGGTGATGAGGCTGTCGCTTACTTCAGGCGAGGCCGCATCGGAAATCAGGCCGCCGGTGGTGTTCCCGGAAATGATCGTTGCTGAGATGACAGGGGAAGCCGAATCACACGCAATCCCGGCCAAGCTGTTGCTGCTGATCTCGCTGTTGGAAACAGTAAGCGAGGCGGCAAGCACGTACAGCCCGTTACCGCTGTTTCCTGTGATCAGACAGTTGTCAATCACGGCTGCGGAGGCATAGGCGTGGATCCCGTCGCCGATGTTGGTCTGGATAACACAGGTGCTGATCGTGGGCGAGGCATTATCATCGAGATAAATTCCTGCCAGAGAGGCGCTCTGGATCGTCACCCCCCTGAGCTCCGAGGAGGCGGTCTCGCCGGTATGAAAATAGAATCCCCAGTCAGCCCCCGTGCTGTCGATGATGCAATTGCGCGCCCCATGTTCCGACCTGACAACGATCTTCTTCCCCAGAAAGTCGATCATAGTGTTGCCGGCGCCAGCGTACGTCCCATCGGCGATCAGGATCAGGTCGCCGTCAACCGCTGCCGTAATGGCCGCCTGGATGGTGGGCTTGGTAGTCGGCACCCGAATGGTCGCCGCCGAAGCAAAGGTCCCGGACAGAATCACCAATAGGGCCAGGACGCCCCCACACCATATTTTCCCCATTGGACACCTCTCTCTGTTTCGCTCCAAAAAACCCTGCTGTCACTCCATCGTTTCGACATCCTGAAGCGGGAATCAAACAAAAAAAGGAGATTGATTGATTTTTTATACTATAATATAAAAAATCGCTATTCATCCCGTCCAGTCTACATAATTACAAGGAGAAATCGACCATGAAAAATCGATTTGCAAACATTTCCTTCCGGGCCGGGGCAATTCTACTCCCGCTATCACCTTGCAGAATGAACAAAAAAGGAGGGCCGACGATGGGCTTTGGGTCGACGTGCAACCTGCTGCTACGGTCCTTTTGTTGGGGAACCGTCTTTTTGACGGGTATCGGTTTCGCCCCTTCGGCTGCCGCCGATACCATGGTTGGCTCCATGGTCGGCAGTGTCGGCGGTTGGGTCACGGATGCCGACGGCCACCAGCAAGTCTCTCCGCAGACTACAGTTTCCGGTGATGTCGCAGTCAGCATCGATGCCCAGGGCGCCATCACGGCCACGGTGACCGGCACGGCCTCCTGCACCGGCGCCCTGAATGTACACGTCAACTATTCAGCCTCGTACAATACAAGCACCGGCGCCTTAAGCGGATATTACACCGACCCGGCCAATGCCACCCACCGTTCGATTGAGTTCACAAATCAGGGGGGACTGCGGTGGCAGAGCTCCATTGTCGACAGCGTCGTGGTCAACGGCCAAACCCGGCCTTACAACATTACGATCAACCTGGAACTGCCGGAGACAGCCCTCTATGGCGGCAGTCAGTTTCCTGCCGACCACCCCAAGTTGAGCGGCCCCCTAAGCAGCAACCTGCCCTTAAGTGTGCTGGTCAGCCTGCCGGACTTCGGGATCAGCCAGACGATCAGCACCACAATCGCTGTTGCCGGCCAATGGGCCGCCAATGTGGTGCCCCTGGCAAACGGCGGCGCGACGATCACCGGCCGCGCCTCGGGCACCTACAGCTCCCCCACCATTTCTCTCATGGCCAGTGTTATGGGTATTCCGGTGCCGATCAGCTTTTCCCTGAACGGGAATTTCGGCGGCAGTCTCTTCCAGGATAACGGGGGGATGTTTTTTGCCGGGACCTACGGCGAGAGTATGCAGGGGGTGGGCGGGGTAACTGTTGTCTACAGCGGCGATCTGCTGATCGAAGTACCCGTAAACTCCGCTGGCTCGATCAGCCAACTCCCCTTCTCTTTCAACGGTTCGCCCCAGGTCTCGGTCAGCAACTTCGGCAGCTTCACGGTGCCGATCGCTGTCAGCGGCATCTTTCCTTTTTCCATGAACTAAGACACAAGAAAAAAGACAGATTTATTTTCTGAGCACCACCTACTCCTCTCCGGTCCGGCTCAAAATAAATTTAGCCTCTTTTTTCCTTTTTCTGCGGCTGCCGCCACCATGCCAGCCACCCCTTCCTGCAAAGAAACCTGCGGGGTCCAGTCCATTAGATCCCTGGCCCTCGCAATGTCCAGCACACACCAGGGAGGAAGAAAATCCGCGCCGGCGAAGGCCTGTTCTTCTCGGGCAAGAGGCCGCCCCAGGCATTCCTCCAGAAGATCGACAATTCGGCGTACGGAGGTGCCATGTCCGGTGCCGATATTGAAAAGGTCAAAGTCCTGTCCAGGGGTCAGGCATCGCACGAACACTTCCAGCACATCATTGATGTGCACATAATCCCGCACATTCTCAGGATTTCCAAAAATACGAATCGGTTGACCAGCCATGGCCTGAAAAAGAGCCGTGCCGATGAAGCCCTGCTTTCTGGCCGGGGACAATAGCCAGCCGTAGACATTGGCGATCCGCAGCACCGTTGCGGTAAAATACCCACGTTCTGCGGCCAAACGCAGGTAATGCTCAGCCGCCAGTTTCTGAATCCCGTAAGAATTGATGGGAAGGCAGGGATGATCTTCGGCAAAGGGTCTCGGCCCATGGGAATGGCCATACACCGCCCCGCCGCTGCTGGCAAAAATGACATGTGGCCGTCTGCCGGTCTGCTGGATCGCCTGAATCAGGTTCAAGGTGGGCAACAGATTGAGCAGGGCGTCGCCGGGCAGATCCCGGTCCGAGGTCAGCGGTGCGTTCTTATGGGCCAGATGGATGATCACGTCCTGCCCGGCCACCAGAGCCAAGCAATCAGACAGGGAGGCCAAATCGCCGGACACCCACTGCACTTCTCCCCCCGACTCTGGCGCTACCAGAGTCCTAGCCATAGCTGTAAGGCGTAGCTCCTTCCGACTGGACAGGGCCGTAAGAAGCGCCCCCCCGATGAGGCCAGTGGCTCCGGTGATGCAGATATGCTTCATGCCTGACTCCATTTTACCGGTCGACCTCCGGCCCAAGCCGCGCAGCCACACGTCGCCAAAAGGCAATCCCCGGCGTTTCTACAAAATGAAAGGTCAAATTGCTCACTGCCCAGACCAAACCAACCGCCACGACCGCACATAAAAATCGCACCTACAAACACCCTTCAAGCCGGTGGGCAACCCGTACGCAAGCACAAAACCGCTGAGGGCAAAGAATAGCGGCAGCCTGTTTCCCATGTGGGTCCAGAGGGGGCACCGGCAATTCTACCAGCTCTGCCAGATGGCACAACGGCAACCCCGCGCTGAGACTCACTGGCGTTCAGCTGAACACCCTGACGCGGCATCATCCTGAATCACCCGCGCCAGGCCCTATTTCTTCCGAAGAAGGTAGAACATTTGATCATAACGGCCGCCATCAAACGAATGGCTGACAAGTTCAAACCCAGCCATAAAATGGGCACGGACATACTCCACCGGGATGAAAGTCTCCCCGTAAAAACTCTCGTTTCTCACTCCGCCGCCGGAAACCCCAAGCGATGAGGCATGCACCAGCTCACCCTGCTCGTAGCGCCGCCTCGCCGCGGCGAGGTCCGGAAAAAGTTCCCCAAGCGCCCGGGAATAACCGCTCACCTGCTCCCTTTCATCTCGCATCCGCTCCAGATAGTCAAAAAACGATCCGTGCCGGGTAGTAAAGGCGAGGCAGCCGCCAGGCTTGAGCAGCCGCAGAAATTCGGCAATCCAGGCCAGACAGGCTTCGCCGGAAAGATGCGAGTACACCGAATAGGCGGTGATCAGGGAAAAAGAGCCTTCCGGCAAAGAGGTGGGCGGCAGGGGATCACAGACCTGAAAATTTTCCGTACCGAAAAGCCTCCGACAGAGGGCGACAAAATCGGGATCAACATCAATGCCATATATATTCTCCAGCCGGGTATCCCTGAGAAAAAAACGGGAAATCCGTCCCCAGCCCACACCAAAATCCAGCACCCGCGATTTTCTAGACAACCTGCAACCGCAGGCCTGCATGCCGGTCAACACATCCTGATAAAAAAAGAACGCTTGTTGCAACGCCGCGACACCGTCCAGCCCGGTGGTGTTTGCCTGAAGAAGGGGATCAGGAAAAGCCGGCAACGGATCGCCATGGAGGGATCGCCTCCCGCTTTCCGAAAGACTTTTCACCACCTCCGCAAACCAGTCGTCTTGATACAAACCCATACGCAGGTGCAATCCCAAAAGAATTTTCACCACCCTTTTCAGCCAGGAACCTTGCCTCATACCTTCTCCATTGCTGCAATTGTCACCCTATTATCGTGCAGTCCGAACTGCTTGTGCAGCAGGGCAAGATATTGTGCCGCCTTCCTTTGCGCCTCGTCTCCAAGATTATACTCCTGGGCAACCAGTTGCTGCACCTCCGCGATTTCCCGACACATAGACTGGGCCGAACTACCGGCAATCACGCTACTGCCATGCCTCCGGTGACTGTTTGCCGGGTGGGGTGAAAAAGCGATATCTCCGTCAGCCAAGGTGCGGAGATACACAATCCAATCCCCGGCCTTCCGGAACCGGGAAATTTCCTTAAAATGACGGGAAAAGACGGAGGCTATCGCCTCACGCCGGAAAACCACCGCGCTAACATTGGGGATGGTGTTCATCACCGAAAGGCTCGAACAGATTTCTTCACTGCCACAGGCCGAATAGGTCGCACGCCAGCGGTGCAAAGAGACCTGAGCCAGGTACTCATGGTAGTTTTTCGCAACGACAGTGCCATCCGCATCGATCTGTCGGCTTTCACAATAACTGAGCACGGTCTTCTCCGAAAAAAACGGCGGCAGAACCGTTGCAAGAAAATCAAGATCACTCAGATCATCCGCCTCGGCAATCCAGAGATACTCCCCTGTGGCGAGGGAAACACCTTGTTGCCACTGGGCAAAAACGTTCCCGGAATTGCTCCGGTTGACGATAAGCCGAGCCTCGATCCGATTTGTCGTCAGCCAATGCTCCATCTTCCGAACACTGTCATCGGTGGAGGCGTCGTCAAGCAGGATCAACTCGTAAAACGGCACGGACTGCCCACGGATCGACTCCAGCCGCTGTTCGATGTACCTGGCATAGTTGTAGTTGGGCACAATGACCGAAATCCGAGGCAGATTCAGGCCAAGCATGCCGAGTAGATCAAAGAGATAGGGGCGGAAGGAAAAATGGCGGTCAACATGATCCTGGGCTCTTGCGCCGCGATCCCCAGCCAGATCCGCATCGTCAAGCAGACGGCACACTGCTTCGGCAAACCGAGCGGTGTCGTGGGCGGGAACCACCAGCCCGCCGACCCGCTCGACAAGTTCGGCAGCGCCGCCAGTTCCCGCGAAGGCAACAACAGGAACCGCCACATCAAAGGACTCGAGCACCACATTGGGAAAGGGATCCTCCCGGGAAGTGAGGGCGTAGACATCGGAGGCGGCATGATACAGAGCCGTATCCGGATCGTAGCCCACAAAACGCAAACGGTTGCGGTATGGGTTGTCGAAAAGCCGCCTCTCAATTTGGGCCTGCATTCCCTGCTCCCAATGCCCCACCCAGACAAACTCAACATCGGACCGCTTTGCCAGAATGGCAAGAGCACTCTCCACGAAAAGATCAACCCCCTTGCGCTGATCAGCATAACCAACTGCCAGCACCACCTTCACCTCCGGTGCAAGTGAAAGCTTGTGGCGCAACTCGTCCTTTGCCTTTTGCCTGTCATACCGCCAGCCATTGCGGCGATAGAGTCCCTGCGGACGGATTACTTGCCGGTCTGGATCGATGGTCGCGAATTGCGCAAAACCGTCTGCCACCATCTGTGCGGGAAAAACCACCCTCCGTGCGGCGGAGGCTATATGTAGGGCATTATCGGACAAGCCATGATCTCGGATAACCCCGGGCAACTCGTGAACAAGACAAACACTCTCGATTCCGGCTTCCCGAAACACCGGGACCAGCCAGCCGGAAACCGTGGTGTTGACCAGTGCCCGCCTGAAACCACGAAGGACTAAGGCTCCGGCAAGTTTTTTCGCCGCACTCCCTTCAGGTCCACTCCCACTCAAATCATGCACCGGAGCCAATGCGGCAAAATCCGCCTTCAACCGCCCTTGACCGAGAAGAACGACTTCCACCGCAAAACCCAGATCACAGGTCAGGCTCCGCACCATACCCAGAGCAAGAAATTGTGCCCCGTGAGGGTGAGCGTCATGGGAAACGACAATAATCCGCCTGTCGGCGTCAACCTGGCTCTGCCCGAGCAGAGCCTTACGGGTGGCATCCAGCCAGGCGTAGCCGAAACGCTGGTCTGGCTCAAGATGAGCACCTTCTGCCCATTCATTCCAAGCATTCACGAAGATCAGCCGCTCATCGACGTTCTCTATCCTCTCGCAGGTTTCCCGAATAGCATTGCTGAGCCATTTCTGATAAACCTGTGGCGAGGTGTTCAGAAAGACAGTGGCCCGATTCTTCCTGCGCGCCGTGTTGTCCCAGGAGGGGCAAACTCCACGAAACAGGGGATAGGACGGCTTCTTGTAATTGCGAGAGCGACCGGCAAAAAAACGCCAGTCGTAGACGGTGCCGCCGAAATCTTTTCCCAGGGGCGTAACACTCTGTGTGATATCTGGAGGTGAGGAATTATTGGGCGGGAATTCAATGGCTGCGTCAAAGCCGTATTTATCCGGATGAACCGTTTCAAATGACTGAGTATAGGCAAGATAGATTTCCCCCAGCCCGTTGTCACGGCACCAAGTGCGCCAGCGCCGGGCAGTTGCCTTGGCCGAGGGCAGCAGCCCCGGCCAGTAAACGACCAACAAAGGACGCCCGTTGATGCGAATATAACGCGCATCACGCATATAACCGGCAACATGGGCGATAAAGGCCAGATCGTCTTCGGGGGAGTGCTGCTGGGCCATGAGGATCTCACAATCCAAGCCGTCCCAACGTCGACTCCAATTCTCATTGGCCCAGCAGAGACAGAAGGGCAGATCTAGTTCCCGGTTGTTCAGATAATTTTCGAGAGGTCTTTCCAGCAGCCGTTTACCGCCAAACCAATAAAAATAGAAACAGAAGCCTCCCACGCCATAAAGCTTGGCCAGTTCCACCTGTCGGCGCTGAACCGCGGGATCAAGCAGATTATAGTAGCCAAGCTCGTCCGGGATATGCGGCTGATAATGGCCTTGAAACTGAGGCTGGGCCGGCCGGACATTGGTCCATTCGGTAAAGCCCTCCCCCCACCAGAGGTCATTTTCCGCGATGGCATGGAACTGGGGAAGATACAGGGCGATCAGCCTGACCGGAACCTGTTCGGGCGGAGGCGCTTCCAGCAAGGAGACATAGGGGTCCGCCTGCATTGAGGACCCCGTTTCAAAGAAAGATTCATCCTCAAAAAACTCATCCTGGGCCCTAAGCGATGCATCGGCGTTAACCCAGTCCCTGTATGAATGACTCCAGCGGAAGAGAAAGGGCAGGCTGCCAAGCAGGATTCGTTTGATTCGCTGTTTACTCCGGAAAGAAAGAGGCATCTGTTGCCACAACCAGCGGGGGCCTTTCGAGGCGAGGCGACGGCAAAAACGCAACGGTTTCGTAATCCGCCAGCTGATTGAGGCAAAAATGGCGGCCCGCTCCTTCTTGAGTCCGGCGATGTGTTGCTCCCGTTCGGCAACGATCCGGTTGAGACCGGCGAGCCAGGCATCCCGCTCCGCCACAGCCAGCGTGAGATTTCCCACACTCCGCGTAAGGTCTGCCGCGGTTTGCCGCAAGCCGACGTTATGCAGCTCAAGCTCGACCCCGTGTCCAAGTCTTTCAAAGAATCGGCAGACCCGGACCTGCCCCACCGGAGATGACCATTCTCCAAGCAGGCCACGCACGCCCTCGGGTTGGTCTTTTCCAACAAAGAGAACTCCGAGGCCGTGGGAATGGATAAAATGGACATGGGGATATTCGGCACCGAGTTCCTCCCACAAACGCCAGACCCCGAAGTTTCCCTCCCGCACATTGGTATCATGGAACAGCACCACCCCCCTGGTGGAAAGTTTCGGCCGCCAGGTTTCAAAGTCGTGCCGGACAGCTTCGTACGTATGGAGCCCGTCAATATGCAGCAGATCGATGGACCCCTCGCTGAAATGGGCCGCAGCCTCGTCAAAGGTCATGCGCAGCAAGCGAGAAAATCCGCCGTAATGTTGATCATTGTGCCGGAGTACCGACTGGTAGACCTCCTCCCCATAATGCCCGGCTTGATCATCTCCCTGCCAAGTATCCACGGCATAACAGCGCGTCACCAACCTGTTGACCGACACCGCCTGACAGAAAGAAAAATAGGAGTTCCCCGTGTGGGTGCCAAGTTCGACCAGCACACGCGGCGCGGTCTGCTCCACGATCCACAAGCCAAAGGGGATATGCCCGGCCCAGGCATCGGGCTCGCGCAACCGCTCCGGCGGCAACAAAACGGAATCGTTTAAGAGAAGCTGTTTAATCATGGCAGTACATCACGCAATCGACCGGTCGGCGCTGAAAGCAACGCCCATCTCTTCCGCGCCCCTCTCACTGGCGGCAGCAACAGAGGGAATTAGCTGTAGCAGATCCGCCCCCCACCAGCAGCCCGGTGTTTCCATAATTTTGTCGGAAAAAAACTGATAAATCGAATCAAGAGCCGTACCGTCATGACAGGAAGAAACTGGGCCGAACTCGAGACGATATCTCCCCTTACCCACGTGGCGGCAGACATAAGCGCCAATGTCGCTCCCGGTCTGCTGCGCCATGCGCAGCGCCCCGCCAGCCAGCCCCCGTCTCTCGCCCAGGAAATTCACCTGCATCGCCGCACCGGTGGGGGAGGCTGGCAGATCCGCGAGCACAAGCAGTACTTCACCCCGCTGTAGCATGGCGTAAAAGGGCTTCAACCCATTTTCCTGATCCAGAATACGTCCTCCGTTCATTTTCGGCTCTAGCGCCCGATACTTACGGAAATAGTAACGCTGCACCTCAGGTATGACCTGCGGATCATTGGTAACAGAAGAAGACATCCCATTGCAGCGGAGACCAAGTCGGCACAGAAAAGCATACCCTAGAAAAAAACTGCCGAAATGCGGGGTCAACAACACCAAGCCCCGTTCTCCTTCCCTGCGAGTAATGACGTCTGCCCCCGGAAGAAACGAACAGCTCAGATCGTCGATCCGATCGGCCATGACGAGATGCGCCTCAAACTCCTCGCGCGCTTGAGCCATGTAGCGTTTCCGCACCAGAGAAGCAATTTCCTCTTCGGGCCTGCCAGGCAGCATCTGCCGAAAAGAAGCAGCCGTCAGCCGCTGTAGATCCACGCCGAAGGCAATTGCACGCCAATCGATTCCCAGCTTTGCATGCAACCAACCCCGAAACGCAGCCAACAAGTATGCCAGCGGCAGGGGCAATCTCGCCAACAGGGGGAGCAGCAAGGAAAAATCAACAGCATGATACCGCTCCAGCAATACCCGCGCAAGAGGTCTAGACATCGTGCCGCCACTCATGGGGGATTGAAACAACCCCCTGCTCCAAGTCGCTTTGCCTGATATGTATCTTGGCGACGGCGAGGGCCTGGTCGTAGATATGAATCCCGCGCTCACAGAGCAAGAATGCATGGACCAAAAAATCGCCCTTGAGAAGGGGCAACAGGGGGAATTTTAATACAACCTCTCCATGACCGCCTTCGTCTCGGCACAGCTCGAAACCATCGATATGAGTTCCGGCACTGGTGATCGTCCGCATGGCAACATCGGTCACCGTGACACCCACCGAAGGTGCCGGCAACTCCGAATCCATCACAAATCTTGCCCTGACGCAGAGAGTCCCCTTTCGGCTCTCCATGTCAATCTCCCGGGACGGTTGCGCCCCCTCGGCCCACACCTGCACGGCCCCCAAACGAGCACTCCCGCCCGATGACCGCGCAGGGGAAGGGGAGAGCGTGGCTTGTTCGACTGGAGGGGTATTGTTTTGGCGATCAAGAAAATCATTATACGCCGAAACCACCTCCCTCGCCTGCCCGCTCACCATGGGTTTTCCACCTTCGAGCCACACGGCGCGGTCGCAAAACGCTTCAACCTGATACAGCGAATGGGAACAGAAAAGAATAGTTTTCCCCTTCTCCTTGAGCGCCATGATCCGGTCAAAGGATCTTCTGGCGAATTCGCCATCTCCGACAGACAAGGCCTCATCCACCACCAGGATGTCTGGATCAACGCTGGTGGCGATGGCAAATGCCAGCCGCACATACATGCCGCTGGAGTAAGTCTTGACCGGCTGGTCGATGAAATCGCGAATCCCAGAAAATTCGACAATATCCTCGTAACGCGCCTTGGCTTCCTCCAGAGAGAGACCCATCACTGCAGCATTCAGGAATACGTTCTCCCGTCCGCTGAACTCCGGATTAAATCCTGCGCCCAACTCTAAGAGGGCCGCCACCCGCCCCTGCACCGAAACCTCTCCTTCGGTGGGATTCAATGTCCCGCACACCAACTGGAGCAGAGTGGATTTGCCCGAGCCATTGCGCCCGACAATTCCGAGACATTCTCCATGTCCGACCGCAAAAGAAACATTCTTTAGCGCCCAGAATTCCCGATAATACCGACGCCCCCCCCGTGAGAACATCTGTAGCAGGCGATCCCGGGGCTTGTCGTAGATATGGTAACACTTCCCAAGATTATCTAGGCGGATAGCGAACTCAGAGCACATCGGCAAACCCTTTCCTGGTTTTCTGGAACCAGGCGAACCCGAGCCAAGCCACAAAAAAAGCAAAGACCAACAATAAGCTCACCGGCCCCCATGCGAGCCCGGTGCCAAAAATGAGCAGATCGCGGGTTTGCTCAACAATGAAGGTCAGGGGGTTGAGATAAAGAAAAAAATGGTATCGCTCTGGAATGGCGGAGATCGGATAAAAGATGGGGGTGAGAAACATCAGAACCGTGATCATAACCCCGACCATCTGGGCCACATCCCGAAGAAACACCCCCAGAGCGGCGAGAAACCAAGAAAGCCCCATAACCAGCAAGGCAAGGGGGGCCAAAACCAGGGGAAACAACACCAGGGTGGCATGGGGCACACCGAGGACCCAAAAAGAAAAGAGCAGCCAGACCGATAGGCTGACCAGGAAATGGAACAGCGCGGCACCAAAGGCGACCCAGGGGAGAATCTCCAACGGGAACACCACTTTTTTGACGTAGTTGGTGTTGGCAATGATCAACGAAGGGGCACGGATGACACATTCGGCGAAGAGGTTAAAAACCAAGAGGCCGGCAAAGAGGATCAGGGCAAATTCCGCCCTGGATTCGCCGCCGGTTCCCCATCGGGCTTTAAAGACCACACTGAAGACAAAGGTGTACACAGCAAGCATGAAAACCGGATTGAAAAATGACCAGAGAATGCCCAAAACCGAACCCCGATAGCGGCCAGCAACCTCCCGGACAACCAGCACCCTAATCAAGCCGCGGTTGCGCCACAGGCTCTCGGCCATGGCCCGAGGCGATGTGGGAAATTTCTGCATCAGCAAAAAACCTCTGTTCTGGCGATGATAAAAAACAGTCCGGGAACCACGGTCACATCCGCCGGAAAAGGACTGCGACCAGCAACCCTAGATTCCCCGCCAGGGTCTGGCGATAAATCCCGGCACGGTTAAAACCAATAAGCCTAGGCAGCAGCGACTGCTGTCGCGACTCCGTCCATCCCTTGAGAATTCTCCGGTTTTCCGGGGTGAGCATCCGACCAGCATCCTGTAGGGCCTTGATATTTCTGGCATTCCACTCCTTGAACCGCCCATTGACCAGCAGGCGAATCCGCGCCACCCTGGCCAGCCAGCCGGTATTAGCCCCCACCAGGTTGCGGCCATGTTGCCGGTACCGCACCATGGGGTGAGGATCATAGAAGACCCTGCCGCCGCAGCCGGCTATAAGCAAATAGGCCCACCAGTCATGGGCAACGATCTCGATTTCAGGGCCAGCCTCTTGGAGCAGGGCACGGGCGGCCTGGTTGAAGACCATGGTGTTTCCTCCGCCGATATTCTGCACCAGAGCGTTGGCAAAACCAGGCGACCGAACGAAAAGCGACGACAGACCGAGCTCCCGGCCGACCTCATCGATGAGGCGGGTGCGTGAACAATAAAGAGCCGGCACCGTGTGAGGCACCGTTTCCAGCCAAGCCACCGCCCGCTGAAGCTTGTCCACCTCCCAAATGTCGTCCTGGTCGGCAAAAGCGTAGTACTCCGCCTCCACGTCCGCCCTACAAGCCAGCGATAAGAAATTCGCGGCACAGCCCCGACCAGGCCCGGCCTGGAAAAAAAGCCGTTCCTCACCCCAGGCAGCACGGTAATGATCGAGAATAGCGACCGTTCCGTCCCGCGAACCATCGTCCGAAGCCCACACCTGCCAGTCCGGCAGAGATTGGGCTGCGATGGAATCGAGCTGTTCCCCAAGAAAGGGCTGGCCGTTCATGGTGCAAAGCAGGACCGCAACCCGGGTTCCTGGGGAAAAAGGCTCTTCCTGTATCATCTCTAATGGATTCAAGCAACACTCGCACGAAGGGGGTCTGGGGGGATGAAAACGTCAGATGACTTCCGACGATGGCGGCTTTTCCAAGGAGGGGATAATCCAACTTTTCACCCGCCAACGCAAGGTTTTTTTGCCCAGCCCACCTGCCACCCTGGCAATCATCCCTGCAACACCCGATAATCCTGCCAATACCAAAAAGTTTTGTTCACAAAAAAAACACCAATCCTTTACCCTCAGTTTTTTTCACAAACTGGCGGAGAGGGTGGGATTCGAACCCACGGACCTGATCTCTCAGGTCAAACGATTTCGAGTCGTTCCCGATCGGCCACTCTGGCACCTCTCCGTTTCACGCAGATTATCGCGGCTGAAGCCGCTCCTACCCTATGCCCTCACCTACCCCGCCCTTCTCTGCCGAAAAAAATCCTTCAGCAGGGAGGCACTCTCTTCGGCCAGCAGACCGCCTTCCACGGCCAGCAGATGATTGAGCCGCGTGTCCTGCCCAACCTGAAAAAGAGAGACAACCCCACCGGCCTTGGGGTCGATGGCCCCATAGACCAGACGGCTCACCCGGGCATGCACCAAGGCGCCGGCGCACATCACGCAGGGTTCGAGAGTAACATAGAGGGTGGTGCCGGGCAATCGGTAATTCCCCAGCAATCTACCCGCCTGCCGCAGCACCAACATCTCCGCATGCGCTCCGGGATCGCAGAGTTCGATGGTGCGGTTGCCATCTCGAGCGATGATCTGTCCATCGCTGTCCACCAGCACCGCGCCGATGGGGACCTCGCCCCGCGCCGCCGCCAGCCGCGCCTCGGCAAGAGCGGCTGTCATGTACTGTTCTGGGGAGGCCTTCGACAAAAAATCTGACACGCTACGCGTTTTCCTGCGTACGTTTGAGCCGGTTGGCATGGTTGGCAGCCTCCCAGCCGGCCACACATCCCTCGCCCACAGCCTTAGCCATCTGCCAGGGAGGCCCGGCTATGTCACCCGCCGCGTAGATGCCGGGAATATTGGTTTCCTGTTTCTTATTGGTCTCGATAAAAGAGAAGGTCTCCGTATCGAGCAGAACGCCGATGCTGGTGGCAAGCTCCATGGCGCCCTTGGCCCCGAGTTCGACAAAGACCCCGTCCACGGCAAGGGTCTCACCGCTGTCCAACAGAAGTCCGTTCACCGCCTTTTCGCCGACAATCTCCTTAGGCCATACTCCCTTATGCACCACCACCGAGCTGGCAGCCAATTTTTCGCCAAGCTCCGTGGTGACCGCCATATCCTTGCAGACCAGATGGACCTCGGAGGCATACTTGGTAAGGGTGAGGGCTCCGTCCACCGCAGCGGATTCGTTGCCCACCACCGCCACCTTGGCGTTGCGATAAAAGTTGGCATCGCAATCCACACAGTAACTGACTCCACGCCCCAGCAGCTCCTTCTCGCCTCGCACCTTCAGCTTTTTGCGCGAGGTGCCGGTGGCGAGGATCAGGGTCCGGGCCGTAATCTGCCGCCCGCTTTCCACTTTAACCGTGAACAGCTCTCCTTCCTGGCCAAGATTTAGGACATCCTCCGGCCACACCTCCGCGCCGAAACGGATGGCCTGGGCCAAGGCGACCCGCAGCAACTCCGCCCCAGCGGTCACACCGTCGACACAGAGATAATTCTCAACATGGGCCTGGGAAATACTGCTGTTTTCCACCCGACCCAACACTAGCACCGAAGCCTTTTTCCGGGCTGCATGCACGGCGGCCTGCAGCCCTGCCGGGCCAGCGCCGATAATCACCACGTCTGTTATCTGTTCAACCATTTCCGGTCTCCCTCTCATAAAAAAAAGTTCGAAATGAACTGCTCAATATATAGCGATTTTCTCAAAGGAAGGCCATCCTTTTCCGTCTTTTCCGTAGGAAAATAGGGCGTGGACAGGAAGAGTGAATCTGTGTAAGATTCTTCGATTCACGTCAATTTTTCTCTTTTTTAGGCGGCAACGAAAAAATGCGCTATATCGCTGATCTTCACATCCACTCCCCCTTCTCCCGGGCGACCAGCCGGGCCGGCAACCTGCAAGGCCTTGCCGCCTGGGCGAGGGTCAAGGGTATCCATCTCCTCGGCACCGGCGACTTCACCCACCCCGGCTGGTTCAGTCAGCTCAAGGAGCAGCTGGTCCCTGCCGAACCGGGTTTTTTTAAGCTCAAGGATGAGACAATCCCCACGGCCCTGCCCCAGGTAACGCCCGAGGCTCTCCCCAGCCGCTTCCTGCTCACCGCCGAAATCAGCTCCATCTACAAGCGCCACGGCGCGGTGCGCAAGGTCCACAACCTGCTCTATGTGCCCGATTTCGCCTCAGCGGAGCGGATCAACAGCGTTCTCGCCGGCATCGGCAACATCGAGTCGGACGGCCGTCCCATCCTGGGCCTCGACTCCCACGACCTGCTCGAAATCCTGCTCGAAAAAGCGCCGGAGGGTTTTCTGGTCCCGGCCCACATCTGGACGCCGTGGTTCTCCCTGTTCGGCTCCCGCTCCGGCTTTAACACCATCGAGGAATGCTACGGCGATCTCAGCCCCCACGTCTTTGCTCTCGAAACCGGCCTGTCCTCGGACCCGGACATGAACCGGCTTATCCCGGCCTTGGACCGCTTCGCCCTGATCTCCAATTCCGATTGCCATTCTCCCGGCAAGCTGGGGAGGGAGGCCAACATCTTCAACACCGATTTCAATTTTTTAGCTCTGCGCGAGGCCCTGAAAAATCCCTTAGACGACGCCTTTGCCGCCACGATCGAATTCTACCCGGAAGAAGGGAAATACCATGCCGACGGCCACCGGGACTGCAAGGTCTGCCTTGAGCCCGCCGAAACCAGAAAGATCGGGGCCGTCTGCCCGGTCTGTGGCAAGCCCCTCACCGTGGGGGTGCTGCACCGGGTTATGGAGCTGGCCGAACGGACCGAGCCGTACTACCCCCCCGGCTCGCCTGCGGTGCACAGCCTGATCCCGCTGCCCGAGGTGTTAGGCGAAATCCTCGGCGCAGGCCCTGCCACCAAGGGGGTGATGGCTCTGTACGCAAAAGTCATTGACCGCTTCGGTTCGGAATTCAACCTGCTGCTCAACACGCCGGTGGACGAAATCAACCGGATGTCACCGGTGCTGGGCGAGGCAGTGGCTCGCATCCGCACAGGCAGGGTCATCCGCACCCCCGGCTACGATGGGGAATTCGGGGTGATCCGGGTCTTTGCCGAAGGAGAGCGACAGGAGCTGGCCGGTCAGATCAGCCTGTTTGCCGGAAAGAAACCTGCTCCCATAAAAAAACAGGCCCGCAGCCCGCTGTCCCTTGAGAAAAAAGCCGCTGGACCCGCAAACCGGCCCCAGGCCCAGCGAAAGCCCAATCCGGAACAGCTTGCCGCCATCACCAGCAGGGGAGAAACCATCCTCGTTGCTGCCGGGCCGGGCACCGGCAAAACCTTTACCCTGGTGGCCAGGATCGAACATCTGCTGACCGCCGAGCATGCCCGCCCCGAAGAGATGGTGGCCATCACCTTCACCAACCGGGCAGCCCGCGAGATGCAAGAGCGACTGAGCCGGGAGCTCGGCGAGGCGGCCCAAGCCATCTTCGTGGGCACTTTCCATGCCTATTGCCTGGCCCTGTTGCGCAAGGAAACCCCAGACCTCATGGTCATCGGCGAGGAGGAGCGCGATCTTTATCTGCGCAAGGCCTTCCCGGACTGGCCCCGGGCCGAACACCACATCCTGAAAAGGCAACTGGCTGCCCATGTTGACCAGCTGAACAGGGGGACGCTCCCCACCGATGTTGCCCTACCCGATTCCCTTGATCGCTATCTTGCCTCGCTTACGCCGAACAAGGCCATCGACCTTGATCTGGTCATCCCCTGGTGCGTCGAACGCCTGCACAGCGCCACCGCCCGTGCCGACCAGCTTTCTGGTCGGGTAGCCCATCTCTTTGTTGACGAGTTTCAGGATCTCAACCACCCACAGTACCAGCTGGTTCTGTTGCTCGGCTTTCAGGCGCAGGTATTCGCCATCGGCGACCCCAACCAAGCCATATACGGCTTTCGCGGCAGCGACCTCACCCTGTTCCAGCGTTTCCGCGAAAGACCGGGCGTCACCACCCTGGCCCTGATCCGCAACTACCGCTCCGCCCCGGCCATTATCGACGGTGCGGCCGCCCTCATCCGCCATAACCGGCAGAGCGGCAATACCGAACTCGTTGCCGAAAGCGCCAGCACGGCGCTGATCGAATGGCATCAGGCTCCAAGCGCCCAGACCGAGGCAGAGTTTATCGTGCAGCGCATCGAAGAGGAGTTGGGCGGCATCAGCAGCCTTTCCCGGCATACGGACCGGAGCGGCGGCCAGGTCCGAAGCCTTGCCGACTTTGCCGTGCTCTACCGGCTCAGCCAGATGGCCGAACCCATTGCCGAAGCCTTGCACCGCAAGGGCATCCCCTACCAGCTCGTTGGCGCCACCCCCTTTTACCTGAAGCCCGCTCTCAAGGCCGCCTGCCATTTTCTCCTGGCCAGCGCGGCAGACGCGGGCTTGAGCGCGCATCTCCTGCTGGTTGCAGGCCTTCCCGGAGTCGGAGAGGCAACCATCTCCCTTATTGAAAAAAGACTCCCCCTCCGCTGCCCAGATTTTTATGGCGAGGCGCTCACCCTTCCCCTTCCCGCCCGCACGGCAACAAGCATCCGAAAAATGGGCGCAACCCTCAAAAATTTCCAGACAGCGGCGGAACACAGCCTTGCCCGCCCCTTGGCCGAGGCCATGCCCGGACTGGGCATTGATCCCCAGGGACCAGAGGCCAAGCGCCTACTCCACCTGGCCAACGCCTTTGGCAACGATCTCCAAGCGTTTTGCGAACACCTCAGGCAAAACGCCCAGGCCACAGCCTACGATGCACGGGCGGAAGCCGTGGCCCTCATGACCATGCATGCCGCCAAGGGGTTGGAGTTCCCGGTAGTCTTTCTCCCCGGAATTGAAGAAGAGATTCTCCCCTGCACCATTGCCAACCTGCACAGCGATGTGGAAGAAGAACGCCGCCTCCTCTATGTTGCCATGACCAGGGCACAGGAAACCCTTGTTTTAAGCGCCGCCGCGAACCGCACCATCTTCAACCGAACCACCGGACACAGCCCCTCCCGCTTCATCCAGGAGATTCCAGCCTCCCTGCTGAGCGAGACGGGCCAGCCCCTGACCAAGCGGCGGAATGCCAGCGGGAAACAGCTACAACTTTTTTAACGGAACTTGCCTCATCTTTGTAACGGTCTAATTACAGCCAGGAATCCCATGCAGAACCAAGACATCCCCGCGCCCCGGACCATCCGAATCGGCGCGGCTAATATCGGCCTGATCGGCCTTGACCAGGCCCTGAACAAGGCCCTGAGCGAACAGATGCCGGAAGAGGCTGCGGTGGATTTTCTTTTTGCCAGCGTTGCCAGGGAAAACTACATCCCGATCACGACAGAGCCGATCTACCGCGAAGCCTTGCGCGGCGAATACCGCCGCCGCCAGGGGATACAGGGCGCCGAGTCGGGAATCCTCACCATCCGAGTACTGGGCTCCGGTTGCGTGACCTGCAACAAACTCAGCGCCATGCTCTTTGAATCCCTGCAAAAATTCGGTCTGGCCGCCGACATGGAATCGGTGCACGACCTGGACGAGATCTGGCGCTTCGGGGTAACAAAAACCCCGGCCCTGATCATCAACGGCACGGTAAAATGCGCCGGGCGGATGCCTTCCCCTGCCGAGGTCGAAGAGTGGGTTGGGGAAGAGAGTGAAAAATTAAACGCGTAATAATGAAGAATGTTTTTTA
>Ga0334722_10002171_pt1 | contig 22588 bp, 19 predicted proteins | sample C3_bottom_MG_FD_207210 | JGI IMG/M metagenome (GOLD analysis project Ga0334722, IMG submission 207210) | Sediment microbial communities from Yellowstone Lake, YNP, Wyoming, USA - C3_bottom | ecosystem: Environmental > Aquatic > Freshwater > Lake > Sediment | place: USA: Wyoming | collected... | reverse complement strand
TGGGGGAGAAGGTGACGGCTGTGAGGAGCGGCTACGTCTACACCTCAGGCGGAAGGCGGTACGGGCCATACGACTACGTGGTCGTGGCGGAGGGCTCTGCCCGCAGGCTCTCCAGCGCCTATGGGCACGTGGTGCGGCTGCCGGGCCTCCAGGTGGACGTGAAAAGCGACGTGGGGCTACGGGGCATAACGGTGGTGTACAACCAGAAGCTCTCCAAGGCCTACTTCTCCTGGATCGTGGAAATAGACAAGGGACTCTACAGGTTGGGGCTTGCAGACACGTGTTGCACCGTGGACAAGCTGAGAAAACTGGTGAAACTCGTCAGGGGCACACCGGTGGGGAAGCCCTTCGGCGGCGGGGTCCTGGCGGGTCCCCCGCTTAAGCGCCTCGTGGAGGGCCGCACAATACTCGTCGGAGACGCGGCCGGCCTCGTGAAGCCGCTGAGCGGAGGGGGCATAATATTGGCCCTCCGCAGTGGCTACGCTGCCGCTGATGCTCTTGCGCGGGGACGTCCGCTTAGATATGAGGAGGACACCCTGGCCACTAGGCTCAGGCTGAGGGCCGCCTTCGCCGCGTTTAGGGTGCTCTACGGGCAGAGGCTGGTGGACCGCCTCCTCGCTGTGCTAAACGGGGGGGATTACGTCGCGGTTGATTACGACGACCACGTCAAGACGCTCCTTGTTGCCGCCTTGACGGACCCGCGGGCGGTGGTCGCCTTAAAGGAGGCGTTGCGCTACCTAGCGGGTAATCGAGATGTTCTTCATCTCCTCTAGGAGCTTGGCGCCGGGTCCCTGGAAGTACCTGTAGACGGGCTCCAGCAACTGTGTCAACGCCTCCGCGGCGGCGTTTTTTAGATCGGCCGGGTGAATCTTTCCCTCTCTATACATGGCCTCCAGCTCCTCGTATCTCCAGACCTCCACGTCTCCGCCGTATTGCGGAGGCCTTCTAATGACGAAGGGGGTTTTCCTCTCCTCCCTGAAGGCAGATATCCGGATCAGCTCCAGCACTGGGTTGTACTCCACCTCGCGGGGCGGGCAGTAGGCCTTGGATATCTTCTGCCGGATTTCCTCCGGACTGTCGTGGACGAAGATTGCGCTCTGCGGGATGCTCTTCGACATTTTCAACTCGCTTAGCTCCTCCTTGCTGCTGGGCTTAGAGGTTATGTTTAGCGCGGGGAGAAGGCGGTGGTGAAGCGCCACGGGCTTCACCCTCTTGTCGTCTACCTTCAGCGGGTAGAACCTCACCTTGTGGGCGACCTCTCTGGCGAGTATGTGGGCCCTCCGCTGGTCTACGCCGCCGTGGGGGATATGGGCTCCGAGGGCGAAGACGTCGGCCACCTGCAGAGGCGGGTACACCAAATACGCGAGGGGGATGGACTCGCCCATCTTCCTGCCCAGTATGGTGAGGCTGTGTCTCACCTGGGAGAGGGTTAAGTGTCTTGTTATGTCCATGAGGAGGAACCAATACTCGTCGTTGTGGTGGTACAAGTCGGAGCCCAAGATGAATCTGGTGGCGTCTGGATCGCCGGAGAGGACCTCGATGATCTTCTTAAACGTCTCCACGTAGTACGTCACGGCCACCTTCCTAATGACGTCCAGGTCGCCCCCCAGCTTGTTGTTAAGCCAGGAGTGGATATCCGCCAGCAAGATCTGAGTCTTGACCCCGGCCTTCTGCAGATCCACCACCTTAGACATGCTGACGACGCCGGTGCCTATGTGGATAAGCCCGCTGATCTCGAAGCCGATGTAGTGGTTGAGCTTATACCCAGACTGGAAAAGCTCTCTCAGCTCCTCCACCGTGATAACCTCCTCCGTGGGGTAGCGTAGAACAAGCGAAATCCTATCCTCTACATCCATGGCCCGGAGAAAACCTGTATATATTACGGTTGTGTCCAGCCCCCGTGGAGGGGTGCCTCAGCAGAGTCCTAAAAGGAGAGGCGCCGAGGGACGTGTTCCTCGCCAGGGGACACATCAACATCACGGCGACCAATAGGCAGACGCTGGAAATTACTAAAGATCCCTACGTCACGCGACGCGGCGACTGCATCGTAGCATGTTGCGCCGAAAAGGCGGCGGGAGAGCTGAGGAGAGATGTGCTTCAAGCCCTCGCCTCGCGTGGTGTGGTGCTCGTCGTCATAGAGGCTGGTGACGTGCAGGAGGTCGTGACGGGGGAGACGCCGGGGACTATGCCGACCTCGCGATGGCGCATGGTGGTGAGGAGGAGTAGATACGTAGACGACTCCACTGTGGCAATCGCCGCAGATAAGGCGGCGGCGGATTTAGACAGGTCGTTGGTGGAGAGGCTGAGGAGGGGAGCGCCCGTGAGGGTGACGGTGGGGGTCTGTACGTATTTATAGCCGCACTCCGGCTCCACTCATGGATAGACTAGGTGAATTACGTAGTCTTTTTGCCAGAAAGTTTTTCCACGTGGCTTCCGTCGCGCTTTTGGCGGTGCCATTCTTCGTAGAAATCCCGGCGGAGTGGTACCTCGCGGCGTTGACCTTCGCGGCCGGGGTTGTCTACTCCATACAGGTGAGACAGCCGTCGGCCTGGGAAGAGTTTAGGGAAAACTTCTTCAGATCGCTGGAGGAGGTTTTCGACAGACTGGAGGACCTCCTCCCCCTCGACAAGCCTCTACTTAAGACTCAATACCAAAACGCAGTTAGACAGCTGGAGGAGCTGATATTAGCGGCCGAAAGAGACTACGAGAAGCGGTACGGTTACCTCGGGGTGCTCATGGGCGCCGTAGGCTTCCTAGTGGCCGTGGCAGTCTTCGGCAAGACTCATCTCTTGGCTTCTGTCGTCAGCATGGCGGTATACGACGCCGCAAGCGCCGTGGTGGGGACTTTACATCCAGGCAGAAAAATGGGGAAACTATCTCTGTGGGGCACAGGAGCAGGGGCGTTTTTTAACCTCTTGGCGCTCATGGCGGTGGGGTACTCGGCGGCCGCCTCGTTGCTGATCACGGCGTTTGTGGTTCTCGCAGACGCCCTAAGCCCCGAGGATAATCTCACGATACCGCCAGCCGCCGCAGCTGCGTCTTACCTCTCCGCCCTCCTGTAGAAAATCCTCTCCACCCGGATCCCCAGCCTCTTTGCGGCTGCGGCCAGCCTACCGTCGTCAGTCACGAGGACGCATCCCCTCTCGGCGGCTAAGACGAGAAGCGAGGCGTCGGCAGCTGAGAGGTCCACAAACCTCCTCCTAAGCTCCTCCACCTTTTTATCGTCGACTTCCTCCACCTCTACCCGGAGGATCTCCAAAGCAGCTCGCGCCATGGGGTCTCTCAATTCCTCCTCCACTTGTTTCGTGGTGTAGAGAGGCCCGGCGAAGACTCTCATGTCGCGTGCATGGAAAAAGGCAGATGCGTCGAGGACGAAACAAGTCATAGACTCCTCAGCCGCTCCATCACCCTACTGAGAAACTGAAACTCGTCAAACACGGCCAACTTAAGTCTCTTCTCTCCTTTCCTCACCAAAAAGTCTCTGCCCTGACGCGTCTCTCTCCCGTCGCATACCAACACGGCATCCTCTCCTGTTTCTACAACCACTTGATTTGACATGAGGACAAGGGGCCTTAGAAAAAGCGTGTAGGGCGCTATGAAGGAGACGACCACTGCGTCGGCTCTGTAGTCCACCACAGGGCCGAAGGTAGACACGACGTAGCCAGAGCTGCCGTGTGGCGTGGAGATAATCACGCCGTCGGCTCTGCCGACCACCTCTCCCTCGTCCGTCTTAACCCGAAAACTTAGAAGTCTCCCAGGCTCACGTCTATATATCGAGACCTCGTTAAGCGCCCTGCAGTCGTCATGGACAAGAGTAGAGAGCTCCAAAACTCGGTACGCACCCCTCCGCACCCTCTTCACAGCTTCCTCTACGGAGATCGTAAATTCCGCGCTTCTGTAGAAATTCACCTTCCCCATCCCGAGATGAACCACTACGAAGTCCAACACGCAAGGAAACCTCCTCAACGCCTCCAGCAACGTGCCATCTCCCCCCAAGATAAATACGTGTGTAAACCGGCTCTCACAGTTGAGATCAACGGCGCCATATTTCCGTTTAAGCTCTTCGGCCAAAGACCGTAAGTCGGGTCTAAAATACACCGCAAACACCTGCACAGCCTCTCCACAAGTTAATATATTATGACGCTAAAAACTAAAGAAAAAAAGGGGGTTGAAACTACAATAGATATTGGAACTCCTCCAGCCCCAGTCTCTTGAGGGTCTCGTAGGTGGGCTTTCCGTCGACCCAGCCTCTTAATGCATAGTACTCCTTTATGCCTTCCTCAAACATTCTCGTGGCGCTGTGGCCCTTGGCGGGTCCCGTCGGGATTTCTTTCCTCATCCTAGGCGGCAGTTCGTCCTTTACCCACTTGCCCTCCTTCACGTGGAACAGTCTCTCGACGTTGAATATGCGCTCGCCGATGGTCAACATCTCTTGAGGAGTGGTGTCCCATCCAAATCCTATGTTGAATAAGTGGGCCAAGTCGTTTTCAAACAATCCCTCTTTGTCAAGCGTGTCGAACTTACAGAAAGTTACTGAATCTGCCAACGCCATGAGGTGCTGTGCGTAGACCACAATCTTGGCCTGCTTCTTGATGCACTCCGGAGTCTCGCACAACGGGTCTACCTTCTCTGGGACGCCTAAGATCTCCCACGTGGGGCTGTAAGCCTCTAGGTGGTCGCCGCCGCGGTTGGCGGTGATGTAAGATATGGCGAAGCCCTTAAGCGCCCTGGGGTCGTAGGCCGGGAAGCCCTGGCCCCTCGACCCGACGAAGGCCTCTGGCTCGCCGTACTTCATCGCAAGGCGGTACTCGCCCTCTGCGAGCTCGTCGCCTACGCCGTCTCTATAGGCCATCTTGACCACGAGATCTATTAAAGGACCTGGGTCGCCCCAGTCAAGAGGTAGTTTAAGCTTACCCTTTTTGGCAAGCTCTATAGCTACGGCCAGCGTATTGCCAAGCGAGATGGTGTCAAACCCCAGCTCGTTGGCAAGTTTCTCAAGCTTCAACACAGCCTCCGGGTTGCTGTTGCCCAAGTTGGCGCCCAAGGCCCATGTGGACTCGTACTCGTATTTAGCCTTACCCAAGAACTTGAACGGGCCCGACTTAACTTCTACATGTTGTGTACATGCAATAGGACATTGTGCACATGCGTGGGTCTCCACGACGTAATGTTGCTTTATGTGCTCGCCGGAGATCTTCTCGGCCTCTTCGAAGTACCCAGTCTCGAAGTTGCGGGTGGGCAACCCGCCGACAGAGTTGATGACATTCATCAACATATTAGTGCCGTAGATGTGTAGGCCCTTCGCCGTGGGCCCGCTCGCCAGTCTCTGTGCCAACTTGCCCGTCTCCTCTATCCACCTCCTCCTGTCTACCACCAGCGAGTAGAGGTCGCGGGTGCCCCACACCACGATGCCTTTGAGGTTCTTTGAACCCATGACGGCGCCGACGCCGCCTCTCCCGGCGAAGCGCTCATAGTCGCTGAATCTTATGCCGGCTATGCGTGACAAGTTCTCGCCGGCGGGGCCTATCGTAGCGACGCCGGCCTTTCTCTCGTCTGGCTCAAACCCCGCGTCCTCCAGCAAGGCCTTTGTGGCGGCGCCGGTCCACTTGCCCCAGATGTGCCTAGCAGGCCTTATGCTCACCTCGCCCTCCTTGATCAAGATATATACCGGCTCCTCCGCCCTGCCCTCCACGATTATGCCCTCGTATCCGGCGCGGCGGAGCATGTAGGCGAAGTTGCCGCCAGCGTTGGAGTGAGTCAGCGACCCCGTCAAGGGGGACTTAGTCACCACGGTAATCCTGCTGGTGGCCAGCGTGGCGAGACCACTGAGGGGTCCGGCGAATATGTAAAGTTTATTACTGGGCGACAGCGGGTCTACACCCTTTGGTATCTCCTTTAAAGCCAAGTAGGAGGCAAGCCCCCTGCCGCCCATGAACTTACGGACGAGATCCTCCTTATACACCTCTTCGGTTATCTTCTCTGTGGACAAGTCAACCCTCACCACTTTGAACACCGTCATGAACTAACTCCGACAGTGATATTTTTAAAGATTGCTATCCTTTATATTTGTAGAAGTAAATCAATAATTTTTAATTAAGGTTTCAATTTGAGTATACTCAAGGCGGCCCACGCGGGAAAGGTTAAAAGAGCCGGTCGGTGAAGTGGCAGTGGGCGGGCGGCCCATCTACACCGTAGGTCCAGATGTGCCGCAGGTGGGCACCTTGGCCTTCGGAATAGTCGACAGGGGAACCAACGTGTTGGAGGTCAGGCCCACCAGCGTCTGTGCGCTTTCATGTGTTTTCTGCTCCGTCAACGCGGGTCCCCAATCTAGGGCCAGGTGGGCGGAGTACGTGGTTGAGGCGGAGGCCTTGCTGTCCGCCTTGGAGGAGGTGGTGAGGTTCAAGAAGACCGACGACGTGGAGGTTCACATAGACGGCATGGGGGACCCCGGCGCCTACCCCCAACTGGTGGAGCTGGTGGAGGGCGCCAAGGCCATAAGGGGCGTCGCCGTGGTCTCCATGCAGACCCGCCTCTACATGCTCGACGAGGGGAAGATAAGGCGCCTCGCGGAGGCGGGGCTGGACAGGTTCAACGTAAGCATAGACGCCCTGGACCCCGCGCTGGCCAGGAAGCTGGCGGGGGCCGAGTGGTACGACGTGGAGAGGGTGCTACAGCTGGTCAAGACGGCGCTAGAGGCGGGGATAAACGTTGTGATAAGCCCAGTCTGGGTCCCCAGCCTAAACGACGAGGAGATGCCCAAGATAGTGAAATGGGCCGTGGAGAACGGCGTCGGGAAGGGGGTTTACACGCCGGTGCTTATCCAGAAATACATACCGCACAAGAGGGGCCGCCGCGTCAACGTGCGGCCAATGAGCTGGGGCGAGTTCTGGAGCCGCCTGAAGAAGATGGAGAAGGAGCTCGGAGTCCCCCTCATGCCGAGGCCAGGCGAATACAACATCCACAAGGCGCCGGAGCTTCCGAGGCCCCACGGGGTGGGGGAGGAGCTGGAGGTCGAAATCGTGGCGCGGGGCATCTTCAGAGGGGAGATGCTGGGGGTTCCCATTTCGAGGAGGGGCACGGCGATTTGGGACAGGACAATCACCGTGGTCTACGGCAGGGAGGCGTCTGACGGCCTCATAGGACGCCGCGTACGCGTAAAAATCCTGGAAAACACCCACAACATATACCTAGCCCAGCCACTACGTTAAACACGACCACACAAGCCCCCTCCCCCAGCTCCCGCCTGGCGGCCCTTCACGCCGCGCCCACGCCAGCAACGAAACATCCTCTAACACAAGCGCCTCCCAAGCCCTCGCCCTCCACCTGGGACTATCTCTACAACTAAACCCCCACAGCGTCGCGCAGACCCCTAACGGAACCAGTTTTAACCCCTCCTGAGATTCTACCGTTCGCGTTTTTAGTTCTTTATGGGTTTTGTTTTTCGGCGGTTACCCTAGTTTATATTCATCAACTCGGCGTCGCGTCTATTGCGAAGCGTCATTCTTCAGCAAAAAGGCCAAGACAAAATCCTACGTTGAAAAACTAACGCCGTTCTTCGGCGTGGTGGAATCTATATAAAATGGGTGGAATCTATAGATATGGTGAGGGTCAGGTCTCGTATGTGGTATGATGGTGTGGATAATGCGCCGCATAGGTCTTATCTCCGTGCTGTTGGCTTTAGTGAGTGGGACTTCTCCAAGCCTCTTGTCGCGGTGGTAGCGGCTTGGTCGGAGCTGGGGCCGTGTAACTACCACACTCTGGAGCTGGCTAAATACGTCAAGGAGGGGGTTAAGGAGGCGGGCGGGGTGGCGTTGGCGGCGCCTACCATAGTGGTGAACGACGGGATTAACATGGGCACCCCCGGCATGCGGTACTCTCTCATCAGCAGGGATCTAATAGCCGACACGATAGAGGCGCAAGTTAACTCCCACGGCGTAGACGCCTGGGTGGGGATAGGCGGATGCGACAAGACTCAGCCGGGCATAATCATGGCCATGGTTAGGCTAGACTTGCCCTCGGTGTATCTCTACGGCGGCACGGCCGAGACGGGCAGGCTCGGCGACAGGGAGCTAACCATCGAGGACACCTTCGAGGCTGTCGGCGCATACCTCTCCGGCAAGATCACTCTAGAGGAGCTTAAGCGGATTGAGGAGTTGTCTTTCCCCACCTACGGCACCTGCCAAGGCCTCTTCACGGCGAACACTATGGCCATCCTCGCCGAGGCTCTCGGCGTGTCTCTCCTAGGCTCCGCCACGCCTCCGGCCACGTCCGCCAGGAGGAGGGCCTACGCAGCGGCGTCGGGCCGCGCCGTGTTGAAAGCCGCCGAGCTGGGCATAACGCCGCGGAAGGTGGTCACCTACGACGCGTTGTACAACGCGGCGGTGACGCTCTTTGCCACGGCCGGCTCCACAAACGGAATACTGCACCTCCTCGCCATCGCCTACGAGGCTGGGGTCAAGTTCACTCTAGACGACTTCGACGAGATAAGCAAGAAGGTGCCCGTAATCGCGGCTCTGCGGCCGGCGGGGCCCTACGCCATGCAAGACATAGACAGAATAGGCGGCGCGCCGAGGATACTAAAGAAGCTGTATAAAGCCAACCTTCTCCGGCCGGAAGCCTTGACGGTGGAGGGCGAGCCCATAGGCAAGCTGTTGGAGAGGTGGCAACCCCCCTCAGTCCCCGAGACGGGCATATTATACGACGTGGAGAAGCCCTACAAGCCCTACTCCGGGATTAGGATACTCAGGGGCAACCTGGCGCCCAACGGCGCCGTCATGAAGATCGGTGCGGCCAACGTCCTCAAGTTCGAGGGGAGGGCCCGCGTCTACGACGGGGAGGCCGAAGCCTTCAAGGCGGTGGCCGCTGGCGAGATCAAACAGGGCGACGTGGTGGTGATCCGCTACGAAGGGCCCAGAGGCGCCCCCGGCATGCCGGAGATGCTGAAGGTCACCGCCGCCATAGTAGGCGCCGGCCTCGGCGAGTCGGTGGCGTTGATCACAGACGGCCGCTTCTCCGGCGCCACTCGCGGCATAATGGTAGGACACGTGGCGCCGGAGGCCGCAGTGGGCGGGCCCATCGCGTTTGTGGAAAACGGGGACAAAATTATAATCGACGGCGGGGCCGGCCTTTTGAAGCTGGACGTGCCCGACGAGGAGCTGGAGAGGAGGCGGAAGAACTGGACGCCCCCGCCGCCTAAATACAGCGGCGGCCTCTTGGCGAAATACGCGGCGCTGGTGCAACAGGCGGATAAGGGCGCTGTGACTAACCCAAGACCCCTCTGACGATTTCCGCCAGCCTAGCCACCAACGGTTCGTGTTTTCTCAGTTCCTCTATTGGCGGTGGGGAGAGGCAGTTTTTGAAGGCGCTTGGCACCTCCAGCCCGCGTGCGCCGAGACACGCAACGGCCCTCCGCCACGTGTAGGCGTTTCTCGCGCCGCATAGGGCCACAGCCGCTGTGAACACAAGCTGTTTCGCCGCCTTACACACGACGACGGGATCCTCAGCCTCCCTAAACCTCCTCAGCCTCGTCTCCGTCTCCGCGGTCTCGTTCCTAAACGCGGCGTGGAAATCCACCTCTAGGGGCCTCCCGCAGAGGAGGACTCCCCAGTGGGTGACGAAGTAGTGGAAAAGGTCCTCGGCGGGCTTCGGGAGCGTCTGGGCGTCGTAGCCCTCCGGCAGGTCCTCCGCGACGCCGTACGCCACCACATCAATGTCGTGGGTAATGCCGTCTAGCGCCCCGCCGAAGAGGTATATGGACGCGCCGCCGCAGAGGCGGCTGAAGTCTGCGTATACGCGCTTGACCAAGTCGATGGGAGGCGGGTCATATGCGTCGAAGCAGGCCGTGGGGATGTGCCGCTCCTCGCCCCGCCTCCTGATGTGTATCACCTCGAAGCCTCGTTGCACGAAGAAGTCGGCCAAGAACTGCCGGTGGCAGTGTCTCCAGTCCTCTTCTCTGCACATCAACGCCACCGTCCTCCGCCTGACCAGTTGCTCCAGCTCCTCCAGCTGGAGAAGTGCAGGGGCGTAGTGGTAGAGCCGCCACACATACGCGTTAAAAGTTTTCGACGCGGCACAGCCGGCGCCAGGCCCCCTCAAGCCCAAGGCGCCGAGCTCGCCGAACCACACATACCCCACGCCGACCCTCCGCAGAGCCTCTCTCAAGTTCTCGCCGGAGTAGAAACCCGTCTTGGACCTGGGGAACCGCCTCACGTCGGCCAGAACCTCGACGCCGCGGCTTCTCAACGCGTGGAGGAACTCCTCGGGGGAGAAGCCGCCGTAGCCAACGGTGTAAAGCATGTACCTAAAGTACATTCAGTTTATTAACCCGGAGGCCGTTGCTCTTGATGGGCAAGCCGCAAAGATATATGTATGAGCTAGAGGGGGACGTATGAGAAGGTTCGCGCTGGTGCTCGCGGCGGCCACAGCGGCCCTCGCCCTCTACCTGCTAAACATAGCGCCGCACGCAACCGCCCAGCTGTTGTCTGCCCCAGCTATGACGGCACCCCCACCGCGGCACTACAACGACACAGCCGAGAGGAGAAGGGAGGCGCAGGTCGCCGCCACGCCGGTTGCCGCCATAAACATCACAGAGGTGCCCAACTCGACGAATATCCTTCGTAAGGCTTGGCCTATGAGTATATCAAATGTCACCGCCGTTGGGTACTGCCCTGTGCAGACTACCACCTGCGCCACATCTACATCGGCGTCAAATGCCTCCGCTGTCTTAACCAAGTCGGCGCCGCCGGCTCAAGCGGGGGAACTCGGCGAGGAGGTTCAAACCGCCGCGGCAGGGGGCGCCGCGCTACCTGCAATCTGCTTGGCGTTTGGCGCGGCCGGAGTGGCGTTTTACGGGTACGGGCTGTACCTCTCGGCATGTGGCGGGCCGGTATGTCGGTGGAGGAGGTTCAGGGCAATCGCGCCGCTGTCTGCGGCAACTGTGCTGGCATCTATCGCGTTATCTGCGGCGTCGCCGCTGTTTCTGGCGCTGGCAATCCCCGGCGTCTGGGGGTTAATCCACTACTACAGGGCGAAGAGGAGGCTTGCCCTATGGCTAAGTTCGATATTGACGTGACGGCCCGCATACTCCTCGCCCTCCTCCAGGGGCCCATGGGCAGGACGGCGCTCTTCATGAGGACGAAGCTGAACTACCCCCGCTTCATGCAGTATCTTGAGTACCTCAAGGAGCGGGGGCTGGTGGTGGAGCGAGACGGCGCCGTGAGACTCACCGAGCGGGGTCTCGAGGTGGCCAAGGCGCTGGACAAGGCCCTCAGAGAACTGCTGTGATGTACCGCCAGTACATCAGGTTTATAACGCCGGACCCAGCTGAACCACATGAAAAAGGCCCTCCTTGCGGCGGCCGGGCTAATCGTTGCTATAGCCGCTCTGGCGCTCCTCATGTCTAAACCGGCGGAGTCGCCAGCCGGCGGATCTACGCCGGAGGTGCCCATCGGCAACAGGACGCCCAACAAAACCTACGCAGTTAACTGCTCAGTCTTCTCCGCGGCAGGGCTTGGCGACTTCGCCGTAGAGCTCTACAAGAGGCTGGCGCTGAGGGGCCTAGACCACAACCTAGTCGTGTCGCCCTACTCCGTGTACAAGGTCCTCGCCATGGCCTACGCCGGCGCCGCCGGCGAGACCCGGGAGGAGATCAAGCGGGTCCTCGGCTTTGGAGACAACCCAGGAGCGGCGGAGAGGGCCAGCCCGGGCGTGGAGGACGCTGCCTCTGCCTGGTTCCAGAAGGACATATACATAACCGAGTCGTATATGGAGAAGCTGTACTGTCTGGGGGCTGAGGTGAGGCGTGTGGACTTCAAAGGCGATTACCGCGCCGCGCTTGCCGAAATCAACCGTTGGGTCGAGGAGAAGACCAAAGGCTACGTGAAGGACCTAGTCCCGGTCGACTATCCAAACGGTCGAGACATCCGCGTCGTGTTGGTTTCCGCCCTTTTCTTCAACGGGAGCTGGTGGCCCGAGAGATTTGCCAAGATAGGCAAGAGGGAGTTCCAGGGGGTAGGCCCGGTGGAGTACATGGCGCTGGATTTGAGAAGTTGCGGCGATCCCTCCCTAAGGGGCAGAGTTGCGCCGGATCTCACAGTGGTGGAGCTACGCTTTGAGAAGACAGACGTGGCGATGTACGTGGTGATGCCCAAGTCGCTTAGAGACTACGTAGAGAACCTAACCTACGAGAAGTTGCAGAGAGACCTCTCTAACTTAACCGATGAGGTGGCGTCTGTGAAGATGCCGCTGTTCCAGGCGCAGTTCCGCGCCTCGGTCAAGTCCGTGTTGAGCGACATGGGGATCCGCCTCGCCTTTGAACCCAGGAGGGCAGACTTCTCGCTTATCACAGATAGAGAGAGGCTTTATATAGACGACGTCTTCCACGGCGCATATATAAGAGCCGACGAAAACGGCGTAGTGGCGGCGGCAGCCACCGGCGTTGTGATGTTGCCCGTATGCCTCAAGGAAGGCGGCATAGAGGTGGTGATAGACAAGCCCTTCCTCTTCGTCCTGGCAGACAAAAAGACACACACAATATATTTCATAGGCCACGTGGTAGATCCCTCTAAATAGCGCCACGAACAGACACCAGAACTCAGCCCCACCTAGAGCCGCGTATCAATAAAGATAGGTCTTCAAGTCCGCCACAAGTTCTAATCGGTCTTGATTACTTCTTTATACAATACTCTTTGTAGATCTTTAGCTTGACAAAGGGCGAAGCCCTGAGACTGGTGAAAATTGTAGGAATTAGAACCGCAAGGCTGCTTCTATGTTCATCGGTGGGAAGTCGTCAGGGCTTATTTTCAGCTCAAGTAACTTAAGACCTGGCTCTGTGATAAATCTAATAGCTCTGGGTATGTCCTCGTCTCTTTCTATAGACATGGCCTCTACGCCGAAGGCCTCAGCAAGTTTTGCAAAGTCTGGATTTGTATGGATAGTGCCGAAAATCCGGCCCATTTTCTGAGCCTTCTGTCGGGCATAGAGAACTCTATACGAGTTGTCGTTGACTACTATTATTTTGACAGGTATCTTTTCCCTCGTTGCGGTCTCTAAGTCTTGTATTGTCATCATAAATTCGCCGTCCCCTACCACGGCGTATACGTCGCGTGTCGGCGCGGCGAGTTTTGCTCCAAGAGCAGCAGGTAAGGCGAACCCCATAGCGCCGAGGTTAAAAGCCGCGAGATATCCTCTCACTGCTCTGACTCTAACGAAGCTAAACGTGTAGACTATATGCATGCCTTGTCCCCCCACCATCACGAAGTCTCTTGGGAGGGATTTATCAAGCTCGTAGAAAAACCGCGAGGGGTTTACGAACTTTTCATATCTACGCGAGAGAGCTTCGTCAAGGTACATCTTCCAAAGGGATTTAAGCTCTTCGATTTCTTTAAACCACTCACTGTCGGGGCTGTATTGTATGTCAAAGGAAGTCAATTTCTGGAGAAAGTCCACTGCATCTGCGTAGAAGCGAAGCGTATAAGGAATAGGCTTTCTATCGGCCAGCGGATCTAAATTGACGGCGACTATATCGCCCCTAGGTATGTAGTTGTAGCCGTAAGTCGTCGTGTCTGAAAGCCCAGCGCCAAAGGCTAGTACTAAGTCTGTCTTAAGTAAGGCATTGTCGGCGACTATGTTCCCCCCGCCGAACCCCACCTTGCCGAGAAACAAAGGATGGTCCTCAGGAAAGGCGCCTCTGCCATTGCCCGTCACCGCGACTGGGATTTTCCACCTCTCTACAACCTTAAATAGTAGAGCGGCCCCCTCTGGGTTGTTCACTCCACCTCCGGCCAGAATTATCGGCCGCCTCGCTTTCTGAAGAAGTTCCACCACCTGCTTGACGTCATCTAGCGAAACGATGGGAGGCGTTGTTATCTTCATCTCGCAGTTGGCGAATTCGGACGGCATAGACCACACATCCTCTGGAACCTCCACGAAGACAGGGCCTTGAGGTGGAGAGGCGGCCAGCGAGTAAGCCTCGGCAACTATCCTAGCCGTCTCAAGAGGCTTATCTATTCTATACACCGCCTTTACGAGAGGCTTGATAATCTCTCTCTGCGGCACCTCAAGCCAAGAGTCAAGTCCCGCCAATCTCCTCTTCACAGCGCCGGAGATAAGGAGAAGAGGCGAACTATCCTTATAGGCGTTTACCACAGAGATCAAAGAATTTAAGAAGCCCGGACCTGCATGTACGGCAGCAACACCAGGTCGCCCCGTGATTCTGCCCTCTGCGTCTGCCATAGACACTGCCACCTGCTCATGTCTAGTAGACAGATATCTAATTCCACTGTCACGCAACGCGTCTATGAAGTCGAGAATCGAAGTGCCGATGAGTCCATACACCCTCTTGACACCGAGATGCCTTAGACACGCGACGACGACCTCTGCGACGTTCATGAAATATTCACCACATTCTCAGGCTTTAGTCCGGCGAGAACTCTAACCACGTTTTCCAGAGTTACGTTTATAATACGCATCCGCGCCTCGTTTGTGGCGCCAGCAATATGCGGAGTGACTACGACGTTAAAGCCGTCTCTGGCGGCTTGAAGAAGTGGATGATCCGGCGGTGGAGGCTCCACAGAAAATACGTCAACACCAACACCCGCTATCCAACCCTCCCGTACAGCCCTAGCCAAGGCCTCTTCGTCTATGATCTCGCCCCTAGACACATTTATGATGACCGCCGTAGGTTTCATAATCCTAAGCTCCCGCTCGCCGATCATGCCTCTGGTGCTCGGCGTCAGCGGCACGTGGATGCTGAGAATATCGCTTTCAGAAAGCAATCTATTAAACGGCCTATACTCAACGCCTAGCTTCTCCACATCCTCCCTACGCACAACATCGTAATAGATAACTTTTGCGCCGAAGGCCAAGACTCTGGTCGCCACCTCTCTCCCTATTCTTCCCATGCCAAGTATCCCCCACGTCTTTCCATAGACCTCCCCTATAGTGTTCATAAGCTCACTCTGAGTCCATTGACCATCTACAAGCTTATTGTGGGCGTAGATGGCACGTTTCAACAACATCAACGCCAACATGATCGTGTGCTCCGCCACGGAGATCGAATTAGCCCCTCCTATATTCGCCACCGGAATACCCCTTTTTGCACAAGCCTCCACATCTATATGGTCATAACCAGTACTCGGCTGTTGGATAAGCCTCACCTTACTCATCTTCTCGCAGAGCGATGCATCTATCTTTATCCTAAACGTGTAGTCGCCTACAACAACGTCCGCGTCTTCCACCTGCCTCGCGATCTCTTCATAATTAGGCTCGAAAATCGTCACAACATCGATCTCCTCAAGCGAGATGCCGTATCTCTGCGCCACTGGAGTAGCCCACATCTTAATCAACGCCTCCGGCACAGGAGATAGAACCACCACCTTATACCTACCCATGTATTACTATTAGACCAATTTTAAAAATATTAATAAATATATTTGAAAAGAGAATCAATAAAATTTGAAAAGAAAATCGATAAAAAAAGAAAATTAACACAAAAAGTAAATATGCAAAAATTAAAACTACACATACTGAACCTTGAAGAAAAATCTAAGCCTACAAAATCTTAAATAAAATAAAGTAGCAACCCCCATGGACTTGAGCCACTACGACCTAGACCGCCTCGCAGTTTCGACAGTGGCTTCGCACACAGCGCTTCAGATCCTCAGAGGCGCCAAGAAGTACGGCTTTCGAACTATCGCCGTGGCGGGGAGGCAGGAGACCGCCGAGTTCTACAGACAGTTCTCCTTCATCGACGAGGTGTGGGAAGCAGACTTCACGAACTTTAGACACACGGCGGAGAAGCTGACGAAGGCAAACGCCGTCTTTGTGCCGCACGGCAGCTACGTCGAGTATGTGGGGTGGAGACAAGCCCTCGAGGCGCCGGTGCCCACCCTCGGCTGTAGAGAACTCATAAGGTGGGAGGCCGATCAGCACAAAAAGATGCAACTCCTAAAGATGGCCGACATCCCCACGCCCAGGGTCTACACCTCTCCGGAGGAGGTGGACAGGCCGGTGATTGTGAAGCTCCCAGGCGCCAAAGGGGGCAGGGGCTACTTCCTGGCCAGAGACAGAGAGGAGCTGGCGTCGCGTCTGGCGGCGCTTCGGGAGGGCGGCTATATAATACAGGAGTACGTCATCGGCGTCCCAGCCTACTACCACTACTTCGCCTCTCCCGTCTACGGCCGGGTGGAGGTCTTCGGCGCCGACATACGCTACGAGACGAACGTCGACGGGAGGACCTTCGGCTGGGTAGAGCCCACCTTCGTCGTGGTGGGCAACTTGCCCCTCGTCCTGAGGGAGTCCCTGCTCCCCACCATATGGCACTACGGAGTCCAGTTCGCCAAAGCGGTCAAGGAGGCGGTTGGGTGCGAAATGGCGGGGCCCTACTGCCTCGAGTCCATCATAAAAGACGACATGTCCATCTCCGTCTTTGAGTTCTCCGGCAGAATAGTGGCGGGGACCAACATATACATGGGCTACGGCTCCCCCTACTCCGTCCTCTACTTCGAGAGACCCATGGACATGGGCGAGAGAATCGCACACGAGATAAGAGAAGCGGCGAAACAAGGCAAACTAGACAAGCTCTTCACCTGACGTAGCCGCGCCGGCGTATAAGACAGCTTCTAAAAGACGTCCCATGGCTACTCGGCGGTTGAAGCGAGGCGACGCGGCTGGCTACAGACTGCCGCCCTTGGCGCCTTTTTGAGAGAGCAATACGGCCTTCAGCCTAGCTATGAACGTGGCTATGAGGCGGGCGGCGGTTTCGTCGTCTGGTATCTTGCTCCTCACACCCTCTAGGTCTGGGCCGTTGTATTGATACTCATGTAGCTGAAGCGCAAGCGCCGTCAGCTCCACGGCATTGGGCACCGCCTTCTCTAGCAACACCGCGATTTCCATAAGCCTACTCGTAGGCGCCGTCGCGGCGATCCACTCATAAAGCGGCACCGCGGCGTTTCTCAAGAGACCATCTGCCAGAAACGCCTCAGCCACCTCCAGCTCACTCTCAGCCTCCCCAAGCCTCTCCTCAGAAAGCCGCTCAACGTTTAGTCTCTTCGCATACACAATCTCGTCGGCCCACCATCTTAAAAACTTAAGCCGCGTCGCCGCGAGTGCCCATGTACTGGGCACAGAGGAGGTTCCGCGAATTCCTCTTTTTCTACTTTCTTCTTAACCTCCTCCAAACGACTCTCTACGGTGGCGGCCCCCCACGGGGGCCTGGGTCCCCCCGTGCATGCCGCTTAGATTAAACGCCTGACGCCTCGTTGAAGAGGGCGGTCGGCGCCCCCACCCAGCCTGCGGCCCCTGGGACGCCGCGTGACACCGAGGTCGTGAGCCCTCCACACGGCGGGAGAGTTGAAAGGGAGCGAGATCGTCAACCCATCCCCTCAAACCTCCTCTTCACTGCACCTCCGCCGTGTCGTACGAGCTCGCCGTACCTCTCCTCTTCTCAGCCGTACCCCCTCCGACGAGCCCGGCGGAGGGCGAGCCGGCGGCGCGCCGAAAACAGCCCAGTCGCGTTGCGTTTAGCTCAATAGACAAAGAGCTTCACGCCGACCGCTACGTGGTGACTTCGGCGAGTCTTCCTTGCTCCGCCGCTTCTCTTATCTCTATCGCTATGCGCTTCCCCGTGGAGATGGGCTTGCCGAAGTAGAGCTTGCTGTACTGCCCCCCTATCCCTATGTAGACGTTGGTGCCGCCGCCGATCCTCGGCGCCACGTCGTACACCACCAGCTCCAGCTCCGGCGTCACTATGAACTGAAGCGTGAAGGGCCCAATCACGCCCGGCGGCACGAGGCGCCTGGCGGCCTCTACAAACCTGTACCCAATGTCGAAGACCTTCTCCAGGAGGGACTCCCTAATGGTGGCCGGCTCGTGGCCCACCTCTATGTACTGCACCTCGGGGTCGAGCTCCAGCTGGTCCCGCGCCGGGAGTCTGTAGACGCCGTCGAGGTTGCTCTGGATCCTCCGGTCGAAGCTGTGGAGCTCCAGCCGCCTCCGCATCACAGAGTAGAAGTAGTTGGCGTTGAAGTGGGTGCCCAATACGAGCTCCTCTATGGAGGCCTTCTCAAGACCCTCCAGCTTGATGAGCCCCGCCTCGGCCAGCCTCCTCGCCTTTTTGTACAAGTCGTCGCGGTCCCGCGCTACAAAGAAGCCGCGCTCCACCCGCCTCCTGGCCTCCGGCATTTTGACGATGACGGGCCTATCCACCTCGTCAGGCCTAAAGGTCCTAGGCCTCCTAATGCCCCCCTCGTCCAGCAGGCGGTAGTAGTTATGAGGCCCCGTCCTCTCCTCCCAACGCAGAAGAAACCTATTGCCAAAGATCGGGACGGGGAACTCCTTCTCGATGGCGTCGTAGCCCACGTAGACTGCGAACGACCGGTTCGGCACAAACACCGCCTCCTCGGCCCTGAGCACGTCTACCACCTTCAAGATGTCTCTGTAGTCGTCTAGCACGATAAGCCGGTCGACCACCGGGAACTCCCTATAGGCCCGGTCCCGCCCCTTTCTAGCCACCGCGATGGTCCTCAGCCCCTCTTCCTTAGCGCCGTCGAGCACATCTAACGCGCTGTGGGACGCCAACACGGCCACGGAGACCACGAGAGGCCGTTCACGGCCACTTTTAAAAGTTGTTAAGTTCGACATATTTGTAATATTGTTTAAATAGGCGCGTGTTTACAACATTGTGGACCCACTAGCCCCCCTCTCTGCGGTTATTTTGACATACAGGGAGGTAAGCGCCTACGCCTTAGGTCGAATCGGGGTGGAGATGCAGCAGTGTATGAAAGAGCTGGGGCCCAGGAGGCCGATGTATGTGCTACATACCTGCGGCAGGGTTGAGGCGTATCTATACGGGGCGACGCCCGAAGAGGTGGGGAGGGTGGTAGAGGCCTACAAGCGGCATGTGGACTCAGTCCATCTCTTAACCGGAGCCGAGGCGGCGAGACACCTCTTCCGCGTGGCGGCGGGGCTTGAGTCCATGTTGATAGGCGAGACGGACATTCTAGGCCAGGTGGAGGAGGCGTTTGATAGACAGGTAAAGGCCGGCTACACCAGAGGCCTTTTGAAGACGATTGTGGAGAGGGCTGTGAGGACTGGCAAGAGAGTTCGCACCGAGACCGCCATCTCCCGCGGGCCAAGGGGGCTGGGGTCTCTGGCCGTGCTCTACGTCGCCCAGCTTGTGGATTTGTCCAAGGCGAGGGTGGCGGTGCTGGGCGCAGGCGCCGTGGGCGCCGGCCTAGCCATGGAGCTGGCCGCGAGAGGCGTCGGCAAGCTCTACATACTGAATAGAACCTTCGAAAAGGCGGTGGAGGTGGCGGCTAAAACCGGCGGGGAGGCCCGGCCCCTCTCCAGAGAGGAGGTGGAGAGGTGCCTAAGGGAGTGCGTCGTCGTCTTCTCCTCTGTCCACACCCTGGAATACGTAATCGACTCGTTGCCGCCCGATGCGGCGGTGAAAATAATAGTGGACCTAGGCGTGCCTCAGACGGTGGCTCCTGGACTGCCCGTGAAGGTGATCCGCATAGAGGACCTCAAACAACTAGCCGAGCGGTTCAACGCCGAGAGGGCTCCGGAGATAGCCAAGGCGGAGGCCATAGTGGAGGAGGAGCTGGCGCAGTTGCCCAAGCTTCTCGCCAGGAGGTACGTGGAGGAGGCCGTGGCGGCCCTCATGGAAACCGCCATGAGGATCGCCGAGGAGGAAGGCAGACGCGCAGGCCACCCGGCTGCGACGCTGGCGGCTAGATCCACGGTCAAAAGACTACTGCTACCCCTTGTGGAGAGACTCAAGGAGATGGCCCAAGACGGGCAGGTGGAGGAGGCGTTGAGGCTAGCCCAGCTAGTCACAAGACTAATCCAACCCCAGCCTCACCCCACCTGATCTGCTGAGAAGCAGACCCTCCTCTATAGTCACTGACGCGATTGTGGCGTCAAGTAGAGCCTCCGCCTGTTAGGCGAGTCCGGAGGACGCCTCGACGTGAGCTGTACATGCGCCTATGCGTATATCTTTCCGGCGGAGAGACGAGTAAAATCCGGCGATATATACCGTGTCGGCAACTCATTCCCATGATGCTCCAACTCTCATGGCCTCCACCTGCCGTATCTCTCTACGGCCTCCCTAAGCCCATGAGCCACGAGCCGCGAGAGCTCAGGCGCGGGATCAGTGTAGATATGGAACAGACACACGAACGAAGGCGGCTGGGGCGGGTATCGAATCGGACGCGTCGAGATTAGCCGGCGTATAGAATCGGCGCATCTCATAGCCAACATACGGAATAAGTCAATGTTTGGTCGGATCGCGCCGATGACAACCAAAAGAGCTCGATGGTGGGGCCGCCGGGATTTTTAGGCGGGTTTTCCCCCTGAACCCGGGATCACGCGGACCCGAACCGCGCATCCTACCAGGCTAGACTACGGCCCCCGTCTCCCCCGTTCTCGGGCCTATTTATCTTTTACCGCCTAATAAAGCTCGGAGATGATGACCAGCGGCTCCGCCTCTCTATCGTCTCTCTCAGCTCTTCGTAGCGGGCCAGGGAGTCTATATGCTTGTCGGATCCTCTGATTCTTGTCCTGCCGTCGGGTAGCTCCGTGGCTTGGGGTCTCTGCTCGCGTAGTATGGCCTGCCCAGGGGCTCCCTGGCGCCGGCCTTGGGGGCCTTTCCGAATGTCAGAAAATCTATGAGCTCGCCATGAGTTAAAAGTCCTCGGCTCATCCAGCTCAACGGCCTGTCGTGATAGACCGTTAGGTCGCACGCTAGACATACTAAAATGTTTAAACCTTAGCTATTGCTGGGTTGTGGAGTACCTTAGTATTCTCGGCGGAAGGGGGAGACGTATCGACGAGCAGGTTGCGCGTGATCTCAGAATCCACGAGCTTCTTGGCGATATCTTCGGCAAACGCAACGACGACTTTCTGAGGAGTCTCTACCTTGAGCCGCTGGACAACGAGGAGGTTGCCGTGTTCAGGCTTAACGTATTCAGAGATTTGCTGAAGGGCGAGGTCCTCGATGCCGTTGCCGAGTTCGTGGAGCGCGTCAATAATGCCGTGAGGATCCTCGCGATGGAGAAGGACGTGTACGAGGAGCACAAGATCGGGATGCATGTGGACGCGGCTCTGATCTATACTGAGGCGGTGGAGACCGCGTGGAGCCGCCTCAGAGGTCTCCCTATAGAGTCCGAGGGCTTGGCGAGCTTCACCAGATACCTAGGCGAGGTTGTGGGGAGCGAGAAATTCCGCGAGCTGAGGCGAAGGGCCCGCGAGGCCGCCGAGGCCAGGGACCAGATTAAGATCAGAGTGTGGATAGAGGGCGACAGAATTAGAGTCACCAGGGAGGAAGACGGCGAGGACCTATCGGCACTGGTGGACAGCTTGTTCTCCAGGTTCAAGGGGGATGGAGAGGGCGCCGAAGTTAAGTACATAAAAACCACGGGAGATACCTCCCACATACATGCGGCGATTCTCAGAGGGGCCTTTAAAATGTATAGGACTCAATACGATATACTGAGAAGATTCTCGGAGGACTTTCCTAGCTTTATAGATGATGGAATTGTCAATTTTGCAAAAGAGGCCGAGTTCTATTTGATATATGTAAACTATATGAGGAGCCTCGAGCAGATGGGATACCGATTCGCCATACCATCATTCACCGACGGCGGCATCTACGTGCGAAAATTCTACAACCTGCTTCTGGCGAAAAGAGGGTCCGCCGTTCCGAACGACATACAGACCGACGGCTCTAGGAGGATTTTCGTCATAACTGGGATGAACAGCGGAGGCAAGACGACGTTTGCCACGTCCTTCGGACAGCTCGCTTTCCTTGCCAAGCTGGGACTCCCAGTGCCCGCCGTCGAGGCGAAAATTCCGTTCTTCTCCTCGATAATGACGGCCTACCCCGTGGAGGAGGACGTGGAGGAGAGGTTGAGCAGACTCGAGCTGGACGTCGCGCGGGCTAAGGCGATTATAGAGAGGGCCGACAGTCGCTCTCTGGTCATAGCGAATGAACTATTTTCAAACACGACCTCAGACGAAGGGCTCCTCTTGACGAAGCTCTTCTTTGAGGAGCTGAGAAAAAGAGGCTCGTACTGCCTTTTCGTCACATTTCTGCACAAAGCCGCCGACCTCGACGGCGTCATAAGCCTCGTGGCGCAGCCCTCCCTCGACGACCCCGAGAGACCCTCGTACGTGATAGCGCCGGGACGGCCGCCGGCGGAGTACATGGCAGTCAGGATCGCCAGGCGGTACCAACTCACTTACGAAAAGATAAGGGAGGTGGTCAAATGATAGAGTTCGACCTGCTCAGAACGGGGGCCGCGCAGCCGGTAGCCGGCGCGGACGACCTCCGGAGGGACCTCGAGCTGGACAAGATAGTGGCCGCTGCGTCGGGCGGCGACGAGCTGGTGGCCGAGGTCTGGAGGGAGGTCCTCCTCCTCGCAGACGTCTCGCCCGACTCCATCAGCTACAGGCAAGACGCCGTCAGGGACGCCTTGAGGAATAGAGACGCTGTGTTGAGACTCTACAAGATCGCCAACGAGACGGTTGACGCAGTGCAGAGAAGGGTCTTTCTGTTCAGGCCGCACGACCCTGTGCTAGTGGTGCATGA
>Ga0334722_10002169_pt1 | contig 22607 bp, 24 predicted proteins | sample C3_bottom_MG_FD_207210 | JGI IMG/M metagenome (GOLD analysis project Ga0334722, IMG submission 207210) | Sediment microbial communities from Yellowstone Lake, YNP, Wyoming, USA - C3_bottom | ecosystem: Environmental > Aquatic > Freshwater > Lake > Sediment | place: USA: Wyoming | collected... | reverse complement strand
TAATGAGACCGACTTCATCTCCTCGGCAAAGGTGTTCCAGCCTCCACAATCAGGACATTTTCCTAACCATTTTGCGCTTACATATCCGCAGGCCTGACATTGATAAAATATCTTGTTCTTCATATATTGAGGATCCCGAGCCCCCTACCTATGTGATAGGCCTTTCTTATAGCATCCATAACAAATCCCTTAGCCCTTCTGACAGACTCGAGGGGAGAATAACCTGATGCAAGGGCTGCAGCTATTGCAGATGAGAAGACGCAGCCTGTTCCATGATACTCGCCCTCAATCTTGTAAGACTCTATCCTGTGAAAGTCATGACCATCATAATAAAGGTCCATTACAATCCTTTCTAAATGTCCTCCTGTGATAACCACTATCTCCGGGCCCATATCCTTCAACCTCCTGGCTGCCTCTTGCATACCTGTCTCATCCTCTATATTCAGACCTGTAAGGACTGTAGCCTCATAGATATTTGGAGTTATCAAGCGTGAAAGAGGAAATAAGTTATCTCTGATAGCGTCGAGGGTGCCTGGTTCAACAAGACCAAAACCTGTAGATGAAACAGTCACAGGGTCTATAATAATATTGTCGAGAGAGAATGTCTTTACCATCTCTGTTATCAACATGACGATGGATTCACTGTAGATCATCCCTAATTTAACGGCATCAGGCCTGGTATCAGACAGGAGGGTCTTCATCTGTTTCTCAAAGAATTGCGGCTCAACTGGTAAGACATCCTCAATTGTCGTTGTATTCTGGGCAGTCAGGGCTGTTGGAAGAGATAGGCCATGCACACCGAAGGCCCTGAAGACCTTGAGGTCAGCCTGTAGACCTGCTCCACCTGTGGGATCAGAACCTGCTATTGTAAGGGCTGATTTCATAACCTATTATAACATTCCATCGAGTAATCTCGATGCCAACTGGTATTTGTGCCATAATTGACTCCTTTCAGAGCAACAAAGCAGCAGGATATTATGGAAAAAAATTATTCCTTAAGAACTACTGCTCTCCAGATAATAGCTTTGCCAGTATCCTGCTATCCTCATGATTATGGAGAATTGCACCCCTCAATGACCTGTAAACCTTATCTTTCTCTTTACCTGCTCTCTTTGCCATGAGGTCGAATTTCCTGATTTCCCTCTCCACCTCCTTGAATCTTTTAAGACTCAAGAGATATTTCTTTCTATCCGTCTTGATAGAAAAATCCCCAGGTGCGACCCATTTATCTTTCAGATATATCCAGGAGGCAAAGTCTTCTATCCTTGCACCTTCTAGCGGTTTTATAGGGGTTGTATTATTCAGGCCTTCAATCCTCAGGGATTCCCTGTCTGCCACTATCCTGTGCCTTCCCTCAAAAGGTTCTGCTCCCTGATCATCCTCGAACCTCCAGGTCGAGAGACTGACCTGTTTTTCGGACTTATGGCAGCTGTCACAATTCCGTGCCTTTCCATAGGGATGTGCTGCCTGTTCTATCTCGAGCCACAGGAGATGCTTGTTATTCCTATTAAGGTTATCAAAGGTGCCGATAACATAGTAGGCATCCCTCGTCTCCCCCCCAGGCCATCTGAACATGATTCTATCAGAAGGCCTCACATCCTCTTTAATATTTCCAACACTATGAGGCCAGACCTTTACAGGCATCCAGGTTCCCTTCTGGTCCTTCATTATTATCGGAGGGGACTGGATTCCATAATAGAGGGAGTATTTCTTGAAAGGATTTGGCTTATCACCAACATATCCAGGCCCCCAGATAGTTATCTGGTATCCCCTGAGTTCGCTGATATGGCAGGTGGCACAGTCAAGGTTCTTATGGGGTCCTCCCTTATGAGCCTCCTCTATACTATAATGACAGCCCTGGCAAGTGGCCTTCCTCTGCATATCTCCCATTCCCTTTTCTCCTGTGGAGTGACAATCAACGCAATGTATATTCTTTTTGTAATGGACATCAGGAGACATCCCTGTGGGGATAGAATAATCGCCACCAATATAGGTTTCACCCCTGCGGCTCTGCATCGCCCCTGGATGACAGATAGATGTCCCTCTTCCATTGCCGGCACAACTCTCTGAGACAGGTCTCTTCAGGAAATTATGGACACCCTTTGTCCTGTCAGGTGCATAATGGCAGTCAAGGCAACCGGCGTGACAGACATTACAGAATTTCTGCTTTGTGATTGCCTGTTCAGGGGAAAAGGGGACATTCAGGTTCCTTACAATATCTCCTGTATTCTTGAAGTCAAAGCCAGCCCCTCTCAGATAAGGCAATGGTGGCAGGTCGGCAAAGGAAGGTCCACAATTATGTGGGCCATAAGGCTCTGTCCATGTCCTCATCGTCCTCTGTCGGAAATTTGTGCCCATTATAGTGGTGCTGAACTGTTTCAATTCCTGGGGATGACAGTTGGCCCTTCCACAGGTCTTCTTTGCTATCTCAGGGTCAAAATTAAGGGTCTCTGGATTCCTGTCATGCCATAGGAGATTGCGAACCTCTGAATTTTCCGGTAACATCTCCCTTATCCTATCCTGGCCGTGTGGTAAAAGAGGGCGAGGTGCAACCTTCTTCCTCTCAAGGATATCTCCTGACTCATTCACAAGCAATGCCTTCAACATCCCCTTATGTGCCTTTTCTGCCTCAGATGCCCTTCCATCACCAAGATGGCATTCATGGCATTTTACATTCGGGTGTTTGCTCTCTTCTTCTACCGTCTCTCTCGTCATATAAAATTGGGGATACCCGAGAGAACGCATCTTCTCTTTATCCGCATGACAGTTTACGCAACCAATATCAGTATCTCTGTAATCCCTGTAGCCGAGTAACAGGATTATGAGGATGAACTGGAGGATTAAAAAGAACAGGGTCTTTTTGTTAATAAGATCACTGATAGTTCCAAGAGAAAAAAAGGCCATATATTATTATAACTTATAGCTCATGTTATCATATCAGGATATGAGACGAGTGGTCATAACAGGCATAGGGGCGCTGACACCCCTTGGAAACTCCTTCCCGGAATCCTGGGAGGCCTTAAAGATGGGTCTATCAGGGATAGGAGGTATAACAAGATTTGATGCAGGTCAATCGCCCTGGCGGCTGGCAGGTGAATTGAAGAACTTTGACCCATCTTTATTCCTTACAAAGAAAGAGATGAACAGGCTCGACCCATTTGTACACTATGCTGTCTCAGCAGCCATTATGGCAGCAGATGATGCCGGTATATTCGAAAAAGGACTCTGTTGTGATTCCGGGGTTATTATAGGCTCGAGCCGTGGCGGCATTACTATGATAGAGAAGGACCTCAAGAGGAAAAGAACGTCTCCCTTTTTGATGCCTGCCACTACGATAAATATGGCTGCCTCTTACGTGGCACAGAAGCTCGGGATTAAGGGCTACTGCCTTGGAATATCAAATGCCTGTGCCTCTGGTGCCAATGCTATTGGTGAGGCCTATCGTCTTGTGAGATCAGGCATCCTCAAGTCTGTCCTTGCAGGTGGTGCTGAGGCTCCTGTCTGTCGGGTCTGTATTGAAGGTTATGGAGTATCAGGAGCCCTTTCGAAAAGGGTCTCACAGACTCCAAGCCCCTTTGATAAGAAAAGGGATGGCTTTGTCCTTGCCGAGGGTTCCTGTATCGTCCTGATCGAGGATTTAGAGATGGCTATAAAGAGGGGTGCAAGGATATACGGCGAGATAGTCGGATATGGAAATTCTGTCGATGCCTTTCATATGACAAGGCCTTCAGCCGAGGGAGAATCCATGGCAATAAAGAATGCCTTAAAGGAGGCCGGTATCAGGAGAGAGGATATAGATCTTATCGTTACCCATGGAACAGGCACTGAGATTGGGGATCTTGTTGAGATGATGGCACTGCGGGCCATCTTTGGTGATAGGCTGTTACAGGCAGTAGCCATAAAATCTATGACAGGACATATGCTGGCAGCCTCTGGCGCCTTTGAGGCCGCTGTGACAGTCATGTGTCTTTACGAGAAGGTCCTCCTGCCAACAATTAATATATCTGTCCTTGAGGATGGCTGTAACCTCAGGATGTTTAAAGAATCAAAGAACTCTGAGATCAATATAGCAATATCGAACGCCTTTGGATTCGGCGGCGTCAATTCTGTGCTTGTTATGAAGGGCTACTGATCTCTTTTTCATAGATTCTATATCTCTTATAGAGCCTTGCCCCTATCATCTCAACGAGTCTCTGAACAGGGATGTTATCCTCGAGTATCCATGAGAACTCAACCCTTTTATATCCTCCCTTTCTGACAGCCACGAACCCCTCTCTGAAGAGGAGGGCATCGACTCCTTTGTTTCTGTATTCCTTCTTTATCCCGAGAAGAAGGAGCCTGAGGTCAGAGATCCTCTTTGAATAATATAAGGCCTTAAGAATAGAAAGGGGATTCATCTGACCCTTCATCTTTCTCAGGACCTGATTAAAGTCAGGAAACAGTCCCATAAATCCCACCGGCAGACCATCATCCTCAGCAATCAAGGTTAGTTCAGGGACGATTATCTCCCTGAGTTTTGAACCGAGATAATACAGTTCCTCGTCAGTTAGTGGAATGAATCCCCAGTTCTTCTCCCAGGCAGAGTTGTAGACCTCCTTGAATATTAACATCTCCTCATCAAACCTGTCTTTCCTTACAGGCCTGACCGTTATACCCCTCTTTTCTGCTATGGCCGCAACCCTGAGGATCTTTTCAGGCAATCTTTCCCTGACATCATGTATAAATGCATAGAGGTCTTTTGCCTTCCTCATTCCATATCTTTCCATAAAATCATTATAATAGGGAGGGTTATAAGGGGTCATGAGCATGGGAGGATATTCATAACCATCAACGAGAAAACCGCATTCCTCATTTGTTGAGAAGTTCATCGGCCCCCTCATTATGGTTAACCCGTTTTCAGAAAGCTCTTTTTTTACTGTATCGAGGAGTAATCTGGCAACATCGTAGTCCTCTATGGATTCAAAGAATCCGAAAAAACCTGCCTTCTCATGATGGAATTCAATATGCCTTCTGTTTATTATTGAAACGACCCTCCCGATAACCATTCCTTCCTTTCTCGCAATGAAGAATCTTACCCTGGCATGTCTGAAAAAGGGATTTTTTTCTGAAAAGTCCCTTCTCAACTCTCTCCTTAAGAGAGGGGAAAATAGAGGGTCTTTCGAGTAAAGCCTGAAGGGGAACTCGATAAAATCATCGATCCCCTTTCCTCTTATTTCAGTTATCTCCAAGACCTTCTAAATAAGACCTAAGGCCTTTCCAACCTTCTTAAAGGCACTCAGAACCTTATCAAGTTGTTCATCCGTATGGGTGGCCATGTAACTCGTCCTTATAAGTGCCTTTCCATCAGGGACAGCAGGACTGACGGCAACATTTGCAAAGACTCCCTCCTCCTGTAGCATCATGGCCATCTTGAAGGCAGTCTCATTATCACCTACTATAATGGGTATTATCGGGGTCTCGCTCGGTCCTACCTCAAAACCGAGTTCTTTGAACCCGTTTAACATCTTCCTTGTATTCTTCCATAACCTTTCTATCCTCTCAGGTTCGCTCTCGATTATATCTATTGCAGCACTAACAGCTGCAACAGATGCTGGAGGAGGGCTCGCACTGAATATAAGGGAGCGTGCGAAATGCTTTATGTAATGTATCACCTCTTCAGAACCACCTATGAAACCACCAATTGAGGCAAGAGACTTGCTGTAGGTACCCATAATAATATCCACCTCATCTTCGAGCCCGAAGTGTTCAGCTGTTCCTCTTCCTGTCTTTCCAAGGACGCCTATACCATGGGCATCATCTACCATGACCCTTGCACCATATTTCTTTGAAAGCCTGACCACTTCAGGAAGATTTACTATATCCCCTTCCATGCTGAAGACCCCATCAACTACAACAAGTTTTCCCTTCCCTTCATATTGTTGCAATACCCTCTCGAGGTCAGCCATGTCATTATGCCTGTATTTTCTTATCTCTCCGTAAGAGAGTCTGCATCCATCGATAATGCTCGCATGGTCCATCTTGTCTATTATGACGATATCGTCCTTCCCTACAAGGGCTGATATCACACCGAGATTGACCTGAAACCCTGTAGAGAAGACAAGGGCAGCCTCCTTTCTTATGAAACGGGCAAGTTTCTCCTCTAATTCGACATGGATAGAGAGGGTACCATTCAAGAATCTTGAACCTGCACAGCCTGTACCATACTTCTTAATGGCATTAATGGCAGCCTCTTTTACCTTTGGATGGTTCGTAAGACCGAGATAGTTATTAGATCCCACCATTATCATGGGCCTGCCATTTATGATTACCACAGGATCCTGGGCGCTCTCAATCACCCTGAAATAAGGATAAAGGCCCACAGACATTAATTCCCTTGCCTTTGTGAACTTACTGCACTTCTCGAATATATCTACCGTCTTTTTTAAAGCCATTGATGAATCCTGTACCAATCTGCTGTCCATTTTATACCTTCCTTTATCTTTACTTTTGCCCTGAATCCTATCTCTCTCTCTGCCTTTGTGGAATCACAGATCCAGTTTGGATATCGTATCTCCCTGAATTTGTCTCTGTTTATTATCGAACTCTCCTTTCCTATCGGACCAGCAAGACTCAGGAAGATCGAGACCATCGAGAGAGGAACCCTTACCTTCAAGACCTTAGAGTTAAAGAAATGAATAATCTCAGATGCTATTTCATCATTTGTATAAATCCCTCCGTCTGATAGAAAATAGGTCTTGCCGACCGTATCATTGCTCTCTGATGCCAGTATCAGCCCCTTCACAAGGTCATCCACATAGAGCATAGAATAATAACATTTTCCCCAGTAAGGATAAAAGCCCTTTTTCAAGATCTTGAAGAATATAAAAAGGTCTCGATCCCTCGGTCCATATACAGCAGGAGGCCTTATAATGGTTACAGGCAACTGCCCACTGTATTTCAATGTTATAAACTCGCCTTCGAGCTTGCTCTTACCATAGGCTGAGACAGGTCTTGGCTCTGCTGTCTCAACTACAGGCCTTCCATCCTCGCTGGGACCTGCTGCAGCAAGACTGCTCAGATATAAAAACCTCTTTAATCTCTTCGTCTTTGAGCATATTGCCTTGAGGAGATTTTCTGTTCCCCTTGCATTAACACAAAAGAATTCGTCATCTCTCCTCGCCTTTGTGAGCCCGGCAAGGTGATAGACATAATCAACATCCTCAGGCAGGTGCAAGAGACTCTCTTCTGCACAGTCTCCATAGATGAGATCGACTTTCAGACCATCAATCCATCTGAGGTTTGAGGTCTTTCTCACCAGACATGTTACATCATAGCCCCTTTTTATCAACTCCTCAACGAGGTGGCTACCGATGAAACCTGTCGCACCTGTTACAAGGGCCTTCATAGATTGACAATATTTTGAACAATCGGGGTCAAAAGAGTCAAGCTAACTCAGGCTCATGCTCTCAAGTCTCGCTATCCTCTCCTCGATAGGCGGGTGTGTGCTGAACAGTTTCAGCAGGCCTCCACCTGATAGTGGATTGACAATAAACATATGTGACGTTGCCGGATTGGCATCCATAGGGATCTTCTGAGAGGCAAAGTGTAGCTTTCTCAGGGCATTGGCAAGATACCTCGGATTTCCAACGAGCCTCGCACCACCTTCATCAGCAAGATATTCCCTTGAACGGGATATCGCCATCTGAACAATCAATGCGGCTATTGGTCCGACAATCATCATTACTAATGCAGCAATAGGGTTACCTCCTTCTTCATCATCTCCCCTGTTACTACCAAAGATCATGGCCCACTGGGCCATCTGGGCAAGATAGCTTATCGCCCCGGCGATGGTTGCAGCAATGGTGCTTATCAGTATATCGCGATGTCTGATGTGCGAGAGTTCGTGACCAATAACCCCTGCCAGTTCCTCCTGGCTCAGGATACGCATAATCCCTGTGGTGACAGCAACGGCAGCATGCTCAGGATTTCTTCCTGTTGCAAAGGCATTCGGCTGATCCTCTTCTATGATATAGACCCTCGGCATGGGCATCCCTGCCTTTTGTGTTAGCCTCCTCACAATCCCGTATAATTCAGGAGCCTCAAACTCCTCAACCTCCTTTGCCCCGTACATCCTGAGGACGATCTTGTCACTGAACCAATAAGCAAAGAAATTCATGCCAAAGGCAAGGACCAGGGCAATCGTCATTCCTTGCTTGCCTCCCATGGCAGCACCTGCCCATACAAGGATAAGTGTTAGCAGAACGAGTAAAAACATGGTCTTTATATTATTCATAGTGTATTACCTCCTTTCAGACCTTTTCTTTATTTTAACATAATCAAAAATAAGGGATTCAAGACCTTCAGAAAAATCCTTCCAGGGTCTTCGAGAGCCTGTTAAGCTCGTTTATAAAGGCCCTGATTATCTCTCTTTTCGGGTCCTTGTGATCGATCTCTTCTGAAAAGGCCTCAATCGATGCGGTTATCCTTATCAGGGGTAATGTTATTTCCTCATTGATCCTTTTTTTTATCTCTTCTATCCTTCCTGAAATCTCCTTATTGGTAGAGCTTAATGCCCTGATCTCATGGCTCTTCCTCTCTAATTCAGCTGAAAGGTTTTTTATATGGAGGATCAGGATATGTATTTCGTCCATATCTTCAAGGTCAGGGTTATTTCCCTTGATAGCCTCTGACATCCCTATGGCTGGCTTCAAGATTTCTTTAAGGTTGAACCTGTAAAAGAGATACAGGAGGGTCACGAATACAAAGACCGTGATGCCTGTTATCTGGTATCTCAGGGCATTAATCTTTGAAAGTGTCTTTTTCCTTGATACTTCGATGTGAAGGATAGCCCTGATATCTTCTTTACTCCCATGACATTTCTGACATGTCCTTTCATTGTATATTGGCAGTATTGAAGAATATATATCCCTTTCATTTATCTTCATCAGTGCCATCTCTCGTGATCTTCCCTTCCAGGACTGAGAGATTATCCGGTTCCGGAAGTCCCTATCAAGGATGGGCGATGCAGAAGAACTTATCACATCTCCTCCCCTGCCAAGGATATAGATACCATCTATCTCTTCGGCTATAAGGGTATCAAGAAACCTTTTGAGATCCCTTCCCCTCCCTTCAATCATTATTGTAACGAGGCCATTCCTTACAATGTCGGTTATAAGGGAGACCTTTTCTGCCTCGCTCTCGAGTATCTCCTTTTCAGCAATCCTGATGCTGATTAAGGCAGAAAGAATGAGAACAGGGATCAGTACCAGTGAGAAGGTAAAGAGCCCCTTTCTTATCACTCCCATCAGGGTGTCTACTCTAAGGCACCATAGCTATGAAGACCTGAAAGGAGGAGATTGACTCCAAGATATGTGAAAACAACAGTTACGAATCCAAGCACAGCTACCACAGCTATCCTTCGACCCTTCCAGCCCCTCAATAGCCTTGCATGGAGATAAAAGGCATAGACAAACCACGTTATTAGCGACCAGGTCTCCTTAGGGTCCCAACTCCAGTAAACACCCCAGGCCTGATCAGCCCAGATGGCACCAAATATAAGACCTCCAAGGGTAAAGACAGGAAATCCTATGGCAATGCTCTTGTAAGTAATATCATCAAGCACTTCAGGAGAGAGAGAAAAAGAACCGAGAATCTTCTTGAAGATATAACCGTATCTCCATAGAATGAAAATAAAAGAGAAAGAGACGATCCAGCTCAGGATAGCGATTATACCTGACTCATTCTTAAAGGTTGCCTTAAAGAGATAACTCTTAATAAGAACCTCAGGTCTCTGTATAAAGAATCTGTATTTCAGGTAATCAAGCCCCATTGCCACGAGGAGGACAATGAATATCCCCATCATAAGGGTCCAGAATATATAAGATGGTTCTGTCCTCTTTTCTGACCTGATGATGAGATACATAAGGCCTGTGCTAAAGGCAAGGGCAAAGGTCGAATAAGATATAAAACTCATGATAACATGAGCGAGAAGCCAGTTGCTCTGCAGAGCAGGGACGAGTGGTTGAATCTCTTTTGACATCCCTGTCAGGTCTATAAAGGCAAGGGCAAGGCCTGCTACAGGTGTTACAAAGGCTCCAAAGGACTTATTCTTATACCTGTATTCTATGATTAGATAGCCGAGGATCAGGCACCATATGAAAAATACGAGGGACTCATAGAGATTTGTAAAGGGAGCTGCCCTCAGTATTCCCATCTGCCCGATCTCATAAAATTCCTTCCATCTCAGGATTATAGCGAGCGTCTGTGAGACGAAACCTATTATGGTGACTGTTGTTGCTACAGAACCGATCTGTGCCTTCCTGAAGGCGAGATATGTTATATACGTTATCATGGCAAGAAAATATGCCAGGGTTGAAATCCCGAAAAAGGTAGAACTATCCATTAATGACCTCCTTCCTGAGCCTTTGTCAGATAATCCATCATCCTTTCTATTTTTCTCTCATAGGCCTGCCTGTTCTTATTAGCCGTTGCACCAATTATGACCCTTGTGCCGTTCTTTTCTTCAATAAGTCTTATCCAGAGCCTCCTGTGGCTCATAAAAAAGGCTATATATAGACCTATGGCCATCATTATACATCCGAGATAGACGACCCAGACTCCTGGGTCCTTCCTAACCTGTAGCCCTGTATATTGAATACCCCAGAGGTCTACAAATTCGACGATGTGTCCCTCCGGGAGTCTCCATGTTCCTGGATGTCTCTTGAGTATCCAGCCACTATATTTTGGCCTTCCCTTTTCGCTGAAGCTGATGTATACAGCAGGATTGCTCATCTGTTCAGCATATGTAAAAGGCCTGCCCGTGGTCTGATCAAAGGCAATGGCAGGTGAAAAATCCTCTATCTTTCCTGTTAGTTCTGTATTCGGGATACTGAAGGTTTCGCCGAATCTTAACCTCACCTCTTCAGTCTTTCCTCCTGCAGGTGTAATCCTGAATATGAATACACTTCTTTCACCTGAGCCAGGAACTATACCATAGCTGGATTGATAAAAGGTGATACCTTTATACTTCAGGGGCTCATTCACCTCTATCCTCTTTCTCATCACTTCCTGACCGTTGTCTATAACAGTGAGGACACTGCTGTATTCCTTTGGCATGTCTGAGTTCCCATAGAAGTCGACACTGAAATCGTCACACCTGATACTGAAACCAAGGGGTCTCTCATGACCGTTTCTCGTGAAGGCAACATTCGATACCTCTCCCTCGGGTAGATTAAGGAATCCTTTGAATCCGAAGAAGATTCCTATTATAGCTCCTATCAGGATTATAAGGATACTGAAATGGGTGATATATACACCGAGCCTTGTGAAACTACCCTTTTGCGAATACAACTGGACCCCCTTTTCTTCCTTTATCTCTGAGGGGTTCAATCCGAGTATCTTCTTCACTGCACTCTCAACAGAAGCCTTAACCTTATCAGGTTTCCCTCTGAGCACCATCTCCTTCTTAATGCCAAAGCCCTTGAAGTGTTCCTCAGAAAGGGGTTTAACAGGTTCCTTGACCAGCTTCAGGATCTTCGGCAGCCTTTCAATAGAGCATATGATCAGGTTAGCAGCAAAGAGCAGGAGGATCGTGATGAACCACCATGAATGATACATATCCATAAATCCGAGGCTATCAAATATCCTGAAGGCCGTTGGTGCTATGTCAGGGCCAAAAAATTTGGTGAGTAACTTTATATTCCTCTCAGGCTCGGCATTCTGTTCAATAATAGTTCCTGCTATCGATGTGATGGAAAGAACGGCAAATATTATAATGGCCAGCCTGACAGAAGCAAAAAAGTCCCATACCTTATCCACGATATTCTTCTTATCCGCTTTCTCCAATATCCTTTCTCCTTTCTATTCGATCGTCCTGTCATGACTTCTGGAAAGACGAGGACCTGATCGGCTAACAGTTATTTATTATAATTTTTTCTTTCAAAAAAAAACAGTCTAATAGACTGACCTCATCCTTCCTGTCTTTCTATCAAAGATTATCCTGTCAGTAAGCCTGTTGCCTCTATAAACCTCAGCCTCTATGAATCTTCCTCTATGCTGAATCCTTCCCACCCTCAAGCCCTTTGAAGAGAAATACCTTTCGATCGCCATTTCTGCCTCCCTGGGACTCATATCCTCTTTGCAAACACCATAGGCACCACACCAGTCCTGATATTCTCCATAAGGAGTCCTGTGTTCCTGTGCATAAAGGTAACCTGTGTCAACAGAAATAGTGAAAAGCAGAAGGGTCAGAATCAGCATTCCTGAATGGCCTGGAGCGGTCTTTTCCTCCTTTTCATGAGGTCTTTTGATCGGTAAAAGCCAGAAACTTTTCATTCTCTTAATATATAATCTATCATGATGAAGAAATTATGAAGATTCCTTAATAAGAAGGACCTTCTCCCTTGAGGTCAGCCCCTTTATTATGGATATCATGGTCTTCTTGATGCCGAGTTCTTTAGAAATAACCTCTATAAGCTCCTCGTTAGCCTTATTCTCTACAGGAGGAGAGGAAAGCCATACCTTAAGTCTTCCCTCTATTATCTCTATTCCCTTTTTTGATGATCGGGGCTGTACTTTTACATGTATAACAATCCCTTCTCTTCTCCTTTCGTAAGGGATATCCATAAGCCTCATCTTAACTCCTTTATTACGGCTATCTCGTCACATTCAGGAAATTTTGGACACCTGAGACATTCACCCCATATCTTCTGGGGCAGTCGTGTCTTATCTATCTCGGAAAATCCAAATCTCTTGAAAAATTCGGGATGATAGGTAAGGGCAAAGACTCGTTCTATACCGAGTTTATGTGCCTCCTTCAAAGAGGTCCTTATAAGGAGTCCTCCAATGCCTTGTCTCTGGGCCTCTTTTCTTACCGCAAGGGACCTGATCTCTGCGAGGTCTTCCCAGAGGATGTGAAGGGCACAGACACCCTTTATCTCTCCATTATCATCAAATACAAAGATATCCCTGATGTTTTCATACAGATCATTAAGGGAGCGAGGGATCATCTCACCCCGTCTGGCAAATTCATTAATAAGTTTATGAACTGCCTTGATGTCTGATATCTTCGCCTTTCTTACTGGCAATATAATCTATCCCCCTCTTGATTGCCTCTATGTTCTCTGAAAGCCTCTCCTTGCCCCTCGTACCTGTGAGTCGCCTCAGGGCATCATAGGCACTATCAGGTTTGATCAATCCTGAACAGGAGACGAAGGCACCGAGCATTACCATGTTTGCTGACCGTACCTGAATAGACGAACCTGAAGAATCACCCTTTCCAATAAGGGATGCTGATATCTCATTGGCAGGCACTCCCTTATATATTACATCCCTGCGCAATTCGACATCCTTAATCAACGAGGTATTGTAAATGACCATCCCACCTGATTTCACCCTTTCAGAGAATCGTTTGAGAGAGGCCTCATTCATTGCTATAAGGATATCCACATCAAGAACCACAGGAGAACCGATGAGTTCATCAGAGACAATAACAGTGCAATTTGCAGTTCCTCCCCTCATCTCGGCCCCATAAGAAGGAAAACAAGTCACCTCTCTGTCTTCGAGCATCCCGGCGTATGCTATGAGCCTTCCGAGCAGGAGAACACCCTGACCTCCGAAACCTCCTATAAGAATACTCGTCTCTCTCAATAAATACCTCCTTTATCCTGAATAGGCTACAGGCGACAGGCTACAGGCTATAGAATTTTCCCTAATAGCCTTCAGCCTAAAGCCTTCAGCCTAAAGCCTATTTTTCGCCTGAAGCCTTAAGCCTATCTTTCAAGACCCCTGGCCTGAAGAATTGCATCATCCTGGTCCTTATAAAATCAAGGGACTCCTCAGGTGTCATCCACCAGTCCGTAGGACATGGCGACAGGATCTCCACAAGGGAGAATCCCTTACCATCGATCTGGTACTGGAATGCCTTCTCTATATAAGCCTTTGTCATTAATACATTCTTTGGGGAATCCACAGATGTCCGTGCTATAAAGGTAGCACCTTCGATCGTTGCGAGCATCTCGGATACACAGAGGGGATATCCTGTCTTTTCAGGCTCCCTTCCCCTTGGGGTAGTCGTCGTTTTCTGTCCTACGAGGGTAGTTGGAGCCATCTGGCCTCCTGTCATTCCATATGTTGCATTGTTCACAAAGAAGACTGTTATATTTTCTCCCCTTGCAGCTGCATGGATTATCTCTGCCGTTCCAATTGCTGCCAGATCACCATCTCCCTGATAGGAGAATATGATCCTGTCGGGGAGTACGCGCTTCATGGCAGTTGCTGCAGCAGGAGGCCTACCATGGGCAACCTCGAGCATATCGATATCAAAGTAATCATAGGCAAAGACAGCACATCCAACAGGTGCTATCCCTATGACCTTCTCCTTTATATTCAGTTTATCTATACACTCACCAATAAGCCTGTGGATTATACTGTGACCACATCCTGGACAATATCGAAATGGTGTCTCCTTAAGGCTTCTGGGTCTATCAAATACCTTTTTCATTTTTCCCTCCTGACAACAGTCCTTCGAGAAGACCGTAATCACTCACTATCAATTCATCAAATCTATAGATATCCATTATCTTAATTGTAAGGATTATGCCAGGTATTATCAAGTCAGCCCTCTCAGCATCGAGACCCTTTATGCCCCTTCTAAGGGATATGGGGACTGTAACAAGCAGATCCCTCATATCTTCCAGTCTCTTCCGTTTGAGCCGATGTCCATGGATAAGCTCAGGTTCATATCTGTTAAGAGAAAGATCTATTGAGGCAAGGGTTGTAACGCTACCGCCCGTACCGATAAGGGTCCTGATATCTTTTGTTATGACTTTATTCTTAATTTCATCGATATGCCTTTCTGAATAACCTTCAAGTGCCTTAAGTTCATCAGGATGTGGCGGGTCATTCTTTACATAGCCCTCAAGGAGGTTGACTACTCCTATTGGTATAGTTCCATAAATTGACCTGTCAGGATTGTTAAAGTCATAAACAATCCATTCTGTACTGCCGCCTCCTATGTCTACTATTAAGGCATCCTCTGAAAGATCCAGGCCGTAAAGAACACCCCTTATTGTTAATCTTGCCTCTTCTTCGCCTGAGATTATCCTTATCCTTATGCCCGTTTCCTTTATGACCCTATCGATAAAATCAGGAGCGTTCACTGCCTCTCTAAGGGCAGCAGTCCCAACGGCTATTACATTCTCAACATTGTATCGTGATATAACCTCTGCTATTCTCCCCAAAACCTTAATAGAGGATTCGATATTATCCTCCTTCAGATAGCCTCCCTGTTTAAGGCCTGATGCGAGTCTTGTAATAGACCGATCCGAGAAGAGACGGTAAAGCCTTCCCCCTCTTACATAGCCTATAAGGGTCCTGATAGTATTTGAACCTACATCAATAACAGCATAAGACACGTTTTATTATACCATCTATTAAAAAAGTTGATTTTTTTCCTTTTTGGAGCTAATATTTAGAATATTAGATCGAGAAAGGAGGTGAGAAGATATGAAAAAAGCCCTGTTACTTCTCATTGTGACATTATTTTTATTCTCTCTTGGCTGTGCTACAAAGGATTATGTGAAGCAGCAGATCGATCCCCTTGTTGACAGGATTAGTAAGTTAGAGTCAAGGGTATCTGCTATTGAGTCCAGGTTGAATGACCTTGAAGGCAAGACAAAATCATTATCATCCGGGGTGGAAGATGCAAAGAAGATGGCCTCAGATGCAAAGAAACTTGCTGAAGAGGCGAAAAAGATAGCCCAGGACTGTTGTGGAAAGGCTGATGCAGCTATGAAGAGGGCTGAAGAGGCGGCAAAGAGGGCTGAAGAGGCAGCGAAAAGGGCAGAAGAGGCGGCTGGAAAGGCGGTTAAGGCCTTTGAATTGAAACAGAAGAAATAGTTTGCATTCTCGGGTGAGTGGTTCATCGGTTTTACCACTCACCCATTCAACTCTTTATTAACCCCTGTCTGAGCAGCAGTTTTTTAAAGAATAATTTCTTCCATACTGATCTACTGGTCTGCTGGTCTGTTACTCTGAATTTGCTATACTGCTCTTAAAAGAGCCTGTTTAATATGGAATTATATGGTCATATTCGAGAAGTCTTGCTGCTATCTCTTCAGTAGAGAGGTAGTTAAGACCTGAATCTCCCCTGGAATTTGTATATATCTTCAATCCCATGGCCCTTATCATCTCGATATTCAAGATATTCTTTTCTGTCTCTTCGATTTCCGTGTCGAGGAGATAAATATCAACCATATCGTCGAGAATCGCAATACCCAGAGCCATCCTGAGGGCCTCTTCCTGTCTATCCCTTACGATAATGGCTATCCTCTTTTTTATCTTCATATATAAAGTGTAACACAAAAAGCCTGATATTGTAGGCTACAGGCTACAGGCTACAGAAAATAAAAATTCTAAAGCCTGAAGCCTGTAGCCTAAAGCCTATCTTCCGCCTGAAGCCTTAAGCCTATCCAAGTCAATCATATAGAGACAGATGACAAATGAATCCTGTATAATTGAAAAATGGATTCGATGATCGAAAAATCTTACAGTGTCAAGCTCCCTATCTTCGAAGGGCCCCTTGACCTTCTTCTGCATCTCATAAGGGAAAATAAGATAGATATCTACGATATACCCATTGCCCTGATAACACACCAGTATCTTGAATACCTGGAACTCATGAAGGAACTCAACCTTGATATTGCTGGTGAGTTCCTTGTGATGGCAGCAACCCTTATTCATATAAAGTCAAGGATGCTCCTGCCGGTAGATGAGGACGTCCCTGAGGAAGATAGGGAGGATCCAAGGATTGAACTCGTCCAGAGACTCCTCGAATACCAGGCCTTTAAAGAGGCCTCTCTTGCCTTAAGAGAGAGGGAGATAGAATGGAGTAACATCTTTACCCGATCACCTGAGAGTGGAGAATTAGATGCAGAGGGTGAATTGAATCTCTTTGATCTAAGCCTTTTTGACCTGCTCGGGGCATTCAAAAGAATACTCGAAAAGACCCCTCCTGAGATTGTTACTATAACGAGAGAAGCCCTAACTGTTAAGGACAGGATTGCCTATATCCTTGAGAGGATAGAGGATACTGATGCAATTAGATTCGAAGACCTTTTTGATGGGGACAGGACAAGACCTCGACTTATAGTAACATTCGTTGCCCTTCTTGAGATACTGAGATTAGGACTTGCAAGGGCCTATCAGGAAGAGACCTTCGGCAGCATCTGGATCATAAATCCTCAGAAACAGAAGATGGCAACATAGTCTGGAGCCTATATATCTCCCCTATACCTCATTGCCCTCAGAACCCTTTCCCTGGCTATCTCCTCTGCAGCCTGTCTCGGGAGTATCTTCTCCTTGAAGGTCTTCTCGAGTATAAGCCCTGTGTTCTTCTTTATCCTCTCTGATATGGCACTAAAGGCCTCTTTTTCAGATTTTCTCGCATACTCCATAGCAGCCATAATCACACCACCGGCATTAGCTATGAAATCAGGAACAGAGATTATGCCTTTTTCGTGAAGTATCCTCTCGGCCTCGATAGTAACAGGTATATTAGCACCCTGAATGATCAACCTCGCCCTTAGCCTGTTGACATTCTCTTTATTGATCACATCAGGTGTTGCTGCAGGTATAAGAATCTCGCAGGGAGTAGTAAAGAGATCGTCACAGCTCATAACAGAACCTCTCTTATAATTAATTACACTTCCTGTCTCTTCCTTTACGGTGATTAACTCTCCCACATCAATGCCATCGAGGTTATAGATAGTCCCTTTTGTATCACTCACTGCCACGAGCACTGCTCCTTTTTCAGATAGAAATCTTGCTGTTGCCTTCCCTACACTTCCAAACCCTTGAATAGCAACCTTCGCTCCTCTTAGACTTATTCCTGCATACAGACATGCAACCTCTGCGCACTCAGACAGTCCAAAACCTGTCGCACCGAGTTTGTCAAGAGGAAGGCCGCCTATCTCTTCAGGTAATCCGACAGCCCTTTTTATCTCATCATAGATCCAGGCCATGCATTCCTCATTACTTCCCATATCAGGACCTGGTATATACTCATCCATATCCTTTATTGCCCTGGCAAATAGTCTGAAGTATTTCTCTTTCTCTGCACTGGTAGGGTCAGCAACAATCCCTGCCTTTCCTCCGCCGTGTGGAAGTCCTGCTACAGAATTCTTCATCGTCATGGTCCTGGCGAGTCTCTTTACCTCCTCAATGGTGAGATCACGAGAAACCCGTACACCTCCTATTGACGGACCGAGGCTAACATTGTCAATCACCACTATTGCCTTAAAACCCGAACGAGGAAAATAGAGTTCAAGAGTCTTTAGCGGACCAATATCATCAAACTCAAAAGAAGACATGGTTACCTCCTGATGTAAAAGGTCTAATGGATTATTTTATTCATATAGCAGAGATTTGACAATCTCCCCTCCAATAAGTTATCCTAATTAAAATGCTCGCGGGGTGGAGCAGCCTGGTAGCTCGTCGGGCTCATAACCCGAAGGTCGGTGGTTCAAATCCACCCCCCGCCACCAGGAATGGATATATTCGCAAAGATTGCTGAGAGAAAGATTCAGGAGGCTATTGATAATGGTGAGTTTGATAACTTGCCAAATCAGGGAAGGCCTCTCAATATAGATGAAGACCCTTTTATACCACAGGACTTACGAATGGCCTACAGGATTCTCAAAAATGCTGGTTGTATCCCCCCTGAACTCGAATTGAGGAACGAGATCATATCCTTAAGAAAGATGATAGACCTTATCGATGACGACAGGGAGAGAATCAGAAAGATTAGGGAACTGAATTTCAAGATCGTTAAGCTCAATGAATTACGAAGGAGACCCCTCAACCTGGAGAACCTTCCAGAATATGAGGAAAAGCTCCTCAGGAAATTCGTTCCCTGAAGACCCAGAAATTCCCTTTACCCCTTCTATTCTGTTATAATTGATTTATGAAAACATTATTTAATATTTTGCTGCTCCTTTCTCTCATCTTTTCTACAACAAATATATATGCCGAAAAGAAGGAGAATATCCCGCCCTGGCAGGCCTACTATGAATATATCCTTGGTTATGAGGAGGAGATTTCAGGTAACTGGACCGAGGCAATTAGACACTATACTGCCGCTCTCAGGCAGGATCCAGATTCTCCTTATTTAAAGACCCAGATAGGTTATATATATCTCAGGACAGGAAAGACGGATGAAGCCATTAAATTACTCGAAGATACGGTCAGGACTGATCCTGAATACATACCGGCCCTGATGCTCCTTGGCCAGATTTACAGTGCTCAGAAAAGGGTTGATGAGGCTATCGATATATATAAAAAGGTCCTGAAGATAGACCCTTCTCAAAAAGATGCCTACCTCCTTCTTGGTGTGGCTTATGCATCCCAGGATAGAAACGATGAAGCCATTAAGACCTTTGAAACCCTCTTAGAAAAGAGTCCTGAAAATGTAATGGCCTTCTATTATCTCGGTTCGATCTATGTAGATATGAAGGAATATGATAAGGCTATAGATTATTTTAAAAAGGTCATCGAACTTAAGCCGAATTTTGAGGCCGTGTACTTCAACCTCGGACTGATCTACGAGATAAAGGAGGACCTTTCATCTGCAGAGACCTTTTATAAGAAGGCAATTGAACTTAATCCCCATAACCTTAGGGCAAAGGAGAGGCTCAGTCAGATCTATCTGAATAAAAAGGATGTAGAAAAGGCAATCGATGAACTTAAGGGTATATTGAGACAATCACCTGCTAATGTGGATGTGCATTTAAGGCTTGGCCTTATTTATATAGAGGAGAAGAATTATGAAAAGGCCGTCGAAGAGTTGAGGATAGTGCTGGAGGCGAGGCCTTCGGATTCACAGGCGAGGTATTATCTCGGATTGATACTCGAGGAGATGGAGAAGTATGAAGAGGCAGAGGCTGAATTCAGAAAGATTATACTGTCAGAACCAAAAAATATAAATGCCTTTCTACATCTCGGTTTTATCTATGCTAAATTGAAGAGGTATGACGATGCTGTGAAGGTCTATGAAGAGGTGCTTTCCTTTGAGAAGGAAAAACCCGAGATCTATAATTATCTTGCTCATACATTGATAGAAAAAAAGGACTACAGGAAGGCTGAAGAGGTCATCAGGGAGGGATTGAGGCTATTTAATGACAATGCAGACCTGAACTTTAATCTCGCTATTGTGATGGAGAAGACTAATAGGTTTAATGAAATGGTCTCACTGCTGAAGAGGGTTATAGAGATAGACCCGAAACATGCCGATGCACTCAATTATCTTGGTTATAGTTACGCAGAGAAGGGGATAAACCTTGAGGAGGCCTATGCGCTTATTAAAAAGGCACTGGAACTGAAACCCGAAAGTGGATATATAATCGACAGCCTTGGCTGGGTCTATTTCAGGATGGGGAATTATGAAGAGGCACTCCGTTATCTGAAAAAGGCCCTTGATACTGTAAAGGATGACCCTGTACTTTATGAGCATCTCGGCGATGTCTATAAGGCAATGGGAAACTTCAGGGATGCGATTAATCTCTGGGAAGAGGCTTTGAAATTCCACGAGAAGGAAGAGGGCCTCAAGGATAGGGTCGAAAAGAAGATCCAGGACCTGAAAACAAAGATCAAAGACTGAAGCAGTGAATCCTGTGCTTGTCTTAAAGGCACCTGCCAAGATAAACTGGTTTCTCGCCATTCAGGGTAAAAGAGATGATGGCTATCATGAGATAATAAGCCTTATGCAGACCGTGACTCTTTATGACGAACTAACCTTTGAGACGTCCGATGAGATAGAGGTCATATCAGAGACAGATATCCCCCTCGAGGAGAATCTCGTTTACAGGGCAGCTAATCTTTTGAAGACTATGTCAGAGGGATCAGGCGTCAGGATAACACTCAGGAAGGAGATCCCCATTGCTGCTGGTCTTGGAGGTGGCAGTAGTGATGCAGCTACGACGATTATGGGGCTTAACAGATTATGGAGGCTCGGTCTTACAATTTCCGAGATGATGAGGCTCGGTGCCACCATAGGTTCTGATGTTCCATTCTTCTTTAATGGGCCTGCCGCTATTGTCAGAGGAAGGGGGGAATCAGTCTCACCCATCAGACCTGAACACTCCTATCCCCTGCTTCTTGTTAAACCACCTTTAAAGATCAATACAAAGTGGGCATACTCCGAGTTTGATAGAGGAACTATCAGATCTTCCATACCCCTTTCGCTTATCGAACACTTTGACCTGAGCTTCGAGAGAAATGACCTGGAAGAGGTTGTTATAAAGAGATACCAGGAGGTGGGAGATATAAAATCTATTTTAAAAAAAGAGGGTGCCATCTTTACGATAATGAGCGGAAGCGGTCCCACAGTAATAGGAGTCTTCAGTTCTTATGAAACTGCCGAACAGGCCAGGAGGGTTATACCTGAGCATTACTGGTGTAGATTGGTCAGGACGATAGTTTGACTTTTCTTTATACCTTTTGATATGTTATATAGTTTTTTTCGAAAATGTTTGGGGCGTCGACAAATGGCAAGTCAGGAGACTTTGGATCTCCCATCTGGAGGTTCGAGTCCTCCCGCCCCAGCCAATAACAGGATAGTGGAGGAGAAATGCCTGAAGGGATAAAGATAATTAGTGGTACGAGCCATAGGGCCCTCTCTAAGGAGGTGGCTGATCATCTGGGTATCAGCCTCTGTAACACAACCATCGACACCTTTAGTGACGGCGAATTCATGATACAGATCAATGAGAATGTGAGAGGCACGGATTCTTTCATAATACAACCCACATGTCCTCCTGTTAATGATAACTTGATGGAATTACTCCTGATAATAGATGCACTGAAGAGGGCCTCGGCCAGAAGGATTACGGCAGTAATCCCCTATTATGGTTATGCCCGTCAGGATAGGAAGGTCCAGCCGAGGGTTCCGATTTCATCTAAATTGGTTGCTGACCTGATTACAGCTGCTGGCGCAAACAGGGTCCTGACGGTTGATCTTCACGCCGGGCAGATACAGGGCTTTTTCAATATTCCTGTAGATCATCTTTATGCATCCCCTGTGTTACTCGATTATGTCAGGAAAAAAGACCTCAAAGACCTTGTTATAGTCTCTCCTGATGCTGGAGGTGTTGAAAGGGCAAGGTCCTTTGCGAGGAAGCTCCAGTGCTCCCTTGCTATAATAGACAAGAGGCGAGAGATGGCAAATGTTTCTCGCGTAATGAATGTTATAGGAGATGTGAAGGATAGGGATGTCATCATACTGGATGATATGATCGATACAGCAGGGACCACAACACAGGCGGCCTCTGCTCTGAGGGAACATGGTGCGAGAAGGGTCTTTGCTGCCTCAACCCACGCAGTTCTTTCAGGGCCTGCCATTGATAGAATAAATGAATCTGTTATAGAAGAGGTGATAGTGACAAACACGATACCTCTGGATTCAAAGATGGAGAGATGCAGCAAGCTGGTTGTCCTGAGCATAGCACCGCTTCTTGCAGAGGCTATTAAGAGGATTCATGAGGAGTCATCGATAAGTTCACTTTTTGTATAGAGGAGGAGAATATGGATAGAGTCACGTTACAGGCAGAAAAAAGGGATAGGGCTGGAAAGGGGGT
>Ga0334722_10002167_pt1 | contig 22619 bp, 18 predicted proteins | sample C3_bottom_MG_FD_207210 | JGI IMG/M metagenome (GOLD analysis project Ga0334722, IMG submission 207210) | Sediment microbial communities from Yellowstone Lake, YNP, Wyoming, USA - C3_bottom | ecosystem: Environmental > Aquatic > Freshwater > Lake > Sediment | place: USA: Wyoming | collected... | reverse complement strand
GGAACGAGGAGAAGACGAAGCCGGTCGAGTCCCCTCCGCGCCGCATATCCGATGAGCACCACGCTTGCGAAAACCCCCAACCCGAAGGCCAGTCCCGTGTTTCTGAAGGCCAGGGCCAGGAGCATGGGCATGAATATCCCGAAGGTGGGGAATCCTATCACATTGCGCAACAAGCAAATCATTAGGGCGCCCACGGGAACGAGCAAAAGGATGCGGAATAAATTCTGAAACTCCTCAGAAATGGAGAAGAATGACCAGCGATCAATGAGGTGCTGCGACCGCTTGATGCGCTCGAAATGGATGCGCCATTTGCTCATGGTCTGCTTTTCCAGGCTCCATCGAGGGGAAGCCAGCATCTGTCCCTTCATGACCTGGATAACCGGGATGTCTCCCGTTGCAAGCGCAAGGAGCATGGAAGAGTCCGCGAAGACCTGCCCTGTCTGCGGATCCAGATTCTGCCATTTCTTTCCTTCCCAGACGACCACCCATGTGGTCGGCGCTGTTTGAATGCCTCTTGCAAGCAAAAGTCCCGATACCGTGTGCGCCGGAAGGCCCGCCGCCCGGAAGAGAAGGAGGAGTACGCCGGACTTGCCATGCGTCCCTTCCATTTCGTTCAATAACTCGATGTCTTCTCTGCTCAAACTGCCGTCTTCCTGTCTTTTCTCGGCAATGGAAACAACCGCCTTGAATCTCTGCTCCGAATCGAGTGCCTTGAACCGCTCGCTGAGCCGCTCGATGAACGAGACCTCTTTACTTGTGAATGCGGGTAGATTTGACGAAAGGCTGGGGTTCTGGGATACCGGAAAACGCTTGGGCCTTAAAAAAAGAGTGCCCCGGTAGGTTATGGTTGCAACCTCTTTATCAGATGCCCCGGTCCATAGGCCGATCCGGTTTATCCCCTGTGGCAGCAGATTGAAGCTCAATGTATCCGACATGAATCGTTCTTCGACAACAGCCATCTCGTTCTGTTCGGTGGGAAGGGCGATGGAAATTGCAACTTCCCGCTTTTCCGGCCGTATGCTAGCCTCAAAAGAGACCTTCCACACCTCACCGGGAAAGGCAGGCAGAACCGGATACTTCAGCCAGACGATGCGATACGCGACGATGGAAATCGTCAAGACAAAGAGGACCAGGGCCAGAATGACCGCAGGGCGTTTCGCTTTCACTTTGGATCTCCGGTCAGGCAGTTTGCGGGCAAAAGATGCGATTGCGAGACATCAACAATAAAATCGTTGACCAGAACGTCACGCCCTATGAGAAGCGGGTAGTCCATTTTGGAGCGGTCGGTCAGGTTTACTACGGTCAGTATTCGCTTCGTGCCGATACAGATCTCGATTTCCACGAGAGCCCTCTTCATGAGGCCATGAGCGGACCTGACATTTCGCCGCCCCTTCACCGGCAAACGCTGGAGCGTGCCACCGTACTTTTCCGGCAAACGAAACTCGATCATGCCACCGGCGATGCGAATCTCCCGTGCATCAAGGGAAGAAATTGCTGCGCCGCTATCGATGCGCGCCGGTAATTTTATCTTCCAGGGGAAAAGAACGACCTCTTCCACCGCTCCCACTGTGATCTTTTCTTTTGTTTCGGCCATGGCGTTTCCCTCAATTGCCTGCACGGATAAAAGAAGGAGCATCAGCGGTAAACAGAATATTTTTATCAATCCGGTAATAGTGAATTTGTTTTGCATGATCCCCTCGTCAGGATGATCGGTCATTCAAGATGACCGGTTCTTTATCATTCTGCATTATTTGATAGGGTGATGCTTTCAATTTTTTTAGCAACAATCCTTCCCGTTTTTGTATATAGCGGTGGTGGATTACGGCAAACACCTCAAAGGGAGGGTAAAGCACAACCGCCATCTGCCCCACATATTTAACTGCAAAGGATTGCGCGTATTCTCCGTAGAGATTCATTAGTCCATAAAAACCGAAAGCTATCGGCAAGAGCCCTCCCAGGTATTTCCCGATCATCCTTACCTCTCCGGTTTTTTTGTTGGAGTGGCGGATTCCCATGTCATCCAGGGTCCAAAGAAGAGAAAGGAGGAGCGACGCGCCCACAAATACAGCGGTAGTGAGCATGAATTTCCCGAGGAGGAATCCCCCTGTCGGAAGCAGAAGCGAAACGGAGACCGTACCGCCTGTGTATATCTGAAGGGCACTGATGAGCTTTGTGGCAATAAGCATGGACAGACCGATACCCTGAAGGGGCCGTACCACCCATGCTTCAAAGAGGCGTATGGAACGAATTCTCTCTTCCTGTATCTGAACAAGTTTCCTTCCTGATCTGCTTAATGCGAGCCGGAGAAAAGAGCACACAAGGGGCAAGAGCAAGAGAGGAACAATGAGCACCAGTGATGTGCGAACAAAGCGAAACAGTATCTTCCAGAGCGCTGTTATCCCTGAAACAAAGACGAATTCTGTAACAAAGAGGGAAATCAATAAGGAAACGAGCAGGAGAACAATAGCCGGCGCTGTGTCCCTAAGCCAGATAATCGCCGTCCTTTTTTCTTGTGCATTTTGCAAATTGACCTTCGTGTATCTCGCCATATTTTTCATCTGTAATTGCCGACGGTTTCCAAGACGGAAACGGCGTTCACGATATAGACGGTCAGAACCATGGTTTATCTCTCGCTCTCCACAACATGCGGAGTTTCCTGCGCCTTGCGCTGCCGGGTAAATATAAGATAGAGAGAAGGAAGAAGGAACAGCGTCACCGTCACGCCCACCGCCAAACCCCCGATGGCGCCGACTGCCATTGGCTGAAGCATATCCCCCCCCTCCTCGATATTGAGGGCCAGGGGGACAAGGCCGGCAATGAAGCAGAAGGAGAGCATCAGCACGGGCCGCAGGCGGAGTTTGGCCGCGGTGATCATCGCCTCCGCCGCCGAGAGACGGCCATCGGCTCTCAGCGATTCAGTAAAGGTGATAAGTAAAACGCCCTGATTGACCGTCAGGGCGATCACGACCAGAATGCCGATGATCAGCGTGGCCCCCATCGGAATGCCGGTCAGGAAAAGAGCCAGGGACGTTCCGGCCAGACAGAAGGGAATCACGGAAAGAACGAGCGCCGGGAGTTTCAGGCTGTTGAACTGGACGGCCAGAACGGCGAAGGCAAAGAACAGGGCGAATCCCAGAATCATCACCGCCGACCTCGTCATGTCCCGCATCATCTGGGCCTGGCCTCCATAGGAAACCACATATCCCCCCGGCAGTTCGAACTTCGCCATGGCCTTCTTCAATTCATCCAGGGCCTGGCCGACGCTCACATCGGCGGCATCTCCGCGGATGATCACCTCCTTGACCTGATCTTCCCGAAGGATCTCGACGGGGCCGGTGGATTGAATCACCTGGGCCACGTCCCGCAGTCTCAGATAACCGCCCCGCGAACGGCTGATAATCAGATTCTCGACATCCTGACGGGAGATGATCTCCTTTTCCGGCATTCTCAGGCGGATGTTGTAAAAATCTTCTCCATCCTTGAAACGCGTCGGCACGGCGCCGGCCAGGAGCGTCTGCGCCGCGGCGGCGACATCGGCCACGGTGACGCCAAAGCTGGCCGCGCGGGTGCGATCAACCCGGATCTGGTATTCGGGTTTCGTCAAATCCATGGAGACGTAAACATTCCGGAAATATTTGAGCCCGTTCATGGAATCCGCGGTTTTTCGCGCCAGATCGAAAAGGGTCTTCATATCCTCTCCCTTGATCTTCACCTCGATGTCCGCTTCGCCGATCTTCCGCATCCCCTTCATCTTCATCTGCGCAACGATCAGATTGCCTCCGGGGATGGGAATCTTCGAGACCGCAGCCCTGACCTGCTTGATATAGTCCTGGGTGCCGATCTTCCTCTTGTGGCGGGGAACGATCTGGATGTTGATCTCCCCCTCGTTGGCAATTTCGAAGGCGTAGAGACCCAGAACCTTGGCGCCCGCCAGCGTGAAATAACTCTCGATCAGCGGATCCTTGGCGATCCTGGTTTCGATCTCGCCGAGGATGCGGTCCGTCTCCGCGACGGAGGCGCCTGTCGGGAGTTTCACCTTGATCAGGATGCGGCCGTCGTCCATGGAGGGAAGAAACTCGCTCCCCAGCGCCGTAAACAGCAGACCGCCGCCGACCAGGACTACCGCGAAAATGGCCAGGATCAGCGCCTTGCGCCGGAGGGCTTTCCTCAATACACCCTCATAGAGCCCTTTGATGCCTTCAAAAAATCGTTCAAAAACACCGGTTTTGGCCGCACGGGAACCCTTTTCGCCCAGGAGCAGCGCCGTCAACATGGGGGTAGCCGACAGAGCCAGCAGCAGGCTGACCAGGACGATCCCGGAAATGACCAGGATCAGCTCCCTGAACAGCAGGCTGATCAAGCCCGGCACAATCAGAAAGGGCAAAAAGACGGCCAGAAAGGCCAGGGTCGCCGCGATGATGGCCGGGCCGACTTGCGCTGCGCCGGAGATGGCGAGCGTCTCCGAGGAGCCGGCCTCTCCTTCATGCCTCAGGCGGGTAATGTTTTCCACGACGACAATGGCATTATCCAGAACGACGCCGAGAGCAACCACCAGCCCCCCGAGCGAGAAGATGTTGAGGGAAAAACCGGCCAGCTTCATCAGGAGGAAGTTCACGATCAGCGTGATCGGCAGCACCAGCATCATGATCAGTGCCTGCCGCCAGCTTCCCAGGAAAAAATAAACCACGAGGATGATCAGAACCCCGGCTTCTATGGCGGCGTTCCTGACCCCCTTCAGGGCGGCATTGACATAATCCGCCTGGTTTTCGACGATCCCGATGCGGACATCGCCCGGCAGGGAAGCCTTCAGTGACGAGATTTTTTGTTCCACGGCCTGGGCGACCTCGACGGTGTTGGCGTTGGCCTGTTTGAGGACGCTCAGTTTGACGGAGGGCTTTCCGCCGAGCCGGGTGATCACCCGCGTCTCCTCGTGGCTGTCTTCGACCCGGGCCACGTCCCGCAGGTACACCATCCCCGCATCGCCGCCTTTCAAGACCACCCCTTCGATCTCTTCGAGCGAGCGGAACTCCCCGGTCGTCCGGACGATAAATTCACGGGGACCGACGGTGATCCGGCCGCCGAACTGCTCGATGTTCTCCTCCTGAAGCCGTTTGGTCACCGCCGCCAGCGAAAGCCCGTATTTCTCCAGGGCGGCGTTGTCCAGATGGACCAGGATCTCCCGCTTGAGCCCGCCGGTGATGTCCGTGCCGGCGACCCCCGGCACGGAGATGATCTGATTCTGGAGCCACTTGTCCACCCAGGTGCGGAGCTTGACCATATCCAACTTATCGGATGCCACGGTGAGCTGAATCACGGGGAGCTGGGACGGGTCAGACTTGAAGACGAGCGGCGGCTCGATGTCCTTCGGCAGCTTCCTCGCCACCCTGGCCATCGCCGCCAGGGCGTCCTGATAGGCGGTGTCGAGAGAGACGCCGTACTGGAAGTTCGCCGTCAGCGAATACATCCCCTCGATTGAGGAGGATTCGAGGTAGTCCAGCCCGTCAACCGATGCCATCTGCCGCTCGATCGGATCGGCGACGTTGACATCCAGCTCCTCCGGGGTGGCGCCGCGGGCGTAGATGTAAACCTTGATCATGGGATAGGTCATATCGGGCAGGAAATTGGTGGGAAGCTGCCACAACCCGTAGGCGCCCAGGATGATGAGCGTAATGACAATCGCGGCGGTGGCAATGCGCCTTTTGACAGCCAGAGCGGTAATCTTCATTTAGCCGTCCCTCTCGTCTCGGCTGCCGCCGGCTTGGCTGCTTCGGCCTTCTTGACGTCCGAAACTCCTTTTTTCTCCAGTAATTTAACCGCCGCCTGGTCCTTCAATTTTTCATTGCCGGCCACAACAACCTGTTCGCCGGGTTTCACGCCGCTGACAATCTCGACCACTCGTCCCGATTCGATCCCCACAACCACCTTCCGGACAAAGGCCTTTCCTGCCTGGACAACGAAAACCGTCCGGTCTCCTTTCGCATTGACAAGAACCGCCTCCACGGGAACCAGAATCGCCCCGCTGCGGTTCTGCGTCTCCAGCCTGATTCGGACGAAAAACCCCGGCATCAGCGGAATCCCCTGTGTCACGGAGGCCTCGACAAGGCGGGTGCGCGTGCCGGGATCAAGCCGCGGATAGACGCGCGTGATCCTGGCAGAAAAATTCTGCCCCGGATAGGCGTCGAAGCTGACGGATACCACCTTCCCGATATGGACGTTTTGAGAATCCTCTTCGGAAACGCCAAAGCGAACGACCAGACTCGCCGGATCGAAGATCTCGATCAGGGGCGCCCGGGGGGCCACGTAATCCCCTTCAACCACCATCACTTTGGAGACGATGCCGCCCCAGGGGGCGGAAATTTGATAGTCCTTCCGACTCTCCTCGACCCTGGCTACCTGCGCCTTGGCGTTTTCGTATCTGGCGCGGGCAACGCCGAGCTGGTCAGCGGGGATGGCGCCGTTTTCAACCAGCTTTTCCACCCGCGCCAATTCATCCTGCTCCTTTTTCAAATCCCATTGCGTGGCCGACCATTGGGCATTGATCGTCTTGTCCCGACCGATGCAGATGAGATTCTGACCCATTTTCACATGATCGCCTTCCCGGACGGCGCTGTCGCCGCAATAGACGACCGGACCTTCGGCGGGAGACGACATCCGGGCGATTCGGGTTGCCTCCACCGTCCCGTTCAGCTCAACGATCCTCCCGATGGAACCGGACTTCGCATCTACGACCGAGACAACCGGCAAATTTTTGGCAGGCGCTACCTCCGCCGCGGTCGAGTTGGAAACATAGTTCCCCGCGAAGAGCCCCCCCAAGGCAATGGCTAAAATTCCGAAAATGACCTGGACATGCTTGCTCATAATTTTCCCCCTACTGCCAGATTCAGTCTGGCCATGGATATGTGATAATCGATGCAGGAGCGGCAGTTGCTGGTTTCCGCCTGGAGCAGGGCGCTCTGCGCGTCCAGGACGTCCATGATGGAGCCCCTGCCCAGTTCGTATTTAAGAGACTCGATGCGGTGGCTTTCCCTGGCCTGCTCGATGGATTTTTCCGTGGCCCGGAAGCGGGCCGCATTGGACAGCACATCCAGGAGCGCGGTTTCCGTCTCCTGCCGGATCTGCAGTTCCAGCTTCTTCAACCGCTCCCGCGCCGCCGCAAGAATGGCGGACTCCTCGGCAACCTTCGCGGCAACCCGACCACCTTCAAACAGGGGCACCGAAAAGAGGATGCCGACGGACCCGGTATCTTCCATGGCCAGGGTGTTTTTCCCTTTGTCCGCCGGCGTCGGCGCATCCCGCAGGCCGTACGACCCCACCAGGCTGACGCTGGGCAGGGAACCGGATTTCGCCGTGGCCACCCGTAGCGCCTGCGCCTCCAACCGGGTTTTTGCGGCCTGATAGTCCGGACGGTTTTGCAGGGCCAACTCAGTCAGTTGCTTCACGTCAAAAAGAACTTCGGGAGGAGTATCGGCCGTATCGTCGAATCGCGCCTCTTCGGGAACTGTTTCGTATCCCATCAGGTTGAACAGAATGCGTTTCTGGACGGCGAGGGTATTTTCCTCCTTGAGGATCGTCTGATTCAGATCCGACAGGCGCACCTCCGTCCGCAGGAGATCTACCTGGGCCGCCTTCTGGGCTTCATAGAGCTGGGCAACCCTTTTTTTGTTCTCTTCCAGCGCCTTACGGGAGAATCCCAGAGAGGCGAGGATTTTCTGCTGCCCAAGGATGGAAAAATAGATGCCGGTCACGCTGTAGATCAGTTCATCCCGGGTCCGGACAAATTTCTGTTTCTCCGCCTCCGAGAGCTTCCCTGCCGCTCCTGCCTCACTGGCGGTTCGCCCCCCGGTGTAAAGGGCCCATTTTGCCATCAGATCGCCCCGCAGAAAATTACGGTCGAAGACGCCCGGTTCGCCATTGTATCGGGCGGGAATCAATCGTTGCTCATCCAGATAGCGCAGATAGCCGCCATCGAAGCTCACCTGAGGCCAGAAAGCGGCCTGGGCAGAGGATACCCTCGCTTCGGCCGCCGCCATGTCCGACCGGGCGGCGTCAATCTCCGGATTTTTCGCCAGTGCAGTCTCGATGCAGCGCTCCAGCGAAAAGCGCGAATCGCTCTCCCCGGAGGCCACCGGAGCTGCCTGCTCGAAGCTCCCGGCGCCTGGCGTCTGAGCCTGGGCATTGTGTGAAGAGATGGTGGCAAAGGTGAAAGCCGCAAGAAGGATGCTCAACCTTATTTTTTTTACCCTAACCTGGCTCAAAGTATTTAACCTCCTTAATAGTGTTAAGGGGCGGCTGGCTTCGGTCGCCCCTTCAAAAAGCGCGAAAAATCCCTTCTACGACTCTGCCGAGCTGCCTGGAAAGCCGTAAATCACCGGGCGGAAGTCACCTGCCAGGTTCGGTCATCGCATCCCCCAACCATAGCCGTGGCCGCCCATCATGGCGCCCCTGCCGTCCATTTGCCCCATCCCCCGTCCCGTCCCCTCGGCCTTAATCCTGGACTGCTGCTCGGGGGTGAGAAGCTGCAAGACCTCCTGATGGTAATTCTCAAGCCTGTCCGCCAATGCATTGCGAAGGCCCTGCGCCTTTTTTTGAAGGACGTTGATCCTCGCTCTGTCTGGATTTTCTGCCAGCCACAGCCCCCTGAGTTGCCTGTTCATGAGGAGCATCTGCCCCTGGAGGGGCTCTATGTCCCTCAGGCAGGCATCCCGCAGGACATCAATTTTCCGTGTCTGCTCCGCCTTCAGTTCGAGACCGTGCGTTGCGGCGATATCCGCGGCATTTCCCGGTTCATTGCCATACCCGACCATCTGCTCGCGGTAGGCCATTGCCGGGGACGCAACGACTGCCGCCAGGGCGATCACCGCAACAATCATCATTATTATTTTTTTCATGGCTCGTGTCCCCCTGTTATTTCATTGCCTTCCCAATATATGCATGAAAAGCAATATACGTGCCATTTAAAAATTGAAAAATATAAGCGGATAATATTATACCCATTATTGATTACAGCAAAACAGGCGGGGCGCTTTATGCATTGCTATGTGGGTATATTGTATCCGGTTGGCGTATCCAGGCAGGGATCGGCATGCATCATAAGTATCCACCTCTGCCTCTGCCGGCGCCCCTTCCCGCCTTGTCCGCCTCAGAGAAAATCCCTGCATCAAAGCGCCCGGGGCTTCCGTGCCCTATCTAAAACTTTCTCAATTGCAGTGGCTGCAATGCTCCATCTCGCCGGCTGAGGCGGGCAGTATCTGGAGCGTGGCATGGCCGATTTCATATTTGTGAAGCAGCATCTCCTGGGCAGCGCGAATGATTTCTTCATGGTAGGGCGATTCATCACCCGATTTAAGATGGGCGGATAGCAACTTCTGCTCCGAACCGCTCTCCCAGATGTGAAGATCGTTGACCTCCGCCACGGAGGGGATCGCCAGCAGGTCGTTCTTTACCTGCTGAAAATCTATGCCCTCCGGCACTGAGTCCATCAGCGAATTAACCGCTTGCCGGACAATCTTGTAGATCTCACGGCCGATGACCAGGCAGATCACCAGGGATAATATGGGATCAACGATGCGCCAGTCGAAGAACATGATCAGGAGCGCGCCCACGATCACCGCGAGGGAAAACAGGGCGTCCTGGAGTGAATGGAGCCAGGCGCTTTTCATGTTGATATTCCGCGCCGACATCTTCTGCAGCAGCAGCGTGGCAACCCCGTTCCCGACAAAGGCCACGACGGCTACCCAGAGCATCACCTGACCCTGAACCTCCGCAGGCGCGGTAAAACGTTTGATGGTTTCCCAGAAGACGAAGGCGATCACGACGGACAGACCGATGCTGTTGACGAAGGCGGCGATAAACTCGATCTTCCGGTAACCGTAGGTTTTTTTCTCATTGGGGGGCCGGCGGGCGACCTTCTCCGCCCAGTAGCTGAAAAGCATGTGGGCGATGTCGCTCAGGTTATGGACGGCGTCCGAGATCAGCGCCATGCTGCCGATCAGCAGGCCGAACACCATCTCGAAGGCCACGATCCCGCCATTGATCAAGATGGCGAAGATCAGGTTTTTCAGTGAAGCCGGCTGTTCATGGTTGTGGTCATGGCCGTGGCTGTGTTCCATATTCATCTATCTCCTGTTTTCTTATGCTTTTAAGGCGGCAATCAGCGCATTTCAATGGCATGGCCGCAGCACGCCTCCGCGCAGAAGCCGCAACCATTGCACTTTTCATGGTCAAAAACTATCCGGCCCCCCAGCGGCTCCTCCTCGTCCTCGACATGAACAATCGCCCCATAGAGGCAGGCCTCAATGGCCTTGCACATCTCCTTGAGGGCCGGACATTTCCGCTTGTCGAGATAGGGGTTCAAGATATCTTCCCGGTTTTTCACTATGGGCTCTCTTGTCATTTTTAGAAATCTCCACAATTTTAAGTTCACCGGCCTTGGCAATCTTCTTCGCGTCGGTCGGTGAATTCAGGGTAAATTTTACTCCTCCGTTCTCACACTACCTATTTAGATCCTTTATTTCGAACCGAAGAAACCACCGCCCCGATAAAGCTCAATCCGGCCGCTATATAGTACACATATTTGGCGCTTTGCAGGAATGCTGTTCCTTCATGAATGGGACTTGTCCCCAAAAACGCGGTAAAAAACGATACCGAAAACGCAATCCCGATCACCATGCCGATATTTTTGATCAATTGCGTGATCCCGTTGGCCGCCCCCAGCTTGTTTTTGGGAACGCTTCCCATGATGCTGCTGTTGTTGGGCGACTGAAACAAACCCAGAGAAAGCCCCATAAGCGCCACATAAATGAGAATCAGCACAATCGGCGTTTGCAGACTGATATTGGCCAGCAGGATCAGCGCTATTCCATTGATGACCATCCCCGCCGTCGTCAGGATGGCTGAGCCGATTCTGTCGGAGAGGGCGCCGCTGAAGGGCGACACCACCGCCATCGCCACCGGAAATGCCATCATGTACAAACCGGCAGTCTGGGGTGAAATTCCCAAAACTTTTTGATAATAAAAAGGGATCAAGACGGTCGGGGTAAACATCGTCACAAAGGAAAGCAGCGAAGCGATGACCGAGGTTGAAAAAACCCAATTTTGAAAAAGGTTCAGATGAACCACGGGATGCATCTTGCGCTTTTCAATGACGATAAAAAGAACGAACGACGCCGCGAAGATCACAATGCTCATGAAGACCACTGGAGCTCCAATGCCCATGACGGCGACATTGGAAAACCCGTAGATGAAGGTGATGACCGAAATGACCAGCAACAGCGAACCGACGACGTCAAACCGATAGCCGGCCTCGCGGGTTTTTGTGTCTTTGGGAATGGAAACATAGGAGACAATGAACCCGGCGATGGAGACCAGAAAGGTCAGGTAAAAGACCGACTGCCACCCCCACAGGCCGATCGCTATCCCGCCCAACGGCGGCCCGGCGATGCTGCCGATGGCCATCATCGTGATCACCAGGCCGATATTTTTCCCTCTTTCGGAAGGAGGATAATTTTCCGTGACAATCGCCAACCCGTTGGCCATAACCATTGCTCCGCCGACGGCTTGCAGAATCCGCATCACGATCAGCATGGACAGGTTCACGGAAAAACCGCAGAGCAGGGTGAAGATGGAGATCACGAAAAAACCCAAATTGTAAATCCTGCGGCGGCCGAAGTGATCGGCCACGGTGCCCAAAATCGGCAGCAGAGCCGACATCACTAAAAGATAAACCGAGGCAATCCACTGCACCGCCGCGATATTCGTTCGGAACTGCTCGGCAATCACCGGAAGGCCGACGTTGACCACCCCGCTGTCAAACATGGACATGAACGCCCCGATCATGACGGTATAGAGAATAAGTCTCGATTTTGAATACTGTTTTTCTTCAGCCATAATAAAATTCCTCCCTTTGCCCTCTCAAAAGGGGGCGCCCGATGAAACAGTTCCCCAAAGGACCGCTGGCGGCGCCCCGGCGCTTTTGTGGAAAAGCCCCCCGATGCCGGGGGGCTATATCAACAAACAGGACTTCCGCCGTTTACCTTCCGCAAAGGCAGGCATATCCTCCGTGCTTCGCGGTTTTCCGGCATACCCCGGTCAGGCATCCCCTTTGCCCAGCCAGGCGAGGATCTCCTCTTTTTTGGGAATCTTCCCCACGGATTTGACCTTGCCATCGATGACAACCGCCGGCGTGCCGAAAACACCGTATTGAACAATCTTCATTATGTCGCCAACGTGCTCTATATCCGCCGCAATACCGGCCTCGGCAACCGCCTCCCTGACGAGCTTTTCCACCTTTTCACAACTGGCGCATCCTGGGCCTAATACCTTTATTTCCATTATTTTAATCTCCTTTCAACAGAGTCTTTGCATGTATGGTGGAGAGTTTTTTTCCCTGTATGCCGCTCCTCTTTCTTTTCAGCAGCGTTTCATACTCCAGTTTTGCATCTCCTTTCGGAGCCGCTTTTCCGTTTCTCACCCTTTGCTTCGGCTCCCTTATGCAATGAAAGCGCCGTAAAGCATCCCTGCCGTTGTTGACAGAACCACGACAATGGAGCAATAGGTCAGGGTCTTTTTCCAACCCATGATCCCCATCAGCGTCAGCATTGCGGGGAGCGACAAAGCCGGCCCTGCCAAAAGCAGAGCCAGAGCGGGCCCTTTCCCCATTCCGGCGCCGAGCAGTCCCTGGACGATCGGCACCTCCGTCAGCGTCGCAAAATACATGAGCGCCCCCGACAGCGCGGCAAAAAAATTAGCCCAGAGGGAGTTGCCGCCCACCAGACCGGCAATGACCGACTCCGGAATCAGGGCCTGGTAGCCGGGACGACCGAGGAGAAAGCCCGCCACGAGCACCCCGCCCAGCAGGAGCGGCATGATCTGCTTCATGAATCCCCAGCTCGACTCGACCCAGGAGGTCAATTCATCCTTGAAGAACCAGGCCTTCAGGATAACGGCCAGAACGATCAGCAGCCCCGCCGTCACGTACCACTTGGCGGCAAAGAGGATCTGCCAGACAGCCGTATCATTGGCCGAAGGCCTGGCGAAGGACGCAAAGACGAGGATCAGCACCATCGTCAGCAGATAGAGGGCATCCTGCCAGAGTTTGCGCGCTTTTCCGTCCTCGTCGGGAAGGTAGATCTGCCCGGCTGCCCGGTTCGCGTCATCCTTCCGGAAAATAAATGCCATCAGGAGACCCGTCACTATGGAAAAAACCACCGCGCCGATCGCCCGGGCAAGGCCCATCTGCCAGCCCAAGACCTTCGCCGTCAGGACAATGGCCAGGACGTTGATCGCCGGGCCCGAATAGAGAAAGGCCGTCGCCGGGCCGATCCCCGCCCCCCGCATGTAGATCCCCGCGAAAAGCGGCAGCACCGTACAGGAGCAAACGGCCAGCACCGTCCCCGAAACCGAGGCTACGGAATACGAAAGGAACTTGCTGGCCTGCGCGCCGAAGTATTTCATCACCGAGGCCTGGGAAATAAAGACCGCGATCGCCCCGGCAATAAAAAAAGCGGGAACCAGGCAGGTCAGGACATGCTGACGGGCGTAATCCTGGAGCATCATGAAGGCCTCCAGGCCCGACCGGCGGATTACCTCATGATTCCAGGGGATGTAATAGGCCGCCAGAAAACCGGCCACGATGATCAGTAGTTTTGTTCTTTCTTTCATAACAACCCTTTTCCTCCTTCTTTTTTTCAGGGGTCATACCCTGATATTCTTCATCGGACGCACCTGCGCCGACAACCGCCCTCCCCAAACGAATCCCGTGGCGGAATCCGTAACACTCGCTATGGCAATCGGAAATTGGAGAATCACACACGGATGCTGCACAGCTCTTCCCGGGAGATGCTCCCACTCCGGGTGAAGAGATCCCTGATCTCCGGGTCGTCCTCGAGCCAGTGTCGAAGGTTTCCCAAAAGAGACGCCGCATACGGACTGCTGCTTCCATCACTCAGGGAGTAGTTGGCCCAAAGGCCTTTCTTTTTTCGCACTACAAGACCCGTACCCTCCAGTATTTTAAGATGTTTGGAAACGGTGGGCTGGGCAATCCCGAGGGCCGCCTGGATTTCGCAGACGCACATCTCCCGCTTCTGAAGCAGCTTCAGCAGCTTCACCCGATTAGGGTCGGAAAACGCCTTCATGACCTTGATAAATTCTTCCATAACATCTCCTCCATATTTCTGGCTGGGAATATAGTCGTTGCCGAAGCTGTTGTCAAGAAATTTTTTTAACGCCTGGGACAACCCCGGTCTGAGCGACCTGTTTCTCACCCCTTCTCCTCTCCTGAAACCTCTGACATAAAAAATCTTTTCAGCTTACAGCTTGCGACATATAACGCTTCGCTGCACCTGCCGGCGCCGCATCAATTTGTCCATTTAAGGATGAAAACGAACAGACGGAAAAAAGATAACTCCTTATATTCATCTTGGGATATATTTCCCAAATGCAATCTTTTTGAAGGCTTTGAGCTTGGGTGGGGCTTTGGGGAAACGGGATGCTCAGATGGTGGTGAGAACGAATGAAACACCCATGACAGCACGCTGTCACAAAGAATGATGAAATTGCTCGGAGCGACGCGCTTTGTCGCGTCCGCAAAAATTCCTACAAACCCTCAGTAACAATGAGTTATGCATGCATTTTCAGGTAAAAACCTGGATGCCGGATCCGGCCCGGCATGACCTGTCTTGACAAGGTTGATCGCCGCAGTAACAAACTGCACCTTCAGGCTTCAATGTCCTTTTCCTGCTGCATCTCCAGCACCCGCAACAGCGATGAGGTATCGTCGTATCCCCAGCCCTTTTCCATCAGAACCCTTAGTTGTCGCGCCACCAGGGTGACCGCAGGCAGATCAATGCCTGCCTTGTCGGCTATTTCCTTGACAATGCGAAAATCCTTCTCATGCAGGCGCGCCTCGATCCCGGCGGAAAAATCCCGCTTCGCCATCCTGGGGCCCATCAAATCCAGCATCCGGCTGCCGGCAAAGCCCGGGGCGATAGCGGCCAGGATTTTTTCCAGATCGCCCCCGTTTTCCCGGGCAAAATGCATCGCTTCGGCGATTCCCTGAATGTTGACAACCTGGACAATCTGATTGCACGCCTTGGCAAGCTGACCGCTGCCGACCGGACCGACATGGGTAATTGCTTTCCCCAAAAGTTCCAGAAGCGGCCTGGCTTTTTCCAGCGATTCCGGCTCGCCTCCGACCATGATGGCAAGCGATCCTTCGCGGGCCGCCCGAACGCCGCCGGAAACGGGGGCGTCTATGAAGGCGATCCCCTTTTCGGCAAGCGACAGAGCGATATTTCGCGCGGCGAGAGCGGAAATTGTACTGAAAACAATGCAAAGCGTTCCGGGGATGGCACCCTCTATCGCGCCGTTCGGACCGAGGAGGACGGCTTCGACATCGCTGGTATTGGTCACCATGACACAGACAAAATCGGCTCCCCCGGCGGCGGCGGCGGGGCTTGCAACAACCGTTGCCCCCAGCGCGGCAAGCGGCGCCGCTGTTTCCGGCCGCCGCGCATAGACGCGCAGCCGATGGCCGGCCCAAAGCAGACGCTCCGCCATCGGCGCTCCCATATTCCCCGGCCCGATAAAGGCGATTGTTTTTGAATCAACGCGATCTGTTCTCCTCTCTGCCATCTCTTCGTTCTCCTCCTTAACTTCTTGCGCAAATTGCTATTCCGGACACAATAAGTTTTTGCGTGGGGATAGATACGAGGAACATTCCCGCATGTCAATATTTTTTCCGCAAACGATCGGTTTTTATTGACGTTCATTTCCCATTATGTTTCAAGAACCCCTAATAATATTGCGGCAGCAACACGCTTGTTTTTCTCCGCAAAAATCCTCCGCAAAAATCCTTGACTTCTCCATATCCGTTGTTTATACTTTTAGACATAAAAAGTACAATATTGCAATGATGGGCATCAACCATGAAAACCAACATAAAAGAAGCCATTCTGGAAACAGCCTGGAAGATGATCCGGAGGCACGGCATCAACAAGACCAACATAGACGACATCGCCCGCGCCGCCATGGTCGCCAAAACGACTATTTACAACTATTTCGGAAGCAAGGATCAGGTTTACACAGAGGCGCTCGACAGAAAAATCGGCCTCATGGCGGAGCGGATAGGCCAAGCGGTCGCGGCCCCGCCTTCGCCGCTCGAAAAACTCAATGCCTTCATCAAGGAGAGTCTGAAAATTGTCAGGGAGGAATCCCTGCTGTTTGCCGACGAAAATAGCCAATCATACCGCTTTGTCTCAAGAATAGCAGCGGCCAGGGAGCGCTTCTTTTTCGCACAGGAGCGGCTGCTGAAAGGAATACTCGAACAGGGGGCGACTGAGGGTTTATTCCCGGTCCAGGATATGGCGAAAGCTTCCAAACTCATTGGCTACCTGATGCGGGGATTCTCCTCGCCTGGCGATGAGAATCGAAAATTGCCTGCAAGCCTGGCAGATACAGACTCAGAAGCGGCCTCCCTTTTCGATATACTGTGTCATGGCCTTATATCAAAAGAAGGGAGAACCTGAAATATGCAGCTTCAAATCATGGAAATGGCCTTTGTATTTGTCCTGTTCTCCGTTGCCGGCTGGCTTCTTGAAAGCGTTTACCGGTCGCTGACGATGCGGCGTCTGATGAATCCAGGCCTCCTGATCGGGCCCTACCTGCCCATATACGGTCTCGGGGCCGTCCTGATTAATCTGGTCCGACCGCAAATATCGGATCATTCCTTTCTTTTTATCCTTTTAGGCTTTTTATCTTATTTGCCGGGAGATGATCAGGTCATGCTGCTGAAACCGCTCCTGATCGCCATCCATATAGCAGCCAAGGCCATTATCTACATAGCGACCGCGACGCTGCTGGAATTATTCGCCGGCTGGTCGCTGGATCGTTTTTTTAACATCCGCCTGTGGAACTACAGCGACGGCCCCTGGTCGCTCCGTGGCTATGTCTGTCTGAAGTTTTCATTGTACTGGGTGGCGCTGGCCTTCATCCTGGAATATCTTCTGCTGCCGGGAGCGATTCTCCTTTATCGGGAATTCACCCTGCCGATGACCATGCTTGCTCTGCTGCTTTTAGAGATTATCATGGTGGATTTCCTGATAAAAGCAGACCACCTGGGCGCCAAGACGAGGGAAAAAAGGCGCAGAAACGCAGTTGAAGCTGAACGCGAATTTTTGAAGATCATCGAGCCGCTGCTGAATGATCCCCTTGTCAGCGCGCTGGAAAAGTACCGGCACCACTACCAGAAGAACCGTCTGGAACACTGCCTGGACGTGGCCTGGCTGAGCTACCGCATTGCCCGGAAATTCAACCTTGACGCCCGGATGGTTGCACGGGGGGCGCTTCTCCACGACCTTTTTCACTACGACTGGCTGCGTGAGGGCCCGCGCTGGCACGGGTTCAGACATCCCCGGATCTCCCTCGAAAATGCGAGAAAAGTCATAACCTTGACGAAGAAAGAGGAGGACATCATCCTGCGGCACATGTGGCCGCTGACCGTTATCCCCCCGCTGTATCCGGAGGCGTGGATCGTTTCCGCGACCGACAAGTATTACGGCACAAAAGATTATCTTTTCGGCATTGCGATAACGCTGAAGAGGGCAATCTCCGCCCGCATAGTCAATTTTCTCCGCTGAAACCGGCTACTTTTTATTGCCGGCAATCCTTGCCCAGGAATCTCTCAGGGTAACTGTTCGGTTGAAGACCAGCGCCTCTGTTGAGGAGTCTTTCCGGTCGGCAATAAAATAGCCCAGGCGCTCAAACTGGAGAGGCGCCCCCGCATTGTCCGCGGCAAGGCTTTGCTCCAGGCGGCAGGACGTTAAAACCTCCCTTGACCCCGGATTCATATAACTGATGAAGTCGCCTTCCTGCGCGAGGGGGTCGGAAACATGGAACAGCCGGTCATAAAGCCTTACCTCCGCCGGAACGGAGTGGGCCGCCGACACCCAGTGAATCGTTGCCTCGACCTTCCTTCCATCCGGCGCAAAACCGCTCTTCGTTGCCGGATCGTAGGTGCAGTGAATCTCCGTCACTTCGCCTGTCCGGCTGTCCTTGACAACGTCAACACAGCGAATGAAATAGCCATAGCGAAGCCGCACCTCTTTGCCGGGGGCAAGCCGGAAGAATTTCTTGGGTGGATTCTCCATGAAATCATCGCGTTCGATAAACAATTCCCGGGAAAATGGCACCTTCCGCGACCCCATCGCGGGGTTTTTCGGATGGTATGGACAATCAAACTCCTCCCCAAGCTCTTTTGGATAGTTGACGATCACAACGCGCAATGGGCGCAGCACCGCCATCACCCGCGGCGCCTTCTCGTTAAGGTCCTCCCGGACGCAGTTCTCCAGAAGCGACATATCAATCAGACTGTCATTTTTGGAGACGCCGATTATCTCGCAAAAATTACGAATCGCCTCCGGCGTGTAACCCCGGCGGCGCATCCCGGAAAGGGTCGGCATGCGGGGGTCGTCCCATCCCTTCACCATATTTTTTTCAACTAATTCCATCAGCTTACGCTTGCTCATCACCGTATAGCTCAAGTTCAGGCGGGCAAACTCGATCTGCCGCGGATGCGGTCTTGGTACCAGTTTTTCCAGAAACCATTCGTAAAGGGGCCGGTTGTTTTCAAATTCGAGTGTGCAAAGGGAGTGGGTAATCCCTTCGCCGTAGTCGGAAAGGCAGTGGGCGAAGTCATACATCGGGTAGATGCACCACTTGTCCCCGGTGCGATAGTGGCTGCTTTTTTTGATGCGATAGATAACCGGATCGCGCATAACCATGTTCGGCGAGGTCATATCTATTTTGGCCCTCAGAACTCTCGCCCCCTCGGCAAATTCTCCTTCCTTCATCCGCTCGAAAAGATTTATATTTTCCTCTACTGACCGTCTGCGAAACGGACTTTCCCTCCCCGGTTCAGTCAGCGTCCCCCGGTACGCGCGCGTCTCGTCCGCGTTCAGATCACATACATAGGCATCGCCCCTCCTGATCAGTTCAACCGCATAATTATACAATTTTTCGTAATAATCAGAGGCAAAATAGAGCCTGTTTCCCCAGTCGAAGCCGAGCCATTTCACATCGCGGATAATCGACTCCACATACTCCATGCCCTCCCCGCTCGGATCGGTGTCGTCGAGCCGCAGATTGCAGGTCCCCCCGTACTGGGCGGCAATCCCGAAATTCAGGCAGATCGACTTGGCATGGCCTATGTGGGGATAGCCGTTGGGCTCCGGCGGGAAGCGGGTCGCCACCTGCGCCGGACAATTGCCGGATTTGATGTCGGCATCAATGCTGTCTCTGATAAAATCAGAAGGAAAAGAAGGGCTTGTCACTTCCATGTGGTTAGATTCCTCTCTTAAGTTAATTTGTTAGTCCAGATCCAACGGCGACTTGCATTTATTACATCTTATCGCGCCGCGAAAAACTCTATTGCCGCATTCAGGACATAGATAGCGCGCCTCTTCGTCCCGAATCCATTTTTCAGTGCCGAACTCACGCCGATACGGAACGGCCCGGAGGATGACCTTCCTGCCGACATTCATAGAGAAATTTTCAATGTAATGACAGGGGAATTCATTGCATTGATGGCACCCGTCGTAACCTTTCTCTATTGTACAGTTTCTGATCTCACATTGATGGCAGTGCATAAATTGCGTATCGGACAAGCAGCCGCGACAGCGAATGTCTTCTACGGACAGGGTCTCGCTGCCCGGCAGAGCGCCTTTGCCGGGAGTTCCTCCCTTGTAGAGATTTACCAAGCCCTCTTTTAATCTGATGTTATCGTCGCGGTGGGCAATATAAATTGCGCAGACGCCGCAATAAAGACCGCATGGAGAAATTAAATCGGGATTTATCGCCATAGCTTTTTTCCCCCCCTGATATCTCGCGGCAACGCCAATTGCGTGCAGCATATTATTTGCCGACCATTTATTCCCTTATGATTCAAAAAGTTTCATTATGGCCCCGGGCTCAGGTATTCCTTGATCCATCGTTGTGCCTACCCAGGGCCGGGGAAAGATCTATTTTCAACATCTTGTTCCCTTTAATACAATCCGCTGTATTTTTCCAGAACTGTTCGCAAAAATGGTGTTCTCTCCGCCCATTCTCCGTTCCGGGGATAGGCGGGCGCTATTAAACGATTGACTTCAAACGGTCAAGGTGATAGGGAATCCGCCTCTGGGAGGGGTGGATAAGGGCATGCTGGACATAAAATACCTCAGACAGAATATGGAGTTTGTCGCCGCCAAGATGCGCGAGCGGGGACAGGGGATGAACTTTGAGCGGTTCTCCTTCCTGGATGCCCATCGGCGGGAATTGCTGCAAGAGGTGGAGCAGTTGCGCAGCGAGCGCAATGCCGTTTCCCGGCAGGTCGGAGAAAAGAAGAAAAATGGCGAAGACGCGACCGCCATCATTTCCCGGATGGGGGATGTGTCGGCGCGGATCAAGCTCCTGGACGACGACCTCAAAAAAACGGACGAGGATCTCGACGCGATCGTCATGACCATCCCGAATATCCCCCACGCCTCGGTTGTCTGCGGGAAGGACGCCCAAGACAACCCGGTTGTGCGTCTCTGGGGCGAGAAGCCGCACTTTTCTTTCGCGCCGCGTCCGCACTGGGAAATCGGGGAAGAGCTGAAAATCCTCGATTTTGCCACGGGCGCTAAGCTGACCGGCGCGCGCTTTACCCTGTACCGGGGACTGGGGGCAAGGCTGGAGCGGGCGCTGATCAACTTCATGCTCGATCTGCACACGCAGGAGCATGGTTATACAGAAATGCTGCCCCCCTTTATCGTCAACCGCGAGAGCATGACCGGCACCGGGCAGCTCCCCAAGTTTGCGGAAGACCTCTTCAAGCTGGAAGGACTTGACTATTTTCTGATCCCGACGGCGGAGGTGCCCGTCACCAATATCCACCGGGGGGATATCCTCAGTGAAGCGGAGCTGCCGCTTTGCTATGTGGCCTATACGCCCTGCTTTCGGGCCGAGGCCGGCTCGTACGGCAAGGACACGCGGGGGCTGATCCGTCAGCATCAGTTCAACAAGGTTGAGCTGGTGAAGTTCTCCAAACCGGAGGAGTCGTACAATGAACTCGAAAAACTGACCTTAAACGCCGAAGAGGTGTTAAAGAGGCTGATGATTCCCTACCGGGTGATCAACCTTTGCACCGGCGATCTGGGCTTTTCATCTGCGAAAACCTATGATATAGAGGCGTGGCTCCCCGGGCAGGATGCCTACCGGGAGATCTCCTCGTGCAGCAATTTCGAGGACTTTCAGGCGCGCCGCGCCTCCATCCGCTTCCGGCGGGAGGAGACCGGCAAAGCGGAACTGGCGCACACCCTGAACGGTTCGGGACTGGCGGTCGGCCGAACCGTCGTTGCCATTCTGGAGAATTTCCAGCAGGCCGACGGAAGCGTGACCATTCCGGATGCCCTCCGGCCGTATATGGGCGGAGTGGGAGTGATAAGAAAATAGTTTTAAAGATAATAGGTACATGGAGGGATGGCCGAGTGGTCTATGGCGGCGGTCTTGAAAACCGTTGACCGAAAGGTTCGCGGGTTCGAATCCTGCTCCCTCCGCCAGCAGTAAAAGGCAATAGCGGATCACGGAGAGATGGCTGAGTGGCCGAAAGCGATCGCCTGCTAAGCGATTGTACGCCCCTTAAAGGTGTACCGCGGGTTCAAATCCCGCTCTCTCCGCCATTTTTACAGAGCGGAAAACAAAAAAAAGGGAGACAATCCGTCTCCCCTTTTTTTACTGTAAGAACTGATTTTATATCCAGCCGCGAACCTTCATCGCTTCCACGACCCGTTCCACCGCGACAACATAAGCCGCCTGCCGCATGTTGACCTTGTACTTTTTCGAGGTGTCGAGAACCGAGTGATAGGCGGTCGTCATCTTCTGGTCGAGGCGCTTATAGACCTCTTCCTCTTCCCAGTAGTACATGTAGAAATTCTGAACCATCTCAAAATAGGACACGGTAACCCCGCCGGCATTGCAGAGGAAATCGGGGATCAGGTGAACGCCGTTTTTGTAAAGAATCGCGTCGGCATCCGGCGTCGTAGGCCCGTTGGCAAGTTCGGCAACGATTTTGGCGCGAACCTTGGGGGCGTTCTCGGCGGTAATGACCCCATCAAGGGCCGCCGGAAAGAGGATGTCCACATCAAGGGTCAGCAGTTCCTCGTCGCTGATCGCTTTGGCGCCGGGAAAATCGCAGACCGTTGATGTACTGGCCTTGTGACTGGCCACCTTTTCTGCGTCAAGACCGTCATCGGACAGGATGCAGCCCTTCGAATCGCCGACGGCCACAACCTTTGCCCCGTAAATTTTCTGGGCGAGATAGGCAGCGTAGTATCCGGCGTTGCCGAAACCCTGGACGGCAATGGTTGCCTTGGAGAGGTCAATTCCCAGTTCCTTTGCCGCCTCGCGAACAGTTACGAGACCGCCCCTTGCCGTCGCGTCGCCGCGGCCCTTGGACCCACCGATTGACAGAGGTTTTCCGGTAAGAAGACCGAACTGGTTTTTCCCGGAGATTTTGGAATATTCGTCCATCATCCAGGCCATGATCTGGGGGGTTGTGTAAACATCCGGCGCCGGAACATCCTTCTCCGGTCCAATGATTGGCGCGA
>Ga0334722_10002166_pt1 | contig 22623 bp, 20 predicted proteins | sample C3_bottom_MG_FD_207210 | JGI IMG/M metagenome (GOLD analysis project Ga0334722, IMG submission 207210) | Sediment microbial communities from Yellowstone Lake, YNP, Wyoming, USA - C3_bottom | ecosystem: Environmental > Aquatic > Freshwater > Lake > Sediment | place: USA: Wyoming | collected... | reverse complement strand
ATTTAGTTGTTCCAGTCTCATATATTCAAGCCCTAAGTTGAAGTAATTGAAGGCGTCAGGGTTGTGCTGTACTTCCTGCTCAAGAAGGTGGATGTTCCGCTGAAATTTATTTTTCTTTTTGACCTGGTCCAACAGATAGCCATAGTGAAATACCCTCACTCCAGTGAGCAAAATTGCTGATTGAGAGCTGCTACGAATTACTTGAGGCTGGATCTGTTCATGGACCGATCGCGAATAACGGTAATCTGGCCGGTTCCGGAAGAGACGGAAACTGATGTTGATAGCCCGATCCACTCCCGGTTTTTCCCCCAGAAAATCAATTACTTGAAAGAGATATCCTTGAGCCTTGTTATTTTCTGTAAGAAGGTCGCGTATGCTTGAACCAGTGCTTGCATCTAATTCTTCGTCGGCATCCAGCACCATAATCCATTCACCGCGGGCCTGCTCCAGAGAGTAGTTTCTGGCTGCACTGAAATCGCCCGACCAGGGGAAATGAAAAATCCTGGCGCCGTTCTTTTCGCCTATTTCGACGGTCCTATCTTGTGAGCCAGTGTCCACGAGAACTATTTCATCGACAATTCCCTTTACGCTGTTCAGACAGCGTGGAAGATTAGACTCTTCGTCCTTAACAATCATGCAGAGTGAGAGTAGTGGTTTCCCCGTCATTGTTTCCACCCGTCCTGATGGTTTCTGACTGCCTTAAATAGAACTGTGCCAGTTCGAGATAGCTCTCTGGGCTCGCCTTTGGGTGCGCAGCTGCCAACAAGTATGCATCCTCGGCTTTACTAGCTTCTCCCCGTAGGGCGAATAGACGAGCTTTGTATAGCCAGGCAAGGGGAGTCATTCCTTCATCTGACTGTTCCAATACCCTCAACGCCCCGAGCAGAGCTGGAGGGAATTCAGGCTCCTGTTCCAAGGTACGCCGATAATGGGAAAGCGCTTTCTGTGGTTCTGAAAGCTCTTCGTACAGTCGGCCAAGTCGATAGTGGGCATAGTACCCCCCAAGAGCAGCGTGACCGTCGTAGCGTGGGGGAGCCGGTCCCAAGGCCAGACACTGCTCAAAATCAGCTATCGCCTGACGAAAATTTCCCATCTGAGCGAGAATTGAACCGCGCAGGAAGTAGAGATCTGTATAATCTCGGTAGAGGTTAATTGCCTTGTCGGCCACCTTCAAGGCAACCCCAAATTGCTGAAGTGCCTTCAGGCTTAAGACCAGGACCTTGTAAGCTCTTGGCAGGTAGGCCAGGTCAGGGCAAGCACCCTCGATAGCTGCCTCGAGGGTTGCCCTGGCTTCTTCATGGGCCCCTTGCTGGTAGAGCGAAACGCCTAAATTGTAAAGGAGATAGGGATTTTGGGGGTCCTGGGACAAGGCTTGGCGGAGCAGAGTCAAATTTCTAGCTGCCTTATTTTTCTTTTCGTATGAAGGATTAAGATAACCGTAATGGTAAATCTCAATATCTGTCATAAGAATTGCGGATTGTGACCGGGCGGCCACTATTGAGCTGACTATCTGCTCGTGAACAACCCCCTGATATTGATATTCTGGACGTTTTCTGAAAAGGCGTAAGCTCAAAGTGACCTCATGATTAATACTGGGGCGGCAGCCCAGGAAATTGACAACTCGAAAGAGATAACCCTCAGCTGCCTTATTGCTCAGTAATTTTCTAATCTCATCCTTAGATGAACCGGGGATTTCTTCGTCGGCGTCCAGGATAAGAATCCAATCCCCGGTGGCATGGCTAATAGCCTCATTTCTTGCTTGGCTGAAATTGCCCGCCCAGGGACTGGAAAACACCCTTGCTCCCAATTCTTGGGCGATTCGAGGGGTGCTGTCTTGGGAACCGGTATCGAGTAATATTATTTCGTCAACCAGTCCCTGAACACTTTGGAGGCAACGTGGAAGATCCTCTTCTTCGTCGCGGGCAATGAGACAAAGGGAGAGGATGGCACGCTTCGGACGCTGGTACGGCTCAAGGCCAGAGGCAGCATAATTTGGCGCATTGACTGCCTGTTGAGGGCAAGTAATGAATTTTCCTTGATTCCCATCCTTGGCCGGGCATGCCATCCTCATGATTCCCCTGTCCTGGCATGAATTATTAGACCTGTGCCTGATACCAGATGGTTAAAGAAGTATCAGAACCGGCCGTAGTAGACTTATAGGCAATCCGGGCATAGCGAAGGAATTTTGAGGCGACTAAGGCCACGGTCGTGGCTGTGTTGACAACAGTTTCTGCTGAATCATCAATCCATTCCACGTTGTCCGGGCTGATTTGGACCTTAACCGTCGCGGTGTACGTGGTACCGGTATTCTTTATGGCGAAAGTGTACGTTGACTGTTCTGAAACATCGCGCGCCGTTGAACCAGTGTAGGCGGTTGCGGTACTGACCGCTTCCGAGGTATCAGTGAAATACCGCCTCTGATGCATAAACTGGACAATACCGCTGGTGTCGGTTCTAATGATCCTGTTTACAGCTCCGCTGTCTTGCCCGTACACCAGGATGTTGTCCGAAGTAGCTGTGAGGTTTCGGATATCCAGGTCGACGGCATCGATGGTCAGACTGCCACCGTTATCCTGAATGGCCAGAACACCGCTAGCATCGGTCTTGATCCTCTGAACCGCTGTGCCATCATGACCATAGACAAGGATGTTATCAGAAGTCGCTGTGAGTGGCCGGACATCCAGGGCAACGGCATCTACGGTGAGGCTTCCACCGCCGTCCTGTATAGCCAGGGCGCCGTTGGTGTCAACTTTAGCCACTCTATCGGTGGTTCCATCGGAACCATAAATCCTCGCCTTCAAATCACTGGCCTGCTCGGTAAAGACACGCAAGTTTGGCACTTAAATTTCCCCCCTTTCTTGCCTATTGTAGTTTATGCCGAGAAGGCGAGAGTGTTACCATAATGACTGCTTCTGTTAAGTAACTCCTCCTACTGAAATAACAAATTCATTTAATGAGATGGCGTGAAAATGACGATTTCCCGCACCATAACATAAAATATATTGATCATACCGAACCGAAGGTGGCAAGGCGAGAGTCTATGCAAGAATTGCTTGGCCTCCGGAGTGGGTAGGAGGCGGCTGTTTGTGAACATAAACATGGTTAACCAGGTCATTTTACAAAAGGTCCTGGTTGAACAACAGCAGCAACAAGGCCTTGATGACCGAGTCTTTTCCTTGCCTGCTCCGGCACAGGCCCTGCAGGGGGTGACTGTCTCCTTTCGGGATGCGCGGGGTACGGTCTTGGAGGGGAAAGTATTAGCAGAAGCCATCTTGCAGGAAGATATCGTTTACTTGAGGGAGGACTCGCTGCTGGTCTATCAGCAGGAAGAGGTGCCTCTTCGCTTATTGCTCAATCTGCCGCGGGCCAGGCCGGGGATGGAGGTTCGAGTACAATTCAAGGAAGAGAGCGTTACCGCGGAACTGAAAGGACAGGCACTAAGAGTCAAGGTGATCTTTCAGGTGGAATGCTCGGTTCTGGAGGAGGAATTCTCCACGGAAACCTTGCCCTGGAAGATCTATTTGGACGGTCGTCGCTTCGTCAGTTTGCCACCAACGACCGTTGTTACTGGGCCTTTTTATGCGGCGGTGCCTGCCGTTGAAGTCGGGGAACTTGATGTCTGTACCTTCTTCCTGACTAATGAAGGGGCTGCACCTGCTGTCGTGCGCCTGGAGTACAGTCCGGACGGACTCACCTGGGAGGCAGATTCTCACGAAGAAACCATTGTTCCCTACAGCAATTTGATCCTGACTCCCAAATACCATCTGCGTTACCTGCGGCTGGCCTGTCGTTCCCTCCTACCAACGGCCAAGACTTGGTTAAAGATTTGGTTTCAAGGAAGGGTTTAGTAAGGGCGGCTTCAAGGCAGTGGTTCAGAAGCGAACCCTCGTGTGTCCCCTTGAATCCCTTCCTGGATATCAAGCCCGGCTTTGCGATCCAAGTGATGGTGCTGGGGGGCTGCCACGATTGAAAACTGGCCACCTGCTCTTGCCTTTCGGTGAGCAGGTGGCCAGGCTTGATTAACGCCTTCCGCCGAGCCTTGTTCCTTCCGCCGAGTTTTGGCGGTGGGTTATCTTCACCGCTTACCTGGGCAAGGCCCTCACGTCGCCGCCCGGCGCGGTGCGCCAAAGCCTAGGGCCCGCCCCACGGCTTTCTTCTTCAGGAACTGGATGGCCGAAGTGATATTGATCCCCTTGGGGCAAACCTCAACGCAATTGAAAACGGTGTGGCAGCGCCAGAGGCCGTGTTCGTGGGCCACAAGATCCAGACGTTCCTGCTGCGCTCCGTCCCGGCTATCGGCATAGAAGCGGAAGGCCTTGGCCAGGGCGGCTGGACCCAGGTATTTCTCGTCGGTCCAGACCGAAGGGCAGGAGGAATAGCAGGCCCCGCAGAGGATGCAGTCGACCACCTCGTTTATGACGTGACGGTCGGCTTCGCCCTGATAGTATTCCTTTTCCGGCGGCTCCTGGGCCGGGATGAGATACGGCTTGATGGAGACGTACTTGCCGAAGAAGGCCTCCATATCCACCACCAGGTCCTTGATGACCGGCAGGGAAGGGAGGGGCTCAATGGTCAATTCAGCAGAATGCAGGTCTTTGACCTGGGTTTTGCAGGCCAGCCGCTGCAGACCGTTGACGTACATGGCGCAGTTACCGCAGATAGCCTCGCGACAGGCATAGCGGAAGGCCAGCGAACCATCCAGGTTTTCCAGGATGTAAAACAGGACGTCCAGGATGGTCATGCCTTCCCGGTAGGGGACCTGGTAAACGTCATAACGGGGCTGGACGTCGCTGTCGGGATCGAAACGGAAGATTTTCACCTTTAAGTCGGCCATACTAGTACCTCCTCGCTTCTGGCTGGTACTTAGTGATGGTCACTGGCTTATAGTCCAGGCGCGGGCCGTCTTCGGTCCGGTAAGCCAGGGTGTGTTTTAGCCAGTTGGCATCATCCCGTTCGCGGTAATCGAGGCGGTAGTGCGAACCGCGACTCTCTTTGCGGGCGATGGCACCGACGGCGATGACCTCGGCCAGTTCCACCATCCCTTCCAGCTCGATGTTGCGGGCCAGATCCAGATTATACCGCCGCCCCTTGTGGGCGATGTAAATCTTCTTCACCCGTTCCTTCAGTTCGCGGATCTTCGCCAGACCCTCCATCATCTCGGATTCTTGCCTGAAAATCCCGATCTTGTAGAACATCGTGTTTCGCAGCTCTTCGTGCAGGCGTCCCGGATGCTCGGTTCCCTCGCGGCGTAAAAGTTCCTCTACCCGGGCCTTTTCCTCACGGAGGGCTGCCTCCAGCGCAGCTGCTCCCTGCCGGGTCTTTTCCAACCCCTGGACATAGCGGACCATGGCGGCGCCGGAGCGCTGGCCGAAGACGATGGTCTCCAGGAGGGAGTTACCGCCCAACCGGTTGGCGCCATGGACGCTGACGCAGGCCACCTCTCCGGCGGCGAAAAAGCCGGGGGCCACCGTTTCACCGTCGGCGTTGCAATCGATGCCGCCCATGGTGTAGTGCATCCCCGGTTGGATGGGGATGGGTTTTTCAATGGGATCAACCCCAGCGAAGCTCAGGGCGATGTCCCGGATGGCGGGGAGCCGCTCCATAATGCGCTCTTTCCCCAAATGGGTGAGGTCCAGGTGGACGTAGCCGCCTCCGTCGGCGCTGCCAAAACCGCGTCCTTCATTGATTTCCGTCTGGATGGAGCGAGCGACGATGTCGCGCGGCGCCAGTTCCATGGCTTTCGGAGCGTATTTCTCCATAAACCGTTCGCCGCGGTTGTTCTTCAAGTGTCCACCTTCACCGCGGGCAGCTTCCGAGATGAGGATGCTCGGGCCGTAAAGGGCAGTCGGGTGGAACTGGATGAATTCCATATCTTTGAGGGGAATGCCGGCTTTATAAGCCATGGCCTGACCGGCCCCGGTGACGATCAGGGAGTTGGTGGAACGGGCGAAGATGCGGCCGGCCCCGCCGGTGGCAAAAAGGACGGCTTCCGCCTGGAACGCTTCCAGTTCACCGGTGATGAGGTTTAGGGCGATAACGCCGCGGGCGGTGCCGTTTTCCAGGACCAGGCGCAGCACTTGCCATTCTTCGTATATTTTCACGCCGCGGCGGACCGTCTGTTCATACATGGTGTGGAGGAGGGCATGGCCGGTCTTGTCGGCGGCGTAGCAGGTACGCGGGAAGCCGGCTCCGCCAAAGGGGCGTTGGGCGATCTTCCCCTCCGGGGTACGGCTGAAGGGGCAGCCCCAGTGCTCCAGTTCGATGATACGGAGAGGTGCGTCGCGCGTCATGATCTCCACGGCATCTTGATCGGCCAAGTAATCGCTGCCTTTGATGGTGTCAAAGGCGTGCCGTTCTGGACTGTCATCGCGCCCGTTTTCGGCATTGGCCAGGGCGGCGTTTACCCCACCCTGGGCGGCCACCGAGTGCGAGCGGACCGGGTGGACCCGGGAGATGACGGCCACATCCAGTTTATCGCCGGCTTCGATGGCGGCCCTCAGTCCGGCTAAGCCACCACCTACAATTAAAACCTGATGGTAAATCAATTACTTTCACCTCCAGCTGGGAGTCCACTGCAAAAAGGATCTTGACCGAATTGACCTCATTGGCCTACGGGACTTGGCTCAACGCAAAAAGACCAGTAAGGTTTGCCAGCCGTAGACGGTGGCGGCCAAACCGATGATCCAGAGGAACCAGGTAACGGTTCCGGCCAGGCGCGGCCACCAGTCGATGACCACGGCGCGGACCCCATTCAGGCCATGATAAAGGCCGGTGAGGAGGAGTCCAAAGTCAACGATCATAAAGAGGGCCGACTTCAAGCGGGTTTGGACTCCCAGGAAAGTTATCTCCATATTTCCCGGAACGAAGTGCAGGACGAAGAAATGAGTCCCCAAGAAGAAGACCAGGAGCACGGCCGTTATCCTTTGCAAGAACCAGGCCCACAGGCCCTGGGTTTTTCCCATGATCAATCCCCCCTGGAACGATGGCGGTTTAACCGAGCAAGGATAGGAAGGCTGAGGTTCCGGCTATAATAAGGACGGCCGAAAGCCCCAGAACCAGCCAAAAGAGGGTCTTTTGCTGTCTGACGCCAATGTTCAGGTCAAAAAGGATCAACCGGATTCCGTTGATCCCGTGGTAGACCACGGCCAAAAAAAGGAGCCACTCCCCAAAGACATAAAGGGGTGTTTTCAGACCGGCCATGGTAGCATTGAAAAGCTGGCTGCCGCCGCGGTTGGCCGAAGAGATCTCCCAAATATGCAACAAAAGGAAAAAGATGATGGCCAAACCGGAGATGCGGTGGAGAATCCAGGCCCACATTCCGGCTTTCCGGAGGGGGCCGGAAGAGAAGGCCTTCCAGCCGGTGACTCCGTACGCCCTGGACCTGGTACCAACTGGGTCTTGGAGCTTGTACATAGAATCCCCCCTGAATAGGCAAATCGCCACCTGCGGCCTTGTGAGCCGCGGCTGGATGTTAAAATTGGAACAAGCGCCAATCGACGCCGCCCTCTTCGCGCGAGAAAAAGCCCACCTCCTTACGCGCCGAGGACTATTTTTTATTTCGATACCGATCACAATTTTCCTCTTGTTTTTAGGTGACGGAAAAAGTTTTCTAGCGGTATTTTGCCCACCGTTTTTGGATTGCAGAAGGTTTCATTTCCCTAAGCTGAATCCGGCGGGTCGAGGCTCCTTCGATTTTAATCTGGTTAAATTCTAGGGCAAAAATGATAGTTCTTCTAAAAATATTGACTGAATCCGGCAGGAATTTAGCCCGGCATCGCGAAATAAATTTCCTAGTAAAACTGGGAGGTAGCGTCGATGGATTTTGCCGTTAAACCGCTGGAAGAAGTGACACGAACCCTGGCCTTAACCGCGCAGGGTATTTTTAAAGCCGATACGGTAGTCCGCGGCGGGAAATTAGTCAACGTCCACACGGGTGAAATACAGGGGCCCGTGGACGTGGCCATAAAAGAAGGTCGCGTCGTCTTCATTGGCGAGGCCTCTTTTGCCATCGGGCCGGAAACCAGCGTTATCGAAGCCGGGGGATTTTACCTGGTCCCCGGTCTCCTCGATGGCCACATGCATGTCGAGAGCAGTATGGTTTCGGTGACGGAGCTGGCCCGGGCCATAGTGCCTCTGGGCACCACAGGCATTTTCATGGATCCCCATGAGATCGCCAATGTCCTCGGCCTGTCCGGCGTCCAGATGATGATGGCCGAAGCGCGGGGTTTGCCCCTCAAAGTCTACACGACCATCCCCTCCTGCGTGCCCGCCGCTCCCGGCTTTGAAGATACCGGTGCCGCCATCGGCCCGGCCGAGGTAGGGGAGGCCATGACCTGGCCGGGGGTGGTGGGCCTGGGGGAAATGATGAATTTCCCGGGGGTTCTCGCGGGAGACGAACTGGTCCACGCCGAGATCCAAAAGACTCTGGCCGCCGGCCGGGTGGTGACTGGTCATTATGGACTCCCTGATACCGGAGCGGGTTTGCAAGGCTACATCGCCGCCGGCGGCAGCTCCTGTCACGAGTCGACGACGGCAGCAGAAGCCTTGGCCAAGTTGCGCCTGGGGATGTACGCTATGCTCCGGGAGGGGTCGGCCTGGCGGGACATCAAGGCCACCATCAAGAGCGTGACCGAGACTCGGGTGGACACCCGGCATCTGCTCTTGGTCACCGATGATACCCATCCCGAGACCATCCTCCGGCTGGGACACTTAAACCACGTGGTGCGCCGGGCCATCCAGGAGGGGTTTGACCCCATCCGGGCCATTCAGGCGGTCACGCTGAATACGGCCGAATACTTCGGACTGAGCCGGGATCTGGGCAGTATCGCTCCGGGCAAAGTGGCCGACATCCTTTTCATTCGAGACCTGGCCGAAATGCACCCGGAGCGGGTCATGGTCAACGGCAAACTGGTGGCAGCCGACGGTCAGTTGTTGGTGGAATTGCCGACACCGCACTACCCGCCAGAAGCCCGACGCTCAGTGCGTCTGAAGGCTCCCCTGCGCCCGGAGGACTTTCGCCTCACCTTGGCCCCGGCCGTCACCCCGCGCCTGGCCGCCGGCGGGCGAGGGACAGTCAGGGTAAGGGTCATCGAGATCAAGGAGTCCAACGTCCTCACCCAGGCCGTAGAAGTGGAGCTGCCAGTTGCCGACGGAGAGCTCCGAGCTTCGGTGGAAAAAGGCGTGGCCAAAGTGGCCTCCATTGAACGGCACCGGGCCACCGGAACGATGGGGCTGGGTTTTGTCCGCGGTTTTGGGTTCCAGGCGGGGGCGGTGGCCTCGACGGTGGCCCATGACAGCCACAACCTTTTGGTGGTGGGGATGAACGACGCGGACATGGCCCTGGCGGCCAACACCCTGGCGGAGGTCGGGGGCGGCCTGGTGGCTGTTCGGGATGGTAAAGTCCTGGCCCTGGTTCCCCTTCCCATCGCCGGTTTGATGTCGGACCAACCGGTGACGGTGGTGGCGGAGCAGGTCGCGGCCCTGGAAAAAGCCTGGCGCCAGCTGGGGTGCCATCTGGAGTCTCCCTTCATGACCATGGCCCTGCTTTCCTTGCCAGTACTCCCCGCCCTCCGCGTCACCAACCGTGGCTTAGTGGATAGCGTTAACTTCAAGATGGTGGATCTGGTGGCAGAGTAGCTGGGCGAAGCTTCAACCATATCGCCGGACGAAAGGAGGCCGTAATTGAGGCCACCATCGACTCTCCCCACCAGCCGGCGTACTTGCCGACGAAAGGCCGCCGTCGAGCGGCTAAGGGTGGTCGGTGCAGGAGAAGGCGGCCAGCCGGCAACAGCGCAGGTCACGCCCCTGGCAGTAAGAAAGTGCTTGCTCCAAGGGACTTTTCACTCCAGATGGCCGTCCTCGTCGAGGCGGTGGAAGAAGAACCAGAAGAGGGCGGTGGAGATGAAGTAGGTGAGAGCGGCCACCGAGAAGGAAAGGCCGTAGCCGGCGGAATGGATGATGTGCCCGGCGGAAAAGGAACCGGCCGACTGGGCCAGGCTGTTCACCAGGTTTAAGATACCGTTGACTTTCCCCCGGTTTTCTTGAGAGACCAAACTCAAGGCCAGGGGATTTTTTATGGGGCCAACCATTTGCATGAAGGCGTTGCGGAGGGCAAAGGCCACGGCGGTGAGGGCAAGGTTGGGCGCCCAGGCCATGGTGAAGAGGAGGGGAACGGCGAAGGATTGGAAAAAGACGATGGCCCGAATCTTCCCCATCCTTTCGGCTAAGAGGGGGGCCGACAGTGAAGCCAGGGCCACGGTGGCCTGGGAAAAGGAAAAGATCAGACCGATTTGGGCCGGGGTGGCCTGCAAGGCCCGGCTGAAAAAGGCGTTCATGAAGGGGAGGAAATGAGAGGCACCAAAAGAGATGAGAGCGGTGGTGAGAAGGAATTTGGCGACCACCGACCACTCACCGGGAGCCAGGGAGAGATCGAGAACCGTAGCGGGCCGTGGCGGCGGTGCCTTTTCCCGCAGGCGCAGGAGAATGGAAACGGCCACGGTCAGGGAAAGGGGAGGCACGGTCAAGGCCAGTTGAAAAATCCGGGCCGGGGTAAGGCCTGGAGCCAAGAGACTGATCAAGCGAGGCAGATAACCGCCGATCAGGTTACCGATTATGCCCGGGACCAGGGTGGCCAAAAAAAGGAGGGTGAAAAGGGGGATACGCTCCTCGGGTTGGCTATTTTCAAAGACAAAGGGACCCTGGGCCACGGCGTAGAGGCCAAAACCCAGACCATCCAGGAAAAAGAGGGTGTAGATCACCGGAACGCTGACCAGATAGACCCGACCAAGGATGGTCAGGATGCTGAGGGCGAAGGCCAAGAGTATCAAGCGCTGGCGGCCGAAACGGTCGGAGAGGATACCGCCGGGCAAGGCGACTAACCCGGCGGCTAGGGGATTCAACCCGTTGATGATTCCAAGGAAGTCCTCCCGGAACCCCAGTTCCAAAAGATAAAGGTTATAGTACAAGTTAAAAAAGACCAGGGCCAGCTGGTAGAAAAAGATAGCCAGCAAAAAAAGCCGGACGTTGGGAGAAAAAGACTTCCAGTACCCCCGGTACTCCTGCCAGAGAACCATAGACGGACCTCTTTTAGCCAAGACGGCCGTTTTCTAAAATTATAGCATAGATTGAATGGGCATTTCCGGTTGATATTGACTTCGTCTGGGGCCATGTCTAAAATAATTTTAAGTCCCGAAATATTTCCCGTGGCAGGAGTTGAGCGAGGTGTTTGATTCCGGCGAGAAGGTCAACCCGTGGTTGGTGCTGGCTACGGCTGCCGTGGGGACCTACATGGCCACCCTGGACGGCAGCATCGTCAACGTGGCTTTACCGGTGTTGGCGAAAACCTTTCGAGTCGAACCCAACGTTCTCCAGTGGGTGGTCACGGCCTATCTTTTAGTGGTGTCGAGTACACTGCCGTCCTTCGGTCGCTTGGGGGACATGCTTGGGCGGAAGGTGGTTTTTATCGGCGGGCTGCTGGTTTTTACGGTCGGGTCCCTCTTTTGCGGCTTGGCCGGGTCTATCGAGCAATTAATCTTTTTCCGGGCGCTCCAGGCTCTGGGCGGTGCCATGTTTTTGGCCAACAACCTGGCCATTGTCGCCAGCGTTTTCCCTCCCCAGCAGCGCGGCCGGGCCTTGGGCACCATTGGCAGCGTGGTGGCCATCGGTTCTCTCTCTGGTCCTTCCATTGGCGGGGCTTTGCTGCACCTTTTTAGCTGGCGATCCATATTTTATGTCAACTTGCCGGTGGGTCTTTTGGGCGCTGTGGCGGCGTGGCTGGTCATGCCACCGCTCCAGCGGCAAGGAGGAAACGGGGAACGTTTTGACCTCGCGGGAGCTGTCACCTTTGCCCTGGGTCTGGCCAGTTTGTTACTGGCGCTCTCGAAGGCCGAGGATTGGGGTTGGTCGTCACCCTGGACGGTAATCGCCTTCGCGATCGGGTTGCTCTTGATGGCCCTTTTCATCGCGGTAGAAACGCGGGTGAAGCATCCCGTCATTAACCTTTCGTTTTTTAAAGTCTGGCCTTTTTCGGTGGGGAATTTGACCGGTTTTCTCTCTTATGTCTTGAGCTTTTTTGCCGGCTTTATGGTCCCCCTTTATCTCGGGAATATCTTACATTATGAACCCGCTCGTATTGGTCTTTTGATGACCTTTCAGCCCATGGTCATGTTCTTAGTGGCGCCCTTGAGCGGCTGGATGTCCGACCGTATCGGCTCCGTCATTCCGGCCAGTTTGGGGCTGTTCGTCCTTTCTACAGCGCACTTTTTGCTGTCCCGGCTGACGGCGGAAGCCACTTTTAATCAGGTGGCCCTGCGCCTCATCCTGCTGGGCTTGGGGATGGGTCTTTTCACCTCCCCCAATAACAGCGCCGTAATGGGGGCCCTGCCACCAGCGGCCGGTGGGGTGGCCGGAGGGATCATCGCCACCGTACGCAATGTGGGGATGGTTACGGGCGTGGCCACGGCGGTCTCCATTTTTACCGGGCAAAGGGCTAGAGTCATGGAAACGCTATTGGGCCGTCCGGAATTGGGAACCGCCCAGCGGGAAGTGCTGGCTTTTATGGCCGGCTTTTCGGCGGTTTTTCGCGTCGGTTTTGTCATCGGGCTGACGGGCGTGGTCCTTTCCTTGCTTCGGAGCCGGGGGCAGAAAACGCCCCTCGCTGAAGGTTAGTGGATACTAAACGCCTCGCCCGCTACCCGGTGTCAGGAGGTTGGGCGACCCCTTGAACACGACCGGGACCCCGGCCACGGTCGGGTTCGGCTTTAAGCCCCTCAGCTACTGTCGTTCTTGGCTGAGGGCGGCGCCGGGCCGAGGCGAGATGAAGGCTGAGACCGGTGGCGGGTTCACTCTCTTGCTGACCGCTGGTGGCTCTCGGGTTGGGTCCTCGTAGTGTCCGAAAGCGCTAGGCAGGAAACCTTGAAGCTCAACGTCAGGCTTAATTTAGACGAGGGGGGATGGAAGATGCTTTATTGGGAGACTAGAGGCCGGAGCAATACGGCGGCGACCCTGGAGGCGGCCATGCGCCGGGGGCGCGAGCTTGGGATTCGGTATATTGTGGTGGCCTCCAATACGGGAGAAACGGCCTTGCCCCTTTTAGACCAGGGTTTTCAAGTGGTGGTAGTTTCCCACCACGTGGGTTTCCGGCAACCGGGGGACGACGAGATGCCGCCGGAACGGCGACGTTTCTTTGCCGAGAAAGGGATTCCGGTGTTGACCACCACCCATCTTTTTGGCAACGTCGAACGGGCCGTCACCAACAAGTTTGGCGGGTTGTATCCCGGTGGCATCATTGCCCACACGCTGCGCCTTTTTGGCCAAGGGACGAAAGTGGCCGTGGAGATTGCGGTGATGGCCCTGGACGCCGGCCTCATCCCCTTCGGGGAGGAGGTCATCGCCATCGGCGGTAGTGGGCGGGGGGCCGACACGGCTCTCGTTTTGCGGCCGGCCCACGCGCGAGACTTTTTTGATACCGAGATCCTCGAGATCATTTGCAAACCGCGCCGGCCCCGGGCCAAAGAATAGAGCCGGCCCCGGAGGAAGATTAAATTTTGGCCGGCAGAAGGATTCCTTGCCCGGAGCCAGAATAATATAATTTATACTGAAGAAATCTGGTCTGATGTGGTGGGATTTCCAAAAATGCGCCGGCTAATTTTGCGCAGGCTATCGAGAAAGTCAATCGCCAGCGGCGTGGCTCAAGCGCAAGCCAGATTGGCTTCGGGGTTTCGTCTGCGCCTGATTAAACTAGGCTGGCTGCGGCGGAACCGGGAGGAGCGAGGTCCTTCGTTTCTGCTGGAGGGGTTAGGGGAGACGTTTACCCTCTTTTATTCAGCGCCGTTTTCGTTTTTTTTGGCCGGTTTTTTCTGGCTCTTGCTCTCTTTGCCCCTTATTACCTTAGTCCCGGCTACTTTGGGACTTCTTTTTCACTTTCACCGCCTCTCTGAAATGGGGCGGAACAGACCGGCCCAAGCCGTCCGGGACGTCTTGCAGGGAACTTACCGCTTTTTGGGGCGGGGAGTTGTGCTCGAGGTAATTTACTTAACGATTCTCACTTTACCGCTTTCCAGCTACCAGTATTACCGCAGCATCGACGGCCTTTTTAGTCGTTACCTCTTTTGGACCGAAACGGTGGGGGTGCTCCTCTTTTTCGTTTCTCAAATCCACACCTTGCCCCTTTTGGCTACGCGCCGTTTGTCCTTGAGTCAAGCCGCCAAACTGTCCTGGCAGTTGTTTTTAGAACGGCCGCTTTACAGCCTGCTGGCGGCCCTCGCCCTTTGGTGGCCCACCTATGAGCTGGCCTTTGGTCCCTGGTGGCTTTTCCCCTTCGTGGGACCGTTCTTGCTTCTTTTTGTCAGCCGGACAACCTTCCGGCTGGTAGAGGGAGAAGAAGAGAGGTCCTTCTCCCCGACCACATTGACGACCGGGCTGATGGGACCGAGAACGCCGGCGGATTCCCCTCATATGCTATTTATGGGGGGCGAGAGGGATGGTACTGGGAAGCGAACCTGAGGAGAAGGAAGAGAAGGGCAGGCTCGGTCCGGGGCTGAAAAAAATCTTCGCCGAGCTGACTGCCGAGCTGACCGGGGAAAATGATTTGACTCCACTGACGTTGGCCCTGCTTGGCGGGGCCATTGGTGGTATTAGCTGGATTTTCGGGGCGGATTTGGCCCGCCAAACCCTATCCCCGGCGGCCAACTATGTCGCCATAGGCCTGGCCGGGATGGTCGGGGCGCTTCTTGAGTTTGAGCTGGAAGCGGCCGGGGAAAATCCTCTCATCAGCACGGCCGTCGGCAATATCCTTTTTGGCTTTCTTTATCAAGTCCTCCTCGGCCAATCTGGCTTGGTGACCGAAACCGAAGCGGTTTCAAATTAAGCACAAATTAAGCAAAGGAAGGATTAAGCAAAGGAAGGAGCGCTTATGCCCCAGGTTCGTACCGGTCTCGAGGTACTTTTGGACAACCCCACCGGTTTGGCCCAAAAACGTTTTGGCCTGGTAACCAATCACACCGGCGTTGACGCCCAGCTCAGGAGCAATATTGACCTCTTTTTGGAGCGATTCTCCGGCGGTCTGGTGGCCATCTTTGGGCCGGAACATGGTTTTTTGGGTCACGCTCCCGCTGGACAAACGGTGGGATATTTCATCGATGAAGAGACGGGATTGCCCGTCTACAGCCTTTACGGGCCAACCAAAAAACCAACCCCGGACATGCTTAAGGGCCTTGACTTGATCATCATTGATCTTCAGGACATCGGGGCTCGGTTTTACACTTATCTCTATACGATGGCCTATGTTCTGGAAGCGGCGGCCGAAGTGGGTTTGCCGGTTCTGGTCCTGGACCGGCCCAACCCCATCGGCGGGCTTCAAGTTGAAGGGGGTACGGTCGAGCCGGCCTTTTCTTCTTTTGTTGGACTTTACCCCCTGCCGGTGCGCCACGGGCTGACTATTGGCGAGGTGGCTGGCTACTTTAACGAGGAATTTATTGGGCCCAAGGTCGGCCGCCGGGCAGAATTGCAGGTCGTGACCATGGAGGGCTGGACCCGGGGCCTTTGGTTTGACGGAACGGGGTTACCCTGGGTGCCGCCTTCCCCCAACGCCCCCTCCCTGGAGATGGCCGCTCTTTATCCCGGGACTTGTTTTTTTGAGGGGACCAATCTTGCCGAAGGCCGCGGGACGACCAAACCCTTCGAGGTGGTTGGGGCGCCGTGGATTAATCCGCGGGCTTTAGCGCGGCAACTCAACGCCCGGGGCCTCGATGGGGTCCGTTTTCGTCCCGTCTTTTTCGTCCCAACTTTCGGTAAGTATCAAGGAGAAACCTGCGGTGGCGTTCAGATTCACATCCTGGATCGCTTCAGCTTGCAACCCGTCCGAGTGGGCCTGAAGGTTATTGAGGTCATTCGGGAGATGTATCCGGAGAGATTTGCCTGGCGCCAGCCAGCAGCGGACGGTCGCTATTCCTTCGACCTTTTGGCGGGCACTGCCGAAATCCGCTTGGGTCTGGAAGCCGGACGGACGGTGGAGGAATTGATGGCCAGTTGGGAAGAGAGTCTGCCGGCCTTTTTGGCCCGGCGCCAGAAATACCTCCTGTATTAAGATCCAGGAAGGAAGGACGCGATGTCGCCTGAACTCCTTTTTGACCAGGTCATGACGGTGGTCGCAGGCCCTGACCCGGACTTGGGCGGGGAACAAGATGAGATCTTCATCATTGGCATCGACGGTGGGGGGACACAAACCCGGGGTCTTTTGGTCGACGGGCAGAACCGGGTTTTGGCGTCAGTCAGTGGCGGGCCCTCCAATTACCAGGTGGTAGGGGCGGAGCGGGCGGGTGAAGTTATCCGCCAGGTCCTTTCTTCGCTCAGCCGGCAGGCGGGAATTCCCTTGCGGGCGATCACGCGGGTAGTCATTGGTCTGGCCGGTGCCGGCCGCCAGAAAGATCGCCAGCTCATTTCCTCTTTGCTTGCGCCTTTATCCTTTGGGGGCAAGGTTTTGGTTACCAGCGACGGGATAATTGCCTTGCTGGGAGGAACGGGTGGTCGCCCTGGCCTCGTCATTATTTCCGGGACCGGTTCGCTGGTGATGGGGATCAATGAAAAGGGCGAAATTTACCGCGCCGGTGGCTGGGGGCCAATCATTGGTGATGAGGGAAGTGGTTACGACATTGGCCGGAGGGCCCTCCAGCTGGTGGCCAAGTCCTATGACCGGCGTGGCCCCCGCACGAGGCTGACCGAGATGATTCAGCGTCACTGGCAGCTCGACGATTTCAGTGCCGTCCTGGAACGCGTAAACACTCCAGGAGCGCGGGCGGAGATCGCTGCTTTAACCACTGCCGTCGTAGCTGCTGCCGAGCAGAATGATCCGGCGGCGCGCCGAATCCTCCTCCAAGCGGCCAGGGAACTGGCCCTGGCGGCCTGGGCGGTGGGACGTCAGTGCGGGTTCATCGATTATTATGGAAGAAGAATCCAGAGCAGCCCCCAGGCCAGGCTAAGGGAGGTCATCCCGCCTGAGGGGGCAGAACCAGTGCCAGTGGTCTTGTCCGGTGGCGTCTTTGCGGCGGCGGAAGACTATCTCCGGCCTGTTCTGGCCAAAGAACTGCCCTGGGCCAGGTTGCTTAAACCCCAGTACCCTCCCGTAAGTGGGGCCATAATTCTGGGCTGGCACAGCCTGGGGCAACCGGTGCGGCCGGACTTGGCTAATCTGTCCGCTGAAAAACTGCCGCCGGTCGAACCGGGCAGGACTTAAACGGGTCATCAACTGGGTAAAAGGGCACAATATCCTCTTTAAATTGTTCCTCCTTCGAAAATACCATTTTCATCCTTCGTGGTTGGGCACGATACCAGGCCGGGCTCCAAAACTATTTTATTTCAGCGTCCATCTACCTCCTTTTGGAACAGGCTACAGGGAAATTTGCCGCTGTTGGCGGCATGGAAGATTCCTGAAAAATGTTCCGGAGAGAAGGAGTTTGCCTCCGTTATGTTGAATAAAACCTAACGAGCGGGTGCCCTCGGAGAGCGGGTCGAGAAAGGCAGTAAAAAAACCTGGGTGTGGCGGTGAAAAACGGGCTCCGCCCAGATGGGGAAGGTCTACCCCTCCTGATTTTGGCCGGCAGCGTAAGTTCCTTGCCAATGAGGTTGGCAGGGACGCGACCCAGCGCAAAGAGGCGGTGAAAAGCCACCGACCGTTTTGGGTGGCCCCGGAACTTTGTGTCCTCAAACAGGGCCGCGGGCAGCCCAAGGAGAAGGCTGCGTAACGTCCTGCCCGGCTACAGGTCGGACGGGAGAAGCGCGCCGGAGGGACACCCCGTTGAGGGTGCGCTATGCCCGCAGGGGAATAAGCCTGCCTGAAAAGTGGTGGGGCTGTGGCTGAGGCGGGCGGGCAAGGTCCCAACCCGGATTTTCTTCCCGCCTTTACCTCTCCCGTTAACCGGCCCCAATCCGGCAGGGACCGGGGGCGGCTGAACCGGGGGGCGGCCAGAACGGCATTTGTCCAGGTTTGTCAAGGAAATTGGGCAACTGTTGACACCACTCGGGCTGCCTAGGGGGTAGGGCCATGGGGCTGCGGTACAAGATTTGGTTGGAAAAGGATGGTGAACTAACCCTGGGGGATGGCCTCTACGAACTTCTCCAGGGAATAGAACGGCTGGGTAGCATCAGCCAGGCGGCAGCCGCCATGCGCTTGTCCTACCGGGAAGCCTGGGGGAGGGTCCGCGCGGCGGAGCGACGTTTGGGCTTGCACCTTCTCGTCACTCAGGTTGGGGGAGACGAGGGGGGAGGAACCCGTTTGACTCCTGCTGCTCGCGAACTGCTGGAGAAATACGGCCGTTTTCGCGAGGAGGTGAATGCGGCCCTGCAGGAGATCTATCAGAAATACTTTCAGGGAGAATAAAGTCCAGGCTGGTGTTGGGGAGCCCCGGGGAAATTGGGAAGAAACCCCGGAGCGACAATAGGGTGAAAAAATGGAGACCCTGGACCAGCGAAAGCCGCCGTCTGAATGCTCCCCCTCTAGCCATTCCTCCAGCGTTTTGCCAATGTAATCCAGTTTATTTTGCAGCATCCTCATGACCCGGCCGCCCCGAAAATTGAGCTCCTGCCCACCGATTGCTGCTGTCTGCAGCTGACTGCAAAAGGGCTTGGCGGAGAGGACGGCCGTCAAACGGTGGATGGGTTGGCCTCTGCAGGGAAAGCCAGCTTTTTCCCTCTGGAAAGTCCATGAGCATTTCCGATTACCTAAACACTTGAACACTTATCTCTTCAAAAAGTCAGCTCTCTTGTCTCGGGTATGCTCAAAAAGACATAACGCCAGCGAAAATTCGTAGACAGTCTGGCGCGGAAGATAAACAAAATGGCGACGGGGGTAAGCTTATGCTGAAACGATGTGGTTTATTGTCCTTTGTCCTTTTGGGTTTCCTGCTTTCGACAGTCAGTGGTTGTACGGGGGGACAGGGCGGAAAGGTACAGCCGGACCAATCCGGGAAAACGTCGCCGCCAGGTAACGTGGCGGTAAAGGAGATCATTTTGGCCACCACGACCAGCACCCAGGACAGTGGGCTTTTGGACGTTCTCATTCCGGCTTTCCAGCAAAAGACCGGTTATGTCGTGAAGACCATTGCCGTTGGAACGGGTCAGGCTTTAGCCATGGGACAACGAGGTGAAGCCGACGTGCTCTTAGTCCACGCCCCCGAGGCGGAAAAGGCCGTAGTAGAGAGCGGGGCGGCCGTCAACCGGCGCCTGGTTATGCACAACGATTTCATCATCGTTGGACCGCCCCAGGATCCGGCCCGAATCAAAGGATTGACTGGCGCTCTGGAGGCTTTCAAGAAAATCGCCCTCAGCCAGGCCATCTTTATTTCCCGTGGCGACGATTCGGGTACGGACAAAATTGAAAAGGGCATTTGGAAAAAGGCGGGGATCACTCCCCAAGGAAAATGGTACCAGCAGGCCGGTGCCGGCATGGGTCAAACCTTGAATATAGCTTCGGAGAAAGGTGGCTATACCCTCACGGACCGGGCCACTTACCTGGCGCTGAAGAAAAATCTGCAACTGGACATTTTGGTTCAGGGAGATCCCGTGTTACTGAACATTTACCACGTCATGGAGGTTAATCCGGCCCGGTTCCCCAAGGTAAACGCCGCCGGGGCCAAAGCTTTTGCCGATTTCCTCGTTTCCAAGGAGGGGCAGGAGCTTATTGGCCGGTTCGGCGTGGACAAGTTCGGGTCACCCCTTTTCTTCCCCGACGCCGGGAAAAAGGATGAGGATCTCGGATTGAAATAGACCTGAGGCGTGAGCGGGATCTCCTCCCTGAGGAACGGTGATCACATTTGGACATTATTTGGAACGGGCTTTGGCAAGCCGTCCACCTCCTTTTGACCGGGGATCCGGAAGTCTTGCGGGTGACCGCTTTGACCCTGCAGGTTTCGGGAACAGCTACTTTCATCAGTCTCCTCCTGGGACTGCCACTGGGAGCCTTTTTGGCCTTGCAGAGTTTCCCCGGCCGGCGGGTCATTGTGAGCCTGATCAATACCGGTATGGCATTACCACCAGTGGTGGTCGGGCTGGTGGTCAGCCTCTTTTTGTGGCGGAACGGCCCTTTCGGCTTTCTCCGGCTGATGTACACCCCAACGGCCATGATCATCGCCCAGGCCATCATTGCCACGCCGATGGTTACTGGCGTGGCCATGGCTGGCTTTCAACAACTTGATTCGCGCTTAAGCCGGCAGGTTCTGGCCCTGGGGGCGTCTTCCTGGCAGCATTTTCTCGTCCTGTTGCGGGAGGCGAGGTATTCGGTCTTGGCCGCAGTGATGGCCGGGCTGGGGGCGGTCATCTCCGAGGTGGGCGCCTCCATGATGGTGGGCGGTAACGTCCAGGGGCAAACGCGCGTCCTCACCACGGCCACCGTCATGGAGGTGTCCAAAGGCAATTTCGATGTGGCCATGGCTTTGAGTACCGTCCTTTTGTTCTTGACTTACGGAATCACCTTTCTTTTAACCCTGGCCCAGCAAAAGCGGCGGCTCGGCTAGGCTCATGGCAATCCGGCCACCGGTAAGGGCCCCTCCAGGAAGCCCAGGCCAGGCTCGCCAGCGTTGAGGCGCAGAGACCGGCCCATCTTGGGTCGTTCTACCGTGCCGGGGGATGGCCACCAGGCCAGCGCCGTTGGCCAGGACCGCGTTTGCAGGTTTCCGGTTGTGTGGACACTGAAGAAGGAGCCAGCTGCGCTGGCTCCTGACTGAGAGAGGATGTTTATGGCGTCGTCTGAGACTGTAGCGGAGAATGCCATCGAAGTCAAGGACCTGGTTTTGCGCCGGGGCCGCCGGGAAATCCTGAATCTGCCCCGGTTTGCCGTAAAAAAGGGGGAGATTTTGGCCATTATCGGGCCCAACGGTGCGGGAAAAACCAGCCTTTTACAGGTGCTGGCCCTCCTGGAGCGACCGACGGCCGGGACCATCCATTTTTTCGGCCAGAAGGTCGATTTTGGGAAAAATCTCCTCGCCCGGCGCCGGGAGGTGACCATGCTCTTTCAAGATCCTTTGCTTTTGGAAGGCACGGTCTACCAGAATGTGGCCCTGGGCCTGTCTTTTCGCGGCGTCCGGAAGGAGGACAGCGAGAGGCGGGTCTGGCGTTGGCTGAAGCAGTTTGACGTGGACCACCTGGCCGAGCGCCCGGCCCGGGGCCTTTCAGGCGGCGAGGCGCAGCGGGTCGCCTTGGCCCGGGCCCTGGCCCTGGAACCGAAGGTCTTGTTGCTGGACGAGCCCTTCTCCTCTTTGGACTACCCCACCCGGGTGAAACTCCTGGAAGAACTGGCCGGGGTTTTGGCGGAGACGGGAACCACAGCGGTGTTAGTCACCCACGATTATACCGAGGTCCTGGCTTTAGCCCACCGTCTCGTCGTTCTCCTGGCCGGCCGCCTCGAACAAGAGGGACGGCCCACCGAGATCATTAAACATCCGGCCAACGAGCGCGTGGCCGCCCTTCTGGCCTGGGAGACGGTAAAAGGCCATTATTCCCGCCTGCTGCAACTGGAGGAATGATGAGACTATCTTCGGCTGGTGACGTGCGCGGGAGGCATTACCCCTCCCATTTGGCCCGCAGCGAAAAGGAGGAGCTCGCTTGCCCCGTCGGTAACGCGCGGACGGCTTTTCGGCCGGTATATTCCGCTTTCCGCCCATTTGTGCTATCATTGGGGATGGTGCCAGAAGAAGCGACCGATCAACAGTTTAGAGTGAGGAAAGTGGCGTGATGGCAAATGGCGGCGGTTTATCTGGCTGGCGTTGACCTGGGTGGAACCAAAATTTACGCCGGAATTGCCGAAGCCGACGGCAGGTTACTGGCGACCTTGAAGATCCCCACGGAAGCGGAAAAAGGGCCGCAAGTGGTGGTCAACCGAATGGTGGAAAGCCTGCGTCTGGCGGCCGAAAAGGCTGGGGTGAAGATGAGCGAGATCGCCGGTCTCGGAGTGGGGACGCCGGGGCCTTTAGATAGCCGCGCCGGCATCGTCTATACGACCCCCAACCTGCCCGGCTGGGTCCAGGTACCGCTGGCTGATTGGCTGTCTGCGGCCACCGGGTTACCGGTCTTTGTTGAAAATGATGCCAACGTGGCGGCTTTGGGGGAGAAGTATTTTGGGGCCGGTGTGGGTGTAGACAATTTTGTTTACATCACCGTCAGCACGGGCATCGGCGGCGGGATCATTCTCAACGGGCAAATCTGGCGTGGGGTAACCGATATGGCCGGGGAGATCGGGCACATGGTCATCGATGTCCACGGTCCGCGTTGTAACTGTGGCCGTCAAGGATGCTTGGAAGCCCTGGCCTCTGGTCCGGCCATCGTCCGGCGGGCGTTGGCTGGTCTCAAAAAACACCCCGCTTCGGCCATCCTCCGTTTAGCCGGCGGGGAGCCTCAGGGGGTGACCACTCACCACGTCTTTCAGGCCGCCCGCGAGGGAGATCAGCTGGCGCAAGAAGTGGTGCAGGAGACGGCCTTTTATTTGGGGACGGGAATTACCAACATCATCCACATTCTCAATCCGGAGCTGGTCATCGTTGGGGGTGGCGTCGGCAAGGTGGGTGAACAACTGCTCGCGCCGGTCCGCAAAGTGGTTCAGGAGCAGGCCTTTGCCCGGAGCCAGGAGCGGTTAGAAAT
>Ga0334722_10002165_pt1 | contig 22626 bp, 20 predicted proteins | sample C3_bottom_MG_FD_207210 | JGI IMG/M metagenome (GOLD analysis project Ga0334722, IMG submission 207210) | Sediment microbial communities from Yellowstone Lake, YNP, Wyoming, USA - C3_bottom | ecosystem: Environmental > Aquatic > Freshwater > Lake > Sediment | place: USA: Wyoming | collected... | reverse complement strand
TCCTGGGGCGCTGCGCCCAGCCCGGTCTTTCTCCGGCCTTCAAGGAGAACAACCGGGATATTGCTCATCGAATCCTGTCGAGCAGCGTGGTCAAGTACGCCCTCAAAACCGTCGGGACCCCCTTTCTCTACAAACCCAGCCGCATCCTCGGCGCCATGGGGGCGAAGAACAACCAGGAGACCAGCTGGTACGACTCCCTCGATGCCGACAATTTCGACGTCTACCGTCCCGCAATGGACGGTTGCCTGAAATGTCCCATCCGATGCCGCCCCTTGAACGACCTTACCCCCGAAGGGAAAGGGGGATGGGGCGCCAGCGCGCTCACGGGGGTAACCGGGAACGCCAGCTACGATCAGAGCCAGGCGGGAATCGAGCACCGCAGGGAGAAGACCTATAAGGGCGTCCGGGGCGACGGCACGTACGACCGTTACGACAAGGGGGACGGCCCCGATTACGTCACCCTGGGAAAGATGGGCCCCATGATCGGCATCAAGGAGCCCGAACAGGTCATGCGCCTGAACAACATCGTCAATGACCTCGGACTCGACTCCGCCAGCACGGGGAGCGCCATCGCCTGGGCCATGGAGCTCTTCCAGCGCGGCATCCTCACCGCGGAGGATACGGGGGGGCTCGAACTGACCTGGGGAAACTGCGAGGTCATCGAGAAGCTTCTCTTCATGACGGCGAAAAGGGAAGGCTTCGGCGACGTCATCGCCGACTCCAACCGGGCGGTGGAGCGGGGAAGGTATCCGGAGGAGGCTCTAAAATACCGGATGGCCGTCAAGGGGCTTTTCCAGTCCGATCCCCATGACGCGCGTATCCTCAAGGGCTTCGCCCTCGGCCTTGCCGTTGCGACCCGGGGCATGGACCATCTCCGGAACCGGCCCACCCTCGAGATCAACGCCAAGATCAACGACAACCGCGATTTCAAGACGGCTCTCTATGGCGGATATGTGGCACCGGAGCCCAACCGCTACGAAGGGAAGGAATATGCCGTCCGCGCATGCGAAAACATCTTCGCCGTCGGTGACGCCGTCGGCATGTGCCGCTTTGCGACCAAACTGTTCAACTCCCCCTCCACCGCGGACTACGAGGACTTCGCCCGGCAGCTGAAGGAGCTGACGGGAGAGGAATTCACTCCCGGGCAGCTCGATGAGATCGGCCGGAACATCACGGGAGTCGAGCGGCTCATCAATTCCCGCCTCGGCCTGACCGAGAAGGACGACACCCTCCCCGACCGCTGGTTCGACGAGGAGATCAAGGTCGGTCCCTTCTCGGGGGAGAAAATCGACAGGGCCCAGTTCGAAGCGCTCAAGGCCCGCTTCTATGCCATCCTCGGCCTGAACAGCGCCGGCGTCCCGTCTCTCGAGTGGCACCGAAGTCTCGCCAGGGTGCTCACCGGCTTCGCCGTCGAAGTCACGCTCCCCGACGGCATCCCGAGCGCCCCGGAAGGGAGGGTCATCGTCGACGAGCCCGTTTCCGACGTTGCCGAATTCAGGGGGGCGCTGAATCGGCGGCTCCCCCATGCAGCCAGGAAACTCGAAGAAGACCGTTCCCTTATTGTTTCGTCCAACGGCAGCATGATCCTTGCGAACGAGAAGACCCATCCCGTCCGGAGCGGAGACGAGATCACCATCATGCGCATCCTCGGGGGAGGATAAGATCCTTCGAAAGGAGGGAGTCCGTGAAACAGGCCGAACTCGCATCCGTTGACTTTGCGCCGGCGAAAGTCAACGTGGAGGCCACGCCCGGGGGCGGCTACCTCCTCCGTTCCCCCATGCCCCTTGCATCCTGTGAGAAAAGCCTGGGAGTGATGTTTCGCCGCTGGGTGGAAGAGACACCCGAAAGGCCCTTCCTCGGGGAAAGGGACGCCGCCGGGCAGTGGCGACTCCTGACCTACCATGAGGCCGGCCGCCTGGCGGATTCCATCGCCCAGGCGCTGATTGACAGGATGCTGGGCCCGGATCGGCCCCTCATGATCCTCTCCGGCAACTCCATCGACCATGCCCTGCTCATGCTCGGGGGGGTCATCGCGGGGGTCCCGGTGGTGCCGGTTTCCGTGGCCTATTCGCTCTTGAGCCAGGACTTCGCGAAGCTGAAAACCATCTGCCGGGACGTGCGGCCGGCGCTGATCTACGTCGAGCACGGCGAGATGTTCGCGAAGGCGCTACGGGCGCTGGACCTTTCGGGAGTGGAGGTCGTGGTCAAAGGGGGACGGGTCGAGGGAATCCCCGTCACGCCGTTTTCAGGCCTGCTCGATGTCCAACCCACGGAAGAAGTGGAGAAGGCATTCGCCGCGGTCGGCCCGGAATCGATCGCCAAGGTGCTGTTCACCTCCGGATCGACCGGCCTCCCCAAGGGAGTGCTCAACACCCACGGCATGCTCTGCGCGAACCAGCAGATGCTGGCGCAGATCTGGCCCTTCACCGTGGAGACCCCGCCGGTTCTCGTCGACTGGCTCCCCTGGAACCATACCTTCGGAGGGAACCACAACTTCAACCTGGTCCTTAAAAAGGGAGGGACCCTATACGTCGACGGCGGGAAACCGGCTCCCGGGATGGTGGAGCAGACAGCGAGGAATCTGGCCGAAATCTCCCCGACCATCTATTTCAACGTTCCGGCCGGCTATGCCATGCTGCTCCCCTTCCTGGAGAAGGACGGGGGCCTTCGCAGCAACTTCTTCCGCAGGCTGCAGCTGATCTTCTATGCCGGGGCCGCCCTGTCGCAGGACCTTTGGCAGCGGCTGGAGAAGGTCTCCGTGCAGGCGACGGGCAGAAAGGTGCCGATGACATCCTCCTGGGGGTCGACCGAGACCGCTCCCCTGGCCACGTCCGCGCACTTTCCCATCGACAAGGCGGGGGTCATCGGGCTCCCCTGCCCGGGAGTGACCATCAAGATGGTTCCCGGCGGAGGGAAGTTCGAGTTGAGGGTGAAGGGGCCGAACGTCACCCCCGGGTACCTGGGCCGTCCCGACCTGACCCGCGAGGCCTTCGACGAAGAGGGGTATTACAAGATCGGGGACGCGGGCGAATTCGCGGACCGCGACGACCCCGCCAGGGGGATCACCTTCGCCGGACGGGTCGCGGAGGATTTCAAGCTCTCGACGGGGACCTGGGTCCATGTGGGGATGCTCAAGACCGCCGTGATGGCCGCCGCGGCACCCGTCCTGCAGGACGCCCTCGTCGCCGGCCACGATCTTGCGGAAGTCGGGATTCTCGCCTGGCCGAACCTCCAGGGATGCAGACAGATCTGCCGGGATGCGGAAGGGAGCCGTCCGGTCGAGGACCTCGTCCGCAGCAAGGAAGTGCGGAAGCACCTGCGGAAGACGCTTTCGGACTACAACGCCCGGCAGCAGGGCTCATCCACGAGGGTCGGGCGCATCCTGCTGATGACCGAATCTCCCTCGATCGATGCGAACGAGATCACCGACAAGGGATACATCAATCAAAGGGCGGCCCTGGAACGAAGGAAGGCCCTCGTGGAACGGTTGTATGCGGAGGATCCGGGGCCCGAAGCAGTCGTTCTGTAACCGATTCTTCCAAAGGGGGGGAGGCGATGAAAAAGTTCGCAGGGATCCTGACGGGTTTCGTCTTCGCATGCTGCATGGCCGCTTCAGGGGTTGCCGGTGACACGATCAAGGTCGGCCTGGTGGACACCTACACCGGCCCCGTGACGACCTACACCTACGATGTGCGCGACGGGTTCAAGATGGCGGTGGACACGATCAACGCGAAGGGCGGCGTGCTCGGCAAGAAGATCGAGTACGTGGTCCGCGACGACACCTTCAAGTCCGACGTCGGCCTGGCGATGGCGAAGGAGCTGATCCTCAAGGAAAACGTCGACATCATCATAGGCACGATCAACAGCGCGACGGCCCTGGCCATATCCGACCTGTGCAAAAAGGAGAAGGTTCCCTTCCTGGTGACCTTCTCGAAGAGCGGGAAGATCACCGGGGAAAAGGGCCACCGCTACGTCTTCAACATGAACGAGAACACCGACATGATCGGCAGGGCCACGGCGACGGTGTTCGCGAAGAAGCCGTACATCAAGTACTGGATCGCGGGGGACGACTACGAGTACGGGCACGCGATCGCCGACAGCATCTGGAACCACCTGAAATCGCTGAACCCGAAGGTTCAGATGATCGGCCAATCGTGGTGGAAGATGCGCGAGACCGACTTCAATCCCTATATCACCCAGATCCTGGCGGCGAAGCCGGAATTCGTGATCGTGGCGACCGGCGGCGGAAGCATGGTGAATTTCCAGAAGGCGGCGCAGTCGACGGGGTTCAACAAGAGGGTTCCCTTCTATCAGCACACGGGCATCGAGCTTTCCACCCTGATGCCGCAGGGCCAGAACGCGCCGGAAGGGGTGTTCGGCACCGCGAACTACCTGTTCTACTACCCGGACACGAATGAGAACAAGTCCTTCGCGGACGACTTCCAGAAGCTGTACGGCCGCCATCCAAAGAGCGGCGCCCTCTACGGATACATGACCGCGCAGTTCATCGCGAAGGCCTACGGGAAGGCGGGGAAGGTCGACAAGGAGAAGTTCATCGACGCGCTGGAGGGGATGGCGCTCGACAGCCCGATCGGCAGGCTGGAGGTCCGGGCCTGCGACCACCAGATCGTGCTGCCGATGTTTTTCGGCGTGACCAAAAAGTCGCCGAAGTACGAGTTTCTCGTGGGAGGCGACATCCTTTCCGTGGCCGGCAAGGATTACATGCCGACCTGCGAGGAGATCAGGAAGGAACGGGCGAAGTAGCGTCTTCAGGCGATGAGTTTTCCGGATAACCTTTTTTCCGCCGGGACGTTGTCCCAGGTCCTGATGGGGCTCAGCCGGACGACGATCCTGTTCATCGTTTCGTCCGGCTTGAGCCTCATCCTGGGCGTCCTCCGGATCCCGAACATCGCGCACGGCTCGCTCTACATGATCGGCGCGTTTTCCGCGTATTCGGTGATTTCCTTCCTGGGAGGCGGCGGGTTCGCCTTCTGGGCCGCGATGGTCGTCGCGCCCCTGATCGTGGCGGCCATCGGGTTCGTCATGGAACGGGGTTTCTTCTCGTATCTGTATGAGCGGGAGCACCTGATGCTTCTGCTGCTCACCTTCTCCTTCGCGCTCATCATCGGCGACCTGGTCAAGATCCTCTGGGGGACGGAATACCGCTCCATCACGGCGCCGGGGTTCATGCAGGGCTCGGCGGAGGTCTTCGGACTGCCGATACCCTATTACAATCTTTTCCTTCTCCTGGTGGGGCCGGTAATCGCGGTCTTCTTATGGCTCGTCGTCAACAGGACGAAAATCGGGAAGATCTCCCGCGCGGCGGCGGTCGACGCCGAGATGGTGAGCGCCGTCGGTATCAACGTGGGATGGGTGTTCGCGTTCACCTTCGTCCTCGGCTGTTTTCTCGCGGGCCTGGGCGGGGCGCTCATCGCGCCCATGACCAGCATCTCCCTCGGCATGGACCACTCGCTCATCATGGAGGCGTTCCTGATCGTGATCATGGGGGGCCTGGGGAACATCTGGGGGGCGCTCCTGGGGTCGCTCATCTTCGGGCTTGCCCAGTCGCTCGGCATCCTGGCCTGGCCGCAGTTCGGAATCGTCTTCCCTTATCTCGCGGTCGTCGTCGTCCTGACCTTCCGGCCGAAGGGCCTCCTGAGATCGGCGTGGTGACGGCCCGATGAAGTGGAAATACGTCACGCCTCTTCTGCTGCTGGCCGCCCTTGCGGCGGCGCCGCAGTTTCTGCCGCGGTTCCACACGTATATCCTCGCGATCGTCCTGCTCACCGGCCTTCTGGCGACGAGCCTGAATCTCGCCATCGGGTTCGGGGGCATCTACCAGTTCCACCACGCCGTGTTCTACGGCGTCGGCGCGTACGGGACCGCCCTGGTTCTGACTCGGACCCAGCTGCCCGCCCCTGTCGGGCTGATGGCCGGCCCGGTGGCCGCGGCCGCGTTGAGTCTGGTCATGGGCGTCATCTGCGTGCGACTGTCGAAACTGTACTTCGGAATGCTCCAGATCTCCCTTGGTTCTCTCGTCTGGGCGACGGTCTACCGCTGGTACTCCTTCACCGGCGGGGACAACGGGATCCCCGGCGTTCCGGTTCCCGGCTGGATTGCGTCGTCGGAAAGCGCCTATTACTACACGCTGGCCGTGACGACGCTCAGCATGCTCGCGCTGTACCGGATCGTCGGGTCCCCGTTCGGCAAGGTGTTGCAGGGGATCCGGGACAACCCGGTGCGTTCGGACGCCATCGGGATCGACGTCAAGGCGCACAAGCTCACCGCCCTGGTGATCGCCGGGTTCTTCGGGGGGGTGGCGGGCTCGCTTTTCGTCGTCATCGACACGTCGGTCTTTCCGGACATGATGTTCTGGACCTACTCCCTCGAAGTGCTCATCATGTGCCTGCTGGGGGGGATGTACACCTTCTTCGGGCCCCTCGTGGGCAGCTCGATCCTGGTGCTTCTCCGTACGTACGTCAGCATCCATATACCGTACTGGCACCTCTGCCTCGGAATCATCCTCACGCTCGTGATCGTCTTCCTGCCCGAGGGAGTCCTCGGATATGCCGCCCGGCGCTTCCGGCCGAAGGAGGGCCGCCTTGCTTAAGGTGGAATCGGTCGTCAAGTCGTTCGGGGGGTTCAAGGCGGTCAACGGCGCCCGCCTCCACGTGGAGAAGGGGGAGATCGTCGCGGTCATCGGCCCCAACGGCGCGGGGAAGACGACGCTGTTCAACCTCATTACGGGCCACCTGCTCCCCGACTCGGGGCGGATCCGGTTCAAGGGCCGGGGGATCGAAGGGATTGCCCCCCATATCCTCTGCCGGAAGGGGATATCGCGCTCCTTCCAGGTGGTCAACATCTTCCCGCGGCTTTCGGTCTTCGAGAACGTCCAGATCGCGGTGCTGGCCCGGGAGCGCAAGACGTTCCGAATATTTTCTCCGGTGCGGAACATGGCGGCGGAAGAGGTCCACGAGATCCTGCGCAACGTGGGTCTTTACGGGGAGCGGGACGTCGAAGGCGACCTCCTGTCCCACGGAGACCAGAAGGTCCTGGAGATCGCCGTCGCGCTGGGCGGGAAGCCGGAGCTTCTCATCCTCGACGAGCCCACCGCCGGGATGGGGCCGAAGGAGACGGAGCGCTGCATCCGTCTCATCAAGAAGCTTTCAGACGAGTCCGGATTGACGATCCTGTTTTGCGAGCACGACATCGGGCTCGTTTTCGAGATCGCCGACCGCATCATGGTCATGGTGCGGGGCGGCACCGTCATCCAGGGCAGGAGCGAGGAGGTGCGGCGGAACCGCGAGGTCCAGGAAGCCTACCTGGGAGAGGCAGGCGAATGTTAGACGTAAGGGGCATCCATACCTGTTACGGCCTGAGCCACATCCTGTTCGACGTTTCCCTGTCGCTCGCGAAGGGCGAAATCGTGGGCCTGCTGGGCAGGAACGGCGCGGGGAAGACCACGACCATGAAAAGCATCTGCGGCATGCTCCGCCCGAACGAGGGGACCATCCGCTTCGAGGGAGAGGATGTGACCGGCAGGAAGCCCTTTCACCTCGTGCGGCGCGGGATCTGCTACGTGCCCGACGACCGGCGCATCTTCGCCGACCTCACCGTGGAGGACAATCTCGAAATCGTCCATCGGAGGACGGGCGGATGGAGCAGGGACAGGGTGTACGACCTGTTCCCGCCGCTCAGGGAAATCACGGGAAGGCGTGCGGGGTTCCTGAGCGGGGGCGAGAGGGCGATGCTGGCCTTGGGCAGGGCTCTCATGAGCGATCCGAAGCTGCTCCTCCTCGACGAGCCGACGGAAGGGCTGGCCCCGCTCATCGTGAGGTCCCTGGAGGAGCAGATAATGAAGCTGAAGGATGCGGGGATCAGCATCCTGCTCTCGGAACAGAACCTGAAGTCGTCTCTGCGGCTCATCGACCGCGCCTACATCATCGACAACGGCAGGATCTGCTTCCACGGGACGGTGAGGGAACTGGAGAACAATGAAGAGATCAAGAAGATGCACCTGATGATATGAGGCCGGGACCGTTTTTCTACCGGCGCCGGGTCGCCTTCGGGGAGTGCGATCCCGCGCGAATCTATTACACCCCGAGGGCCGTGGATTACGCCTTGGAGGCGGTCGAGGCCTGGTTCGGGTCGGTTCTGGAGGTATCCTTCGGGGAGCTGATCGACCGGCGCGGTCTCGAAATTTCCGTAATGCGCGTGGATTGCGATTTCGTCCGGCCCCTCGTCGCCGGCCAGGTCTTCCGGGCGCGGGTCGGCGTCTGCGGGATCGAGGGGGAAGCGATCCTTTTTCGCGCGGCGGGCGAGGACGAATCCGGCGCCCCTTATTTCCGCGTGGATCTCCTTATGTGCTTCTCGGAGCGGAAAAGCCATGCCCCGGTGCCGATCCCTCCGGAGCATCGAAGAAGGATTGAGGCCTGCCGGGAGCCGCAGGAAGGGGAGACGCGAGTACGGGAAGAGAAGGGACGATCCCCCCGAAGGAAGGACCGGCCCTCCGGCGCGGCTCCATTTACCCGAAAGCGCCGCGTTTTCTATGGAGATTGCGGCCCCTCCGGGACGATCCATCCGTCGAAGGTCTTCGAATACGCGACGGAGGCGATCGGTGAATGGTTCGAGGAAATACCGGGGATCTCGTGGCTTGAACTGGTCTCGGTCCGCAGGCAAGGAGCCCCTATGGTGGCCGCGCTCTGCGAAATCTTAAGCCCCATGGTTCCGGGCCAGGTGATTGCCATGGAAGTGCGTGTGCCCCGGTTGGGCAGGGCGAGCATCGGTTTCGCGGTTGCGGGCCATGACGCGGACGGTGTGCTCTGCTTCGATGCGCAAATGGTGGCCTGCTATATCGACCAGCGTGACGGTTTCCGGTCGATGCCGATACCGGAGGAGTTTTACGGGCGGATCCAGGCCTACCGTGCGGCATGCGAGGCCGACGGGTAGGAGATCATGGGAAAAACAAGGGAGGAACGAAATGGGCGAAGCCTATCTCTGTGACGCCGTGCGCACGCCGATCGGATCGTACGGCGGGAGCCTGTCGGGCATACGGACCGATGACTTGGCCGCGATTCCCATCAAGGCCCTGATGAAGCGCAACCCCGCCGTCGACGGGGGGAGGGTGGATGACGTGATGTACGGCTGCGCCAACCAGGCCGGGGAGGACAACAGGAACGTGGCGCGGATGGCGGGGCTGCTGTCGGGTCTGCCCGTGGAGGTGCCGGGGGTGACCATAAACCGTCTTTGCGGCTCGGGAATGGACGCCGTGGGCACCGCCTACCGGGCGATCAAGGCGGGAGAGGCGAGCCTGATCGTCGCCGGCGGGGTCGAGAGCATGTCCCGCGCGCCTTTCGTGATGAGCAAGGGGGCCGCCCCGTTCGACCGGGGCGTCCAGATGTTCGATTCCACCATCGGGTGGCGCTTCGTCAACCGCCTCATGAAGGAGCAGTACGGGATCGATTCGATGGGGGAGACCGCCGAGAACGTCGCGGAGAAGCATCGCGTCTCGCGGGAAGACCAGGACGCCTTCGCCTTGAACAGCCAGCGAAAGACCGCCAGGGCCATCGCGGCGGGCGTCTTCGCGGAGGAGATCGTGCCGGTCGTCATTCCAAAGCCCAAGGGGGGGGACGTCGTCGTCGACAAGGACGAGCACCCCCGGCCGAACAGCACGCTGGAGGGGCTGACGAAGCTGAAAGCCTCGTTCCGGGCAAACGGCACGGTGACCGCGGGGAACGCCTCAGGCGTCAACGACGGGGCATGCGCCCTGCTCGTCGCTTCGGGAGAAGCGGCCAAAGGGCACGGACTGACCCCCAAAGCGCGGATCGTCGCCATGGCCGTCGCCGGCGTGCCGCCGCGGACCATGGGGATGGGCCCCGTCCCGGCCACCCGCAAGGTGCTGGCGATCGCCGGCCTTGGCCTGGACCAGATGGATGTCATCGAGCTGAACGAGGCGTTTTCCGCGCAGGGGCTTGCCGTGATGCGGGAGCTGGGCCTGGCCGACGACGCCCCCCAGGTGAATCCCAACGGGGGAGCCATCGCCCTGGGGCATCCGCTGGGGATGAGCGGCGCCCGGCTGGTCACCACGGCCATGTACCAGCTGCAGCGGATCCGGGGACGTTATGCCCTCTGCACCATGTGCATCGGGGTAGGGCAGGGGATATCGCTGATCATCGAGCGCGTCTAAAGCCGGCTTATCCTTGCCGGAAGGCGGAGATTCCGGTGACCTCCTGGCCGATGATCAGCAGGTGCATGTCGTGGGTCCCCTCGTAGGTATAGACGGACTCCAGGTTGTTCGCGTGGCGCATGATCGGGTACTCGCCCATGATGCCGTTGGCTCCCAGGATGGTGCGGGCGACGCGGGCGGTCTCCAGCGCGACGTTGACGTTGTTCATCTTGGCCATGGAGACCTGGGCGAAGCTGTACTTTCCCTGGTCCTTGAGGCGGCCGAGCTGCAGGACGAGAAGCTGCCCCTTGGTGATCTCGGTGACCATCTCCGCCAGCTTTCTCTGCTGCAGTTGGAAGGACGCGATCGGCTTGTCGAACTGGATGCGGTTCAACGCGTATTCGAGGGCGGTCTGGTAGCAGGCGTCGGCGGCGCCCAGCGCGCCCCAGGCGATGCCGTAGCGGGCCTGGGTCAGGCAGCCCAGGGGCCCTTTCAGCCCCTTGACCTTCGGCAGCAGGCTCCTCTCCTCGTCTACGACGACGTCATCAAATAACAGTTCGGATGTCACCGAGGCGCGCAGGCTCCACTTCCCCTTCATCTGGGGGGCGGTGAAGCCGGGCGTCCCTTTCTCCACGAGGAAGCCACGGACCCCCTCGTCGGTCTTCGCCCAGACGACGGCCACGTCTGCGATGCTCCCGTTGGTGATCCACATCTTGGAGCCGTTGATCCTCCACTTGCCTCCTGCCTCGCATACGGCGCTGGTGCGCATGCCGGCCGGGTTGGAGCCGAAGTCGGGCTCGGTCAGTCCGAAGCAGCCGATCGCTTCGCCGCGGGCCATCCTCGGAAGCCAGTATTCCTTCTGGGCGTCGCTGCCGTAGGCGTAAATGGGATACATGACGAGCGAGCCCTGGACCGATGCGAAGCTTCGCAGGGCCGAATCGCCGCGCTCGAGCTCGTACATCAGCAGGCCGTAGGCGACGTTGGAAAGCCCGGCGCACCCGTACTTCTCCGGCAGGTTGGGGCCGTAGAACCCCAGGTCCCCCATTTTCCCGATCAGGTGGCTGGGGAAGGTCTCCTTCTGCGCGTGCCCGTCGATGATCGGCAGCACCTCCTCGTTGACGAATTTCCGGGCGGTCGCCCGCACCAGCTTCTCCTCGGCCGTAAGCAGCTCCTGGAAGCCCATGTAATCCGTCAATTCGGTGGTCGCGTTCATTCGGAATCTCCTCGTCGCCCTTGCCCGGGCGAAAGATGGGATATCAGGACGCCTTCGGCAACCGGCCGAGCGCCTGCAATTTCTTGTGCCGGAAGGCCCCCCACAACGCCGCGCCGATGGCGCCGGCGAACAGGGAATCGGGGTGGGAGGCGACCCGGCTCCCCATCTTCTGCTTTTCCATGCCGTCCTGCAAGGCCTTGAACAGGCCGGTGTCGAGCGCCAGCCCGCCGGTCATCATCACCACCCCTTGCGTGACATCGATGGACTTGAGCAGCTTGATCAGCCGTTCGGCCATCGATTCGTGGATGCCGCGCAGGATGTCGCTGGTAGGGATGGAACGGGACACCATGTTGATGACGTCGGTCTCGGCAAGCACGGCGCAGATGCTGCTGACCTTCTCCGGGTTCGTGGATTTCCGGGAGAGCGCCCCGATCTCGTCCTGGGCGATGCCGAGATAGCGGGAGATGTTCTCCAGGAACTGTCCGGACCCCGATGCGCATTGGCTGGTCATGCGATAGTTCAGCACCTTGCCCTTTTCGTCGATGAGGATGGCCCGGCCGTGCAGGGCCCCGATGTCGAGCACCGCGCGGGCCTCGGGGTTGAGGTAGAGGGCGCCGCGGGCGTGGGTGGTCATGGAATAGAAGTGCCCGGTGGCCCCCTGGAAGCTTTCCCCCTCGCCGGTGGTGGCGATGTAGTCGACGCTTTTTCGCGCCAGGCCGGCCTTCGTAAGGACGTATGCCAGGGACTCCTCGACGAGCTGGAAGGAGTCGCGCTGGCGAATGCGGGCATCCCAGCGGGCCAGCCACTCCGTTTTATCCCCCTCCACCCGGAAGAGGGCGGTCTTGATGACGCCGGAGCCTACGTCGATGCCGATGGAAACGGTCATGCTCTCCCTCTCCTGTTACCGGACCATCGCTCGCCGGGCGAAGCTGGCCCCGCCGAGGGCGCCGGTGTAGATCGATTCGGGACTGATGTTGATGGTCATGTCGCCGTAGTTCTCCCGGATGAGCTGGCGGAGCTCCTTGACCGCGGCTTCGTTCTTGGCGACGCCGCCGGTGAAGGTGAACTCGTTGGTGACGCCCCCGGAACGGGAGAGGATCGACATGGCGCGGAGCATGATCGCCCGGTGCAGGCCGGCCAGGATGTCGGGGCGGGTCTCCCCCAGGGCGAGGCGGTCGCGCAGCTCGGCGCCGGCGAACACGGTGCAGGTGGAATTGATCCGCACGGACTTGGTCGCCTTCATGGCGATGGGTCCCAGCTCGTGGAGGCCGATCTTCATCTCGTCGGCGATGTAGCCCAGGTAGCGGCCGCAGCCGGCCGCGCAACGGTCGTTCATCTGGAAACTCGTGACGATGCCGTTCCCGTCCACCTGGATCCCCTTGGTGTCCTGTCCTCCGATGTCGAGCACGGTCCGGGTGCCGGGGAACATCATGTGGGCCCCGAGGCCGTGGCAGAGGATCTCGGAACGGATATGCTCCTTGGGGAAGGGGAGCCGCACCCGGCCGTAACCGGTGCCGACCACGTAGGTCTCTTCGAGCTCGATGCCGAGCACCTTCGCGAGGGCCGTACGGGCTTCGGCTTCGCCGATGTCCACCCCGTCCGTTTCCCGGACCGCGCGCGACAGGCCGTTTTGGAACTGCCGGGCCACGGCGTCGTCCGAGGATACCCGGCTCTCGACGTCCAGGATCGACTTGTCGTAGATGTTCAGCAGGGTCTCGAAGCTTGCGCCCGCTTCCCTGCTCACGGTCTCGGCGAGATTCATGAAGCGCGATCCCGCGATGTCGCGGAAGAAGTCGGACTTCCGGCTGGCGCCGGGGGCGTAGATCGTCGGAGCCTCGTTCTCGATCCGGCGGAACACGGCGGACAGCGATTCCTTGAGCGCCGGCTTCCCTTCCTGGAAGCGGGGGTGGTCGAGAACCGCCTGGCAGGTCTCCTCCAGGCGGCCCAGCTCGGCGAGGAACTGCTCCAGCCGGAAATTGCGCTCCAGGGTCGAAAGCAGCTGCGCGGCGCCTCCGCGGGAGCCCAGCGCCTGGTGGAAGAGCGTGAAGCGCGCGCCGATCTTGGCTTCCTGCTTGGAGACCGCGGCGGCGACGTCGTAGTTGGAGCGGGAGTTCGTGATGCCGCGGCCGAGGACCGCCTGGTTCTCGTCCATGAGCAGGGCCTTGGTGGTGGTGGATCCCAGATCGATCCCGATGAACGTGCGCATGCGGCGGTCTCCCTTACGCCCCGAATGCGGCGGAGCCGCCGGCCCGGCGCTTCTGGTCGATCATCTGGAAATAGCTCTCCAGGCGGTTCTTGACGTTGGCCGCCGAGAAGTAGCGCGGGTCCACCAGGTCGGTTTCGATGAAGGCGGCCGGCTTGCCGGTCCGCCTCTCGATCTCGCGCATCATCACCAGCTGGCCGGCGGAGAAGCTGTTGCAGCTCTTGATGGAGTTGATGAGCAGGCCGTCGGCGTCGTATTCCAGGAGGTTCCGGGCCAGCATGTCGACCCGGGTCGGCAGGCTGCGGTTCGTGTAGACTCCCAGGCAATAGTCGGCCATCGTCTCCAGCGGGTGATCCGGATCGTGGCGGAACCCGTCGTAATCGTAGACCCCGCCGACTTTGGTATAGGAACTGGCGACGACCACGGCGCCCGCCTCGTAGAACATCTGCCAGAAATCGCGGAACGAGGTCCAGTTGGGCGGACCCTCGACGACCAGGCGGTACTTCTCCTCGGGCATGTCCCCTTCCGGGGTCTGCGCGCACAAGCCCTTATCGATGCGTTCCTGGATCTCCAGGCGCAGGAGCCGGTAGTACTCGATCGCCTCGTCGGTGCCGCGGAAGGCCGTGAAGATCGGCCCCATGTAGTACACGCCGCCGAAGTAGCAGTCGATGGGCGACGGCTTGTGCTTTGTGGATTCGAGCATCCATACCAGGTCGTCCTCGGCGACGGCCGATTTGCGAAGGTATTCGCGCAGGCGATCGATGTCGAATTTGACGCCCGACACCTTTTCCAGGGCCGGGATGACATCTTCCTTAAGCTGCCGGACGATGTAGTCGCGCATGTTCTTCGTCGGCGTCCCGTCGGCGGCGTAGGGGACGTGCAGCATCACCGTCGGGCACTTGTACTGCTCGCGCAGCAGCTCGAACCACTTCATGAAGGTGAAGCAGCCGGTGTAGGAGAGGAGCAGGATGTCCGGGTCGGGGAACGGCTTGCCGTTGGGGGCGATGTTCCCCTTGGCCATCATCCCGATGTCCGCCTTCACGTAGGTGCACACGTCCTCGGAGTGCCCGGCCCGCTCGGCCTCCGTGATCATGTCGCCGGACTTCTTGCGCATGGCGTTCTGGATGGCGTTGATCTCCGGAAGATTGTTCGCGATGTCGAAGCACATGAGCAGCTCGTTGAGGTTTCCCGGGACGAACGTGGAGGAAACCTTGCACTTGCCGCCGGTGATCCTGTCATAGTTGCGGCTGATCATCTCTTTCTGGATGAGCTGCGAAGCGGACTTTACGATTTCCTTGCCGCTCATGACGCGCTCCAGAGCTTGATGGAATCGGCGAAGGTTCCGGACTGCTCGCGGATCGGCTGCATCTGTCCCGAGTTCTCCGCGTACTGCATGGTGATGTAGGGGATCTTGAGCGCCTCGAGCCGGCGGATCATCATCGGCTGGTCGAGCAGCGCCGGGTCGCAGAAGCTCGGCGCCGCGAAGATGACGCCGTCCGCGTTCCGCCTGCGGATGGCGTCGAGGAGGTAGCTTCCCTTCACCTCCATGTCGGACTCGTACTTCGCCGCCGTCTGGGCGGAATGGCGCAGGAACGCTTGCGACAGGCTCTCGATGGGATCGCCGTCGGTCGGCACGTCTCCCAGGAGCCAGCGGCTGACCAGCAGGAAGTCGTCGTCCACGATGTAGCAGCCGGAAATTTCGAGGGACTTGATCAGGCTGAGCGGGGGTTGTTCGCAGAAGACGCCGGTCAGAAGCACCCGGCAGTTGTCGCGCATCGGCCGTTCTTCCGCCTCGGCGGCGGCCAGATAGGCCTGCATCAGCCGGGTATGGTCCTCCGGAGGGAGCACCATGCCCGCTCGCATCAGCAGGTAAACCTCGGCGGACGGCGCTTTCCAGGGGAAGTCGGACCGGAAATCATAGACCTTGTTCACCCATCGGCGATTCTCGTTGAATACCGCGATGGAGCGGTTGATCTCCTCGTCGGCGATTTCCCGGGCGGCGAGCTTCTCGAGCCCTTCCTTGAACTCGCGCAGCTCCTTGGAGTAGAAGACGCCGCCGACTTCGTCCTTGAAGTTCTGCGGCGCATCGAAATAGCGGACGTACTTGTCCTTGAACAAAAGCTGCCAGATGCCGCTCAGGTTGCGAATGACGTCGCAAATGGAGGGGAACAGCATGCCGTCGACAAAGTCGAGCTTGCCGGAGATCGCCAGCTCGATGGTCGATCGGGGGATGCGGCAGATGTAGCTCTGGTAATAGGCGTCCCCGTGGATCACCTCCATGTCGGCGCCGCCCCCCAGGATACCGAGCGGCAACATGCCGGCGGCATGGAGGATCTCGCGCGGGACGTAGACCGGCATGTAGCCGATCACCTTGCGCCCCGGCCGGGCGGCTTTCCATTCGCGCGCCTTGGTGAAATTCGTGTCGTCGAAGATTTCCTGGCAGAACGCGACGATTTCTTTTACGGATTTAACGTTCATAAATCCGGTTACCGCCTGGCGCCCGGGATCAGGCATTCCACCAGGTCCTCGGTCCAGGGAATGCCCTTGGCCAGCCCCTGGCGCAGCTTGACGAAATCGATTTCGCGTCCGGTCTCCCTGGTCCCCTCGTTGAAGGCGCGAAAGCCGGTGCGGGCTTCGTTCATCATGTTGAGCGCCAGCCAGGCGCGGGAGTTTTCCTTGTTGCTGTTCCAGGCTTCCAGCTTGGGCTTGCGCAGCTCCTCAAGGCTCTTGGTCATGCACTCGGGGAAGGTCTCGAGCAGCTTGGCGCACAGTTCCTCGACCTTTTGGTCGAGCAGACCGAGATCGATCTCGCCCCCCTTGATCATGGCGAGGCCTTCTTTATAGGCGCCGCCGCTCTTGAAATCGCCGTGCACGATCCGGCCATACTCGTCGAGCATGCGGTCGGTGATCACGGTCGGATTGGCGACGAACCGGCCATCCACCTTAAGGGCCGGGACCAGGTCGGCGATGATGCCGAGGCGAGCCGCCTTGTGGGCCGAGAACGGTTCGCACAGGGTGCCGGAGACCATGGCCTGCTCGCAGCCGATCATCACCGGCAGGAAGTCGGTGGCGCCGCCGATGGCCGCCGATCCGTGCTTGGGCCCGGCCTGGCCGAAATTGGCGAGATCCTGGGCGATGGTGAAGTCGCAGGCCATGCCGATTTCCTGGCCGCCGCCGATGCGCATGCCGTTTACCCGGCAGATCACCGGCTTGTCGCAGCCGAGTATGGCCGATACCATGTCGTTGAACAGGCGCATGTACTGGCGGTATTCCTGCGGGTTGCCGGCGTAATATTCGGCGTATTCCTTGGTGTTGCCGCCGGTGCAGAAGGCCTTGTCGCCGATGCCGGTGAACACCACGGCGTTGACCTCGCGATCGACGGAGGCCCGGCGGAAGGCAAGGATGACGGCCTTGACCATGTCCGTCGTGTAGGAGTTGTACTGCTTGGGATTGTTGAGGACGATCCAGGCATTGTACAGGCCTTCCGCCACGGACCCGTCACGGCGCCTGGCGGGCCTCTTTTCATAGCGGACCAAGCCGTCGCAAAGACTCTCCACCTCCTTGTCGATCAAATTGTGGTCGATCAGTCTGGACGGCGCGGTTTTGGCGATAATCTCGTCTGCTGTGGCCATCGCTCCTCCTGTCCCTTAGGAATTTTCAAACGTTGGTGTACGGGCGCCGCTCAATGACCGTCTTTGATCAGGAAAGATGATTTATGCAAATAGGTACCACAATACCATTTAGTCTGTCAAGTAAATATTTCCGCCTGGAATTCCACGCGGGAGATTTTACGGGCCTAACGGATGGCCTTGGTGAGAACCAGTCGCTGGGATGGGCCGAAACCGCGCGCATGCAGGAATCGCTGCAGGTTGAAATTCTCCTGCGATACCTGGACCAGCACCGATTCGACCTGGAGGGTCGAAAGGTTGAGCAGCAACTGGGAGAGGAGGGCATGTCCGATGCCGGAACCCCCATAGGCGGGGTGGACGCCGATGGTATCGATCACTGCCGCCTTGTCGATTTGGCCGAATTCGCCGAAATCGACCCGCGCCATGACGAACCCGGTGACGATACCGTCATCCTCGGCCACCAGGGAGACCCGAATCCCGGATTCGATCAGCATTTCCCGGAACTTGGCCCCATAATAGGCGGAACGGTCAAGGCCCGTGAGTTTGCCGTCGATGCGGACGACGGCTGCCAGGTCTTCCTCCTTCAGGGAGCGGACCAGGACCCGGTCCCGGGCCAACGTCTCATAATCGTTGCCGCCGGCGCTGCTGTGAACCTGCCATTTGCCATCCATTTTCACGGAGGTCACTTCAGCCACTTCCTCGCCGAGCGGCGAGGTGTCGCGCTCAATGATCTGGCTGGGCGCCAGACGGAACCCCGTGGAGGAGAAGAAACGGATCATCCCCTGATCCGCCCAAGCGACTTGGGTTCTCAGGGTGCCGATGTCCCTCTTTTTCATCTGCCGTTCAATTTCGGCGATCACCGCTTTGCCGATTCCCTTCCCCTGGGCATCGGGATCCACACCGAGAATATCCAGAACGGCAATCGCGCCCCTGGTGCCGAACTCGCCTTCCTGGAGCCGGGCAAAGCCGTATCCCATCAGGTTTTCGTCATCCATCGCCGCGCAGGCGATGAAGCTGTCCGGCGTCGCGGTCGCCACGGCGAAGCGTTTCTCCAGGAAACCTTTTCTTGGATGGCCGGCTATCCGGCTTTCGATTTCGGAAACCCGGTCCGAATCCTTCGGGTGGAGCGAGCGTAGTCTCAGGTTCGACATTTCCTTAATCTCCCGTAATTAACCTGCCATTGACAGCGCAATCGGCGCAATCCCATTTTTCGCCGAAAGCGACGAAGCGTCCTTGACAGCAAACAAGGTATTGTGGTACTCGAATACACAAATGCCCGCTTTCTGTTGGAAAGCGGATGGCGCCAACCACGGAAATCAAATTTCTATCACAAAATGGGGGAGCGATGTGCGGTTTCCTGAATTTTGATGGACGCGTTGCGGTGGTCACGGGCGGCGCACGCGGTATCGGGTTGGCGATCACCCGCGCCCTGATCGATCACGGGGCCAGCGTGCATGTCTTCGATGTGGCACCCGGCGAGGAGGTCGATGGAGTCCCGTATCGATTCCACAAGGTCGATATCGCCGATTCCGCCGCCGTGGCGGACGCCGTTGCGCAGTTGCCGGCCCATGTGTCGCTGCTGGTCAATAACGCCGGCATCACCCGCGACCGAAGCGTGGTCAACATGAGCGACGACGAGTGGCAGTCGGTGCTCTCGGTCAACCTGACGGGAGCTTTCCATATGGCGCGGGCATTGGCGCCCGCCATGCGGAAAGCCGGCTTCGGGCGGATCGTCAACATCACCTCCATCAACGGGATCCGCGGCAAGTTCGGCCAGGCGAACTACAGCGCCTCCAAAGCGGGTCTGATCGGCCTGACCAAGACCCTGGCGCGGGAGCTCGGACCGAAGGGAGTGACGGTCAACGCCGTCGCGCCCGGCATGGTCATGACCCGGATGGCCCTGACGCTTCCCGATGAGGTCATCGCCAAAGCCAAGGCCGAGAGCGTATTGCCGGAGTTGGCCAAGCCCGAGGATATCGCGAATGCAGTGCTGTTCCTGCTTTCCGATGCGGCTCGCATGATTACCGGAGAAGTGATCCGGGTCGATGCCGGGCAGTACGTCTGACATGCGGATCGATTTCCACGTTCACCTGGGGATCTACACCCATCATCACGCGTGGGTGACGGAGTGGATGAAACGATCCCACCCCATGGGTTACGAGGAATATATCAAGCGTTATGACGACCCGGGAGCCTTCGAAGAACTGCTGTCGGCCGAAGGGGTTGATTATGCCTGCGTTCTTGCGGAATTGAGCCATGTCACCACGGGGGTCTGCACCAACGAGCAGGTGCGCGAATTCTGCCGGGGAAGGACCCGGCTGATCCCTTTTTGCGACGTCAATCCCCACCTGTTCACCGACCTGGGGGACGAGCTTCGCCGAAAAGTCGAAGAGGAAGGTTTCCGGGGGGTGAAGCTCTACCCCCCGTACCAGCATTACTATCCCAACGACCGGAGAATTTACCCGCTGTACCAGGCAGCCCAGGAATTGGGCATTCCCGTCCTGATTCATACCGGGTCTTCGGTCTTCAAGGGCTCCCGGTTGAAGTACGGCGATCCGCTGCACCTGGATGACGTGGCCGTTGATTTCCCCCGACTGAATCTGATCATGGCCCACTCGGGTCGGGGGTTCTGGTATGACCGGGCTTCTTTTCTTTCCAAACTGCACCCCAATGTCTATATGGAGCTTTCCGGTCTGCCCCCCTCCAAATTGCTGACCTATTTTCCCGAATTGGATCGCATCACGGAGAAAGTCATTTTCGGCAGCGACTGGCCGGGGATGCCCTGGATAAGGCGAAATATGGAAGCTATCCGCGAGCTGCCCTTGCCGGCGGAGGGTGTGGAAAACATTCTTGGCGGTAATGCCGCCAGGTTGTTGCGTCTCTAGGGACGGTCCTGGAGAGAGACCTGGCAGGACCACAAAGGGATCGCAGTTACACAACCGAGGTTGACGGGCCGAAAGGGGATGACAGGACCGTCCCGGTTTTTGATGGTCAGGGTTTGCTGCCCGCCGCCCCGGCGACAGCCTCGGTGCGCCGTCGAGTGCTTTTCAGAGCCGTTTCCAGCGTGATGGTGTCGAGGACCGCCTTGGTGAGGTTGTCGATCTCTTTGGTGATGCTCCGTAACTCCGCCACGATGGGGTCGCCCGCCTGGCTCCAGTGGTTCGGGACATCCAGCTCGGATTCCAGCGTTTCGAACAGCTGAATTACATCCAGTAATGTCGTTCGACTGACGTTCCCCGCAAACCGATAACCGCCGCCGACGCCGCGCACCGCCTGCACCAGTCCCGCATGCACGAGATTGCGCATCACTTTTGCGAGGTGGTGCGTCGAGATTCCGTATTTTTCCGCGATGTCGGTGGTCGAGAGCTGCCGGGCGGAATCGCTGGCCAGTTCGAGCACGGCAAAAAGGGCGAACAGGCTTCCCTTGTTCAGCTTCATGGCAAGCCCCCATTCCAACCGAAGATCAGGATCGTCGAAACGGTCCTGTCGCGGATGCCGTGCGGTTGCGTCATTCGATCTCCTTTTCGAGCTCGATATACCGGCCCGTACGCAAACCCTGGCTGCGGAAGAACGACAAGGTCACTTTGTTGTCACGGTCCACCATGGTCCGCACCGTCGTGACGCCGGCCTGCTTCAGGCGTTTGCAGATTTCCTCGAGCATGCGCTGGCCGATGCCCATTTCGCGCATCGTGGGGGAGACGCCCATCGCGAACACCCAGCCGCACGGGGGCGAGCCGAATTCCCAGGCGCGGACCTCCCCGCTGATGAAACCGACGACTTCGTGACCGGTTTCCGCGACCAGGAAAAGCCGGTCTTTTTTTCCGCCCTTGGCGTAGTGGTCGAAGATCCCGCGCCAATAGGCCGGTTTTTCTTCCTTGGGCCCCACCTCATCCAATGCGATGATGGCATCGAGGTCGGAGGGTACGGCATTGCGGATCGAGATCTGTTCTTTCATTTCCATTTCCAGTTGATCAATTTGGTACCTTAATACCGTAATTGAACGAAAAAATCAAGCCGTCATTTAACCATCCCAAATCCGCTACCTTTTGCGGTCGGAGCGGAATTTCGGGAGCCGACGGCGGCCGTCGGCTTCCGCAGAAAACCGGTCAGCAGGATCGCAACGCCCGCAAATGCCGCAGCCATGTAGAAGCTGCTCGAAAAGCTCCCGGTCCTTTCCGCCAGGATTCCCGCGATTGCGGGACCTGAAATCTGGCCCAGTCCGAAGATGAACGTAACCAGGCCGAGGGCTGCCGCCGCCTTCCGGGCGCCGAAATAATCGCCCATGGCCGCCGTCATGATCGACGGGATGCTCCACGCGACAAGACCGTAAAAGCCGATGGACAGGTAAAGGAACAGGCCGGGCAACCTCGTGGCGATGAGGAGATAGGAGACCGCCTGCAGGGAAAAGACGATGATCAGCCCTGCCTTCCGGCTGAGCCTGTCGGACAAGGTCCCGAAGACGGGTCCCGAGAAAAGGCTCAGGAACCCGACCCACATCCAGAAATCGCCTGCGACGCCCTCGGAGAAACCCCTCTCCCTGACCAGGGTGGTAACGATGAACGTGGCGTAAATCACGTAGGTATATCCGAACAGGAAATAAATGATCCCGAGATAGTACAGGATCCCCTTCCTGTACAGGTTTGCTTCCTTCCCCCCCGTACCGAGGCGAGGTGAAGCCTCGGCATCATCGCCGCCGACGGGCGCAAGGCCTTTGTCCGCGGGACTGTCCCTGAGCAGGGCGAGGCTTATGAATGCGATCAGCATCACGAAACCGCTCAGGATCAGCCAGCTTGTCCTCCAGCCCTCGGGTCCGATCCGCCGGTTGATGAACGGGATGAGGCGGCCCGAGATCATGATGGCAAACCCGCTTCCGATGACGATAAAGCCGGCCGCGCGCCCCCGCTTGCCGCTCGAAAACCAGGCGGAAACCAGGCCCATCAACGGGATATTGGTGGCGCCGCTTCCGATGCCGGTGATCATGTAAAGAACAAGGACGGAGAGGAAATCCGTTGCCCTGCTCACCAGGGACATGGAGATGCCGACGACAAGCAACGCGACAAATACAACCCTCCGCGGACCGATCCTGCCGGCCCAGTGGCCGCTGAGCAGAACGGAGACAAGGTATCCCAGGAAATTGGCCGTGCTGATGAAACCCATCTGTGAATAGGACAGGCTGAGCGTCGCCGCCATCGACGGCAGCAGCATCCCCAGCGCGAAGCGGCCGAAGCCCAGGCAGGCAAGGATGCAGAGCATGCCCGCCGAGACGATAACCCATCCATAATGGAACGCCGGTTTGCCAAGGGCGGTATTTGGCATAGGGGAAAATATAGCACCGGTTTGCGAAAAAGCTATCGTGAACCTCCCCCGATTTTTCGTTGGAGACTCCGGGAGGATCCTTGTACTAAGATAGGAAGAT
>Ga0334722_10002164_pt1 | contig 22637 bp, 17 predicted proteins | sample C3_bottom_MG_FD_207210 | JGI IMG/M metagenome (GOLD analysis project Ga0334722, IMG submission 207210) | Sediment microbial communities from Yellowstone Lake, YNP, Wyoming, USA - C3_bottom | ecosystem: Environmental > Aquatic > Freshwater > Lake > Sediment | place: USA: Wyoming | collected... | reverse complement strand
TTTGATTTTTTGGTTAACTTAAATTCTTTACAACCTTTTTAACTTATTGTATTTGCATTTGGTAATTTTGCATATCAATTAATACATGTGCTAATGAAACTCTCAGTTCAACTTTTTATCTTCTTTTTTATGATGATTTTAGGAAATTCCGGTTGCAAGCCTGCAGCCAAACCAGTAAGTGAAGTTAAAGATGACTTCATGTATTTTGTTGAACAATTTGAGGATATAAGGATTCTTAAATACAAGCTGCCCGCATTTGAATCTCTATCACTTCAGGAGAAAGAGTATATATACTATCTGAGCCAGGCAGCTCTTTCCGGAAGAGATATATTATGGGATCAGAATTTCAGATATAATCTTTTAATCAGGAAAATGCTGGAAGCAATAATCAATACTTATTCTGGCGACAGGAATTCTGACAATTACAAAGCATTTCTTGTCTATGCAAAAAGAGTTTTCTTTGCCAATGGGATACATCATCACTATTCGAGTGATAAGTTCAAGCCAGGATTTGATAAGGAATATTTTGCATCTCTTGTCAGAGGATCAGATCAGTCTGAGTTGCCTTTTTCTGAAGGAGAAACTGCCGATAATCTGATTGAAAAAATCTCCCCGGTTTTATTTGATGAGAATCTTTTCCGCAGAAAAGTTGAACAGAGGGAAGGTTCAGATATGGTGACAGAGTCGGCATCCAATTTTTATGAAGGAGTAACACAGAAAGAGGTTGAAACCTTTTATGCTGGCAAAGCCGATCCGAAAGATCCCAGGCCAGTTTCGACGGGGTTGAATTCGAAAGTGATAAAGTTGAATGGCAGGCTTACCGAAGACATATACAAATCAGGAGGCCGGTATGGTGCCGCAATTGATGTAATAATCAAATGGCTTGAAAAAGCTGCTGCAGTGGCTGAAACTGATATGCAGAAAAAAGAGCTGGCTTTACTGGTTGATTATTATAAAACTGGTGACCTGAAGAAATGGGATGAGTATAATGTTGCGTGGGCAGGAAACACTTCATCGATGGTTGACTATATAAATGGCTTCATCGAGAATTATGAAGATCCGCTCGGGATGAAGGCGACATGGGAATCAATTGTTGATTATACCGACCTTGAGGCTTCGAAGCGAACAGCTTTAATAACTGCCAATGCACAATGGTTTGAAGATAATTCTCCGGTTCAGGCGCAGTATAAAAAAGAAAAAGTCACAGGAGTAGCTGCCAAAGTTATAAATATTGCAATGCTTGGAGGAGATTGCTATCCGGCTTCCCCTCTTGGGATTAATCTCCCGAACGCCGACTGGATAAGAAAAGAAGTAGGTTCAAAATCAGTGACACTGGCAAATATCTCAAATGCCTATGATGTTGCTTCTCAGGGCAACGGATTCCTTGAGGAATTTGCTGCTGATGCTGAAGAGGTTGCCAGGGTTAAAAAATACGGGCCTGTTTCGGATGCTTTGCATACCGATCTGCATGAGTGTGTTGGTCATGCCAGCGGAAAGCTTGCTGAGGGGACGGATCCAAATGCCCTGAAAAATTATGGATCTTCTCTTGAAGAAGCACGTGCTGATCTCTTTGCACTTTATTATATGACCGACAGCAAGATGACTGAATTGGGCCTTTCCCCTGATCCCGAAGCAGGTACGGTTGCTTATGATGATTACCTCAGAAACGGGCTCCTTACCCAGATAGTCAGGATTAAACCAGGGAAAAATATTGAAGAGGCACATATGCGTTGCAGGTCAATGATTTCTCACTGGGTTTATGAAAAGGGAAAATCTGATAATGTTGTGGAATTATTGAAACGTGACGGCAAGACCTATATTAAGATACATGATTATCAGAAACTCAGAATATTGTTTGGAGATCTTCTCAAAGAGATACAAAGAATTAAATCGGAAGGTGATTTTACAGCAGGAAAGAATCTTATTGAGGAATTTGGCGTAAAGGTTGATCCTGCACTCCATGCCGAAGTTCTTGATCGTTACAGTAAACTTAATCTGGCTCCTTATACAGGATTTGTCAATCCGGTGCTTACACCGGTTCTTGATTCAAACGGTAAGATAACAGATATAAAGGTTGAATACACTGATGACTACCTGGGTCAGATGATGAATTACGGGAAAAATTATTCGTTTCTGCCGGTGAAGAACTGATCTTAAATAATTATGGAATCTTTCTGTGACAGACCTGGTTAGAATTCTATTATTTTTTCCACCCTGTTGGATTTAAGGTATTGCTTCAGGATGGCCTGAATATCCTGATTATCGCCTGCAGGCTTAATACACTCATGAACAGCTGAAAGGCCAAATCCCATGTCATTTATATTAAAGTACCCGTAACCGGAGTATTTCCCGTTGAGAACTTTTACGGCACATTTCTCATCTTCATTTCTACCCCTGTCGATAATAAAAAAGTTACGCGATGAGAATACAAACTCTTCAGCTGATCTCAGCGCCCGCTCATTATAATCTTCATGTGATTCTTTCCCGCAGCAGGCTCCGTTGCAAAGTCCTACCTGATGATGGAAACATGATCCGGTCGATTCATACAGGCCACATAGTTTCTGACAGAGCTTATATGTTTCCACCATAGCCTCGAGTTTCCCCCTGACTCTATCACGTGATGTAAATACAGCCAGGGGCGTATCATAATTATCAACTGAACCATACCTGTAATTGATATAACCGTTCTCATCGGTAAATCTGAAGATTCCCCACTGAAAACTCGTTCTCCTTTGTGTCCTGTTATAGACCGGTTTATTAGCTTTTATTTCAAAAGATTCCTTAAGGAGCGCGATGAGTTCACTGCCAGTAATCTCCCAGTCAATGTCGGCTATCAGATCCCTCATCTCCATTGCCCTGTTTGTTGTATTATTTGAAAGATGAGTGTTTATTCTCTGTTGCAGATTGCGGCTCTTGCCAATGTAAATCAGATCACCGGCCTCATTATAAAAGTAATAAATACCTGGTTCATCCGGTACCTCTTCAATCTTTTTCAGATCGAGTTTAGGATTAAGCTTTGATATTCGTGTATTCCTTATTATTCCAGGTTTCCCCTGGTTTAATTCAATGTCCTTAAGCATCAGAATTTCAAATAGTCTGACTGTTGCAAGAGCGTCACCTGCAGCCCTGTGCCTGCCGTTTATCGAAATATTCAGATCCTTACAGATATTTCCAAGACTGTAAGATCTGTGACCAGGCATCAGTTTCCTGCTTAAAGTGACAGTGTCAAGCAGATTCCGTTTGAAATTAAACCCCAGAGATTTGAATTCCTGTCTTATGAATGAGTAGTCGAATTTTGCATTATGCGCTATGAAGGTTCTCCCTTCAGTCAATTCAACTATCTTTTTTGCCACCTCAAAAAATCGGGGTGCATCCTCGACCATTTCGTTGGTAATACCTGTCAGATTGGTGATGAAATATGGAATATTTCTTTCAGGATTTATGAGAGTGACATATTCATCAGTAATCTTCTCACCATCATGCAGATATATAGCAATCTCGGTAATCTTCTCAAGTCTGGGGCTTCCTCCCGTAGTTTCAATATCAATTATAGCGTACATCAGAACTATAGGTTCATTACCTCAGGCGAAGATAATCAGTTTTAAGGTTTGTCTGGATTTAAGTTAGTACTTTTGATAACTAATTAGTGCAGACAATGGACGAGTGCTTCGGAAAGAATTTTATAAGGAACGGCGAACTTGTTTCATCTGATTTATTCGATAATTCCCTTGTTTATGAAGGGGATTCGGTTTATGAAGTAATAAGGATGTTCGACGGTTGCCCTGTTTTCTTTAATGACCATATAGAACGACTTGAAAACAGCGTGTCTCATATTCGAAAAAGAATGATTGCAGGCAATGATATCCTTCGTCATGATATACTTACACTTGCCGGATCTGAAAAAATACATGAGGTCAATCTTAAGATTGTATTTAATTATAAAGATAATTCATCAGATTATCTGGTCTATTTTACAGAGCCGGTCTATCCTGCTGCTGAACAATACACAAATGGTGTGCATGGCATTTTGTTTCATGCTGAAAGAAAAGATCCTGCTTCTAAAGTCATTAATCATAAGCTCAGGTCCGATATCTATCATAAACTGATACTTGAGGGGGCATATGAGGCTCTGCTCGTAGATCATAAGAAATATATTACTGAGGGCAGCCGTTCAAATATATTTTTTATTAAGGATAATGTTCTGTATACTGCTCCGGATGCTATGATCCTAAGTGGTATTACGCGTAAATATATTCTCGAAATATGTGCAGGTGAAGGAATTGAGATGATATTTACATGTATTAAAGCTGACAGAATCAGTGAATATGAATCAGTTTTTATGTCAGGTACATCTCCAATGGTGCTGCCTTTCAGATCCATAGATGGTACACGGTTCAATGTCGCTCTTCCTTTAATTGCCCGGCTTAGAGAACTTTATATTGCGAAAGCGAAGGAGAGTATTAAGCAATTCAGGGTAAGTAATGCATATTAACAATTATTACCGGCAGGAAATTATTATCTTTGCTCAATATTAATTTTAATCACTTATATATGGCAAGTTTACGCGACCTGAAAAAAGATATAGATTACCTGATGTATGAAGTAATTTCAGATTGCTTTGTTTACCAGGGTATTCACCCTGATCATAAAACTGAGGAACTGCAGACTATTATTAACGATGCTGTAAATCTTCGGAATGATCTGATTGCCCGCGTGAATAACCCCGACGGAAAGGATAACCCCAAAATTGTAAAGGCTTACTATCAGGCTGTTAAGAAGGATCTTACAGATGGCGCCGATAAGTTTTTTTCAAGACTGAGCGCGTTATCTGCTGCTAAGAAGAAGAAATAATATAATTCTTATATATCAGGTTTCCGCAACCTGTGCACTTGCCTTGTTTATCAAGGTTTAAAATTTTCGTATTATAGCCCGACCGTTTAGTTACAATAGTGCCACATTCAGGGCAGGAAGTATCTTGTCCTGAAACTGATCCCGTATTGCCGATATAAACATAATCAAGTACGCCGGAGGCAATTTCATAAAGTCTCACCAGAGTCTCATCAGGTGTTACCGGGTTATTCCTTTTATATGCAGGAAAATACCTGCTCAGGTGAAGCGGAATGTTTTTTCCCAGCTCTGATGAAATCCATTCTGATTCTTTCCTCATTTCATCTTCACTGTCGTTGAGTCCGGGAATTACCAGTGTGGTTATTTCGAGGTGCCTTCCGGCCAGTGCAATCATCTTCAACGAATTTTTGACCGGTTCAATATTAGCCCCTGTCATTTTTTTATAGAAAACATCATTAAATGCTTTAAGATCAATATTAAAAGCATCAATAAATTTTATTATTTCAGAAAGAGGTCCGCTGTTTACATAGCCATTGCTTACCATAGCTGTATGAAGTCCATAGCTTTTAGCAAGTACTGCTGCATCCTTCATATACTCAAACCAGATCACCGGTTCATTATATGTGAAAGCAAGACCAATATTTCTCGAAGCTTTTTGCGCTTTCTGAACAAGATCCTCCGGTGATGTTAAGCTCCTTGAGAAATCAGGGTCAGAACCAGTTTGTGAAATATGATAATTCTGACAGAAATCACATCTCATGTTACATCCGAATGAACCTGCAGAAAGAATATTGTAACCGGGAAAATAATGGTAGAGAGGTTTCTTTTCTACCGGATCCAACGAACAGGCTGACAGAACACCATATGTCCGGAGATCGATTTTACCTCCTGTATTTCTCCGCACTCCGCATATGCCTGATTTTCCTTCAGAAATGATGCAATTGTGAGGACATAAAAGGCATTCAGTTTTTTCTCCGGTTGTTTTTTGAAAAGTTACCATACGGATGTTTCAGTATATCAAAATTACATATTATTTAACCTTACTGACGGCATTTATGTGAATAATAATTTTCCTTACATTTGATAAAAACCACATTTATGAAACCATATAATAAGTTAGGAAAGCTGAGTTTTTTTGTTTCTGTTTTATTATTTCAGTTTTCGGTTCCGGCTACTGCTAAAATACCTGAGATAAAAGAACGCAACATCCTCTCGGAGAAAGCTTCTGAGATAGATCTTTCAAAATCCCTGGTTACGGACAAATCATGGAATAAGCTTCCGGATTATTACAATCGTGATTTCTGGGAAAAGGTTCCTTCAAATCTCAAGGTTTCAATAATTAAACGTGCGGAGGCATATCTTAACTATAACTGGCCTGTAGTAAAAGCTACTGATTATCTTGAGTTTATCAGGTCAGGCGACAGGCGTCAGGATGTCTATGCAGAGCCAAGCAGGGCTCTCAACTCACTTGTTATGGGTGAACTTGTTGAAGGAAAGGGACGGTTTATGAATCAGATAATAAATGCAGCATGGTATTATAGTGAACAGACCTGGTGGGGATGGTCGGCACATTTATATTTCCAGAAGGCTCCGGGGGGGCTCCCTGATGTTAATGAACCCACAGTAGACCTTGGGGTGGGAGAGATAGCCAGCGACCTCTCATGGACATGGTTTCTTTTCAAAGACGAATTTGACAAGGTTCATCCGCTTATTGCTTCCAGGTTGAAACAGGAAATAATGAATAAAGCAGTTAAGCCATATTTTGAACGAACCGATTTTCAATATATGGGTTTTACCGGTGGAAGAGTCAATAACTGGAATCCCTGGATTAACTATAACATGCTGAACTGTTTTCTGATACTTGAAGATGATCCCGGAACTAAGAAAGCTATGGTAATGAAGATCATTAATTCCCTTGATAAATTTCTTAATGGTTATCCTGATGACGGTGGCTGTGATGAAGGTCCTTCTTACTGGGGAGTGGCTGGATCAATCCTTTATGAAAGCCTGGCACTTATTAAGGATGCAACAAATGGGAAATTTGATGTGTTTGATAATCCTCTAATCCGGAATATCGGCAAATATTTTCCTAAGGTAAATATTCATGCTCCTTACTTTATAAATTTTGCTGATGCAGATGCCACAACAGGTGGTAATCCTGCTACTGTATACCTCTATGGGAAAGCAATTAAAGACACTCAGATGGAGCAATTTGGAGCTTATCTCGCGAAACTTAACAAGTGGGGCGAGATTGCTTTTTCAGGTAAGATATGTGATCAGATTGAGGATCTGGCCCTTCTTCCGGAAATAACATCGTCAGATGCGAAGGAAGCATTGGTTTCAGATTTCTGGCTTCCGGAAACCTGTATTGCAGGTGGCCGCGACAAAGAAGGTAGCTATTCAGGATTCTTCTTCGGAGCAAAAGGCGGATTCAATGCTGAAAGTCATAACCATAACGATGTTGGATCATGTGTAATGTATTACGATGGTAAGCCCTGCCTTATAGATCTTGGCAGGGAGACATATACTTCCAAAACATTTGGCCCTGAAAGATATGAGATATGGACTATGCAATCAGGTTATCATAATCTTCCTGTAATCAATGGTACGGAGCAGAAAGATGGTGCCATGTATCAGGCAAAAAACTCTGTCTTTACTTCAAATGATAAAATCGTTAAGTTCTCAACCGATATAGCAGGGGCATACCTGCCTGAAGCAAATGTAAAATCATGGGTACGAACCTATACCCTTAATCGCAATAAGAATTTTATAATAAATGATAAATATGAATTGTCTTCAGTCGGATCCTCTCCAACAACTTCTAATCTTATGACTTATTGTAAGGTATCTGAAGGTAAACCCGGTGAGCTGATTTTTGAGGGAGAGGGATTCTCTCTTAAAATGACATATAATCCAAATAAGATAAGTCCGAAAATAGAATATATTGAGGTAAGTGATGCCGGACTAAAACGTTACTGGCCAAAAGGAGTAACGCGTGTGATTTTAAAATACATGAATACTGCAAAATCAGATAACCAGTCATTTACATTCAGTAAAATGTGATAAGCGTATGGATACAAGTGATAAAACTGTCAGGATTTCAAGGAATGAGATGAAATCTGAATTTTTGAGGATTCTTCTCAGTCATGGAATGGAACATGATAGAGCAGAGAGATGTTCAGAGATTTTTACAGTTAATAGTCTTGAAGGGGTATATTCCCATGGAGTCAACAGATTCCCCCGTTTTGTAAAATATATTGTCGACGGATATGTTAAAACAGATGCAGTGCCTTCACTGATTCACAAATCAGGATCTGTTGAACAATGGGAGGGAAATCTTGGTCCCGGGCCTCTGAATGCATCATTTGCAACAGACAGGGCTATGGAACTCGCAAATGAAAACGGTATTGGTATGGTATCGCTTGCACATACCAATCACTGGATGCGGGGAGGAACATACGGATGGCAGGCTGCAAGAAAGGGATATGTTTTTATAGGCTGGTCCAATACCTGTGCAAATATGCCAACCTGGGGTGGAAAAGATCCACGACTTGGTAATAATCCATTTGTCATTGCAGTCCCATTTGAACCTGAAGCTGTTGTCCTTGATTTTGCCATGACCCAGTTTTCATACGGGAAAATGGAAGCATTCCGTGCTGAAAAAAAGAACCTTCCCTATCATGGAGGTTTCGATAAGAATGGAGATCTTACTGATGATCCGGTTGAGATTCTCGACACTATGAGGCCAGTTCCTATTGGTTACTGGAAGGGGGCAGGCTTGTCAATCCTGCTTGATATTTTAGCTGCAATTCTATCCGGAGGTCTCTCAACACATGAGATTGGCAGTTGTGATAAGGAGACATGCGTTTCCCAGGTTTTCATTGCAATAAACAGCAGAAGTCTGGGTAATTTCCCGTCGATACACAATTCAATAAAGGCTATAATTGATGATATCAGGAAGACTGAACCTGTGGGTGACGGAACAAAAGTGAGATACCCGGGAGAAAATGTCGTGGAGATACGCAATCAGAATCTTAAAACAGGAATTCCCGTAGACAAAGATTTATGGGAAAAGATTCTCTCTTTATAAAATAAATACTATAAATCAATTTTGTTATTCAGATTTCTTCATGTATAATTTCAGTTCTGATATTGTTTTTTTCACAGTAAAGCATTAATTCATCTGTAATCTTTTCATTGATATCGTAATACATAGTTCCCAGTCTTAGGAGAACTTTTTTTCCTGATTTCAGATGAAAAAGAAATTTGAGGGGGAACAATTCTATTTTATCAGTATCAATTACAGGTATATTAAGATGAGATAAGAAGATATATTTCTTCAGCATTATATTCTCTTCACCGATTGCGATATACCTTTCAGCCTTTCCTGATCCGGCCCATATCTGGTAAAAACCAAAACCGGTAAGAAAGAAAATGGTTATCCAGAGTGAGCCTGTATTTGATGTGGTTTTGAAATTAAAAATCAGCCAGAAAGCAGCAAGGATAATACATGCTGCCCCAAATAATATCCTGAATATCTTAATAACTCTGTTATCATCCTTGTTTCCAAGGTAAAAGTACTTTGTCTCCATACTAAATATTTCAGGCAATTTATTGCTTTTTGATTGTTAATGCAATTTTCTTAATAATTGTTAATGATTACATCCTTCATAAAGAAAAAAAATTAATTTTATGTGATTATAAAAAGAATGAGTTTAAGTAATCATCTATTTAAATTAATGTTCCTTTTAAGCTCTTGACTTAATAATAACAAATTAAACTAATATTTTATGAAGAGAATTTTATCTGTGTGTTTAATGCTGTTGCTGGTGAATTATTTTGTCAGGGCTCAGCAACCGGTTCAGAAACCAACTAATGACAAAATAGTTCCTGAGATGACTGAAGTCTGGGATCCTGAGGTTCGAATTATTCAACCTGGAATCAGGGATAGTGATCCGCCATCTGACGCAATTGTGCTTTTTAACGGAACTGATGTAAACAAAGAATGGGAAGACAGTAAAGGAAATCCGACAAAATGGCTGATCCAGGATGGCGCTCTTGTTTGCGTTAAAGGTTCAGGTGTAATAAAGACCAAACGTAAGTTTTCAAACTGCCAGCTTCATGTAGAGTGGAAAACTCCATCCGATGTGCAGGGTGAAAGTCAGGGGAGAGGAAACAGCGGTGTTTTCATGCAGGAACTGTATGAAGTTCAGGTACTTGATAGCTATAATAACCGTACATACAGGCATGGCCAGGCAGGTGCTCTATATAAACAGCATGCTCCTCTTGTAAACGCTTCCCGTAAGCCAGGCGAATGGCAGTCTTATGATATAATCTATACTGCACCAACATTCGGCAGTGATTCAATAACCTATATGAATCCTCCGCGTATAACCGTTATGCACAACGGAGTTCTTATTCAGAATAATGTAAGCCTCAGGGGACCAACAGTATACATAGGAATACCTGAGTATTTTGTGAAAAAGCATGGTCCGGGCAGCATTGTGCTTCAGGATCATGGTAATCCTGTTGCATACAGAAACATATGGATAAGAGAACTATAATTTAATAATATTACTAATTTTATATGATTAAACTCTAATTTACCTGAAGATGAAAGAAAACTCAAAATCAATTTCAAGGCGTACGTTTATCGGTACTACCGGTACTATAGCTGCAGGGTTGACTATTCTGCCCAACACAGTTATCAGCGGATTGGGACATAAGGCACCCAGTGACAAACTGAATATAGCTGGAATTGGCGTAGGTGGTATGGGTAATTCAAACCTCAAACACCTTAAGTCAGAGAATATTATTGCATTATGTGATGTAGACTGGGGATATTGCAAGCAAAATGGCATATTCGAGGAATATCCGGGTGCAAAGTGGTTCTGGGACTGGCGCAAAATGTATGATGAGATAGGCAAATCAATCGATGCTGTTGTTGTTGCAACATCAGACCATTCACATGCATTAGTGGCTTCAACAGCTATGACGATGGGAAAACATACCTATGTTCAGAAACCTTTAACCCACTCTGTCTATGAATCCAGATTACTTACAAAACTTGCTGCCAAATATAAGATAGCAACACAGATGGGTAATCAGGGCTCTTCAGATGAGGGAGTAAATCAGACAATAGAATGGCTTCAGAACGGGGAAATAGGTGATGTAACTAAAGTCGAAGCATTCACTGACCGTCCCATCTGGCCTCAGGGTCTTAACAGACCAGCAAAAGGGGAATGGGTACCTGAAACGCTGAACTGGGATCTGTTTATAGGACCAGCTCCGATGCGCCCATATAACAGTATTTACCATCCCTGGAACTGGCGCGGATGGTGGGATTTCGGAACAGGCGCCCTCGGTGATATGGCATGCCATATACTTCACCCGGTATTCAAAGGCCTTAAGCTTAAATATCCTGTAAAAGCGCAGGGAAGCTCAACATTGCTTCTTACTGATTGCGCTCCCAATGCACAGATGGTTACACTCAAATATCCTGAGAGAGTTGCTCCAAAAGGATCAAAGATAAAATATCCTGCTGTCGAAATTATATGGTACGACGGTGGCTTGCAACCTGCAAGACCAGCTGGTTGGCCAGCCGGGAAAAATATGAATGATGCTGGTGGAGGTGTTATTTTCCACGGGACAAAGGATAAACTTATCTGCGGATGTTATGGTAAAAACCCATGGTTATTATCAGGACGCACACCCGTTTCTCCAAAGACTGAAAGAAGGATTGAAAAAGCAATGGACGGTGGTCATGAAATGGATTGGGTCAGAGCATGTAAAGAAAGTCCGGAATCAAGAGTAAAGACAAAATCAGACTTTTCTGAAGCCGGACCATTTAATGAAATGGTTGTTATGGGAGTTCTCGCTGTCAGGCTTCAGGGTCTTAACAAGGAACTTGAGTGGGATGGTGAAAAAATGCAGTTCACAAACATAACTGATGATGAAACTCTGAAGATCTGTATTGAAGATGCATTTACAATTCATGATGGACATCCGACTTTCAATAAGAAATGGACCGAACCAATGAATGCAAAACAATTTGCAAACGAAATGATTAAGCATAACTATCGTGCAGGTTACACTCTGCCCGACATGCCTGCATAATTATTGTTAAATTATTAACAAAGGCCGGATTTTTTGATCCGGCCTTTTATTTTATCCTGATTCTATTATTTAAGAGAAGCACCTAACTGCAAAGTAAGAATCTTGGTTCAGGACTAAATGTTCCCTTTTAATCCAATCGCTTCTGCGGCAACCCTCATTCCCATTATACAGTCAGTAATAAGTTCATCCAGACTGACCCCGAGCATTTCAGCTCCTTTTTCTATTACAGACCTGTCAACACCGGCAGCAAATTTTTTGTCATTCCATTTCTTTTTTACCGATCGGGCTTCCATATCGAGCACGCTTTTAGATGGTCTTACGAGTGCACTTGTGGCCACAAGTCCGGTCAGCTCATCCATCGCATAGATAGTTTTTTCCAGTTTTGAAAGAGGCTCTACATCAGTTGCGAGTCCCCACCCATGACTGAGAACCGCTCTTATATAATCCTGGGGCCAGTTGTTTTCGAGGAGTATCTTTTCTGTCATTTTACAATGCTGCTCAGGATACATTTCATAATCCAGATCGTGTATCAGTCCGATTATACCCCATTTTTCCTCGTCTTCCCCTGATTTTTTAGCCATGTAACGCATCACAGCTTCCACCGACAGCGCATGCTTTAAAAGGCTTTCGGTTTTATTGTATTTTTTAAATAATTCCAGAGCTGTCTCCCTTGTGGGAATATTATTGTACATATTTTGAAGTATTATATTAAGATTTATCTATGACTACTTTCTTATTTTAATAACAGGAAGTACCATCGTACCCCTGTTAGTCCGGATATTTACATAATAGACTGAAGGAGATAACCATGGAGCCTTTATCACAACAGGATTCTTGCCTGCAGATATATTCATTTCAGTCTCATATACCTTTGTACCGGCCATGTTGTTAAGTGAGATAGTTATTCTCTCCGTATATTTTGAATTTATGTAAATTGTAAACTGTTCGTTAAATGGATTGGGATAGATGATCAGAGAATCTGTGAGTTCATGCTTAAATGCAAAACTTGCTGTATCATTCAGCAGGTAATCATCACTGTTGTTAAATGAATAGGAGGTGATATTGTAAAGTCCATACTTGTAAAAGTTTACTTTTTCTGCGAATTCAACGGTTACAGTATCTCCAAACGGCACTACTTTTGTCTTGAAGAACTCCTCAACAGGAGGAGATTGATTATTTATCTTATATGCAAGGTTAAATCCGTTTATAGTGTCTCTGCCAATATTCAGAAGTTTAACAGTGATCGGCTCATATGAATATTTGTTCTTTACAGGTGGCGCTACAACCCTTGCTACCTGCAGATCCTTCTGGATATATTTCAGGGATCCGCTTGTAACAAAATCAATCATGTCAATCCAGGCACAATCCAAACCACTTGTTGTACTTGCATCCTTTTTGTAAATCCATTCAAATTTATTAAAGCCTGCTTTTACGAAAGCAGCATACCGTTTCCATCCTGTTTCACCTGACTTTTTAAGAACTTCTTTATCATTGATTTTGAAATAGAAATAGTCATAATTCAATTCTGATGATACATTGTACATGAATCTTACTGAATCATCCGTATCATAAATGGTCTTTATCAAAAGGGTAGTAGTTGCATTATTTGCAATTGCACCGGACTTTGCTGACAGGCTGCCGTCAAATGAGCTTTCTGATGTCACAATCCAGGGAACCTTGCTGAGATTGATCCATGGGAATACGCTGAATGATTCTGATTCAAAGCTTTCCCTTACTTTGCCGACTCTGAATGTGAAATTGTTATTAATGATATAGGGATCGCAGTTGAGCGTTGATGCAACATCAAAATAGCTTCCGCTAACAACAGAAGATGCCAGTTGTACTGTAACAGGGATTTCTGTCACCTGACCAAACTTCAGAACGCCTGATTTCACGTTGGGATCCAGTATCGCTATAATTTCAGGATCTGTTGTCGATACCAGGAAATCTCCTGAGACATCACTGCTTCCGTCATTTTTTACTTTATAAATGAGCTGGTATTTTTCACCCGGATCAGCCAGGAAATTACCATTTCCTAAAGTCGAATCATCCATAGTGCAGCTTAACACCTGCAGTTTTGGTGCATGAATCGGGATGTCTATTTTGTACTGTTTTTTCAGTTTGTCATCACCCAGAGTCAAATTTATTGTAGCTATGCTCATGTCAGGCACATCACTTGCTATTTTTATCGCCAATTTGTCTGAGACAGTTATCTCTGATCTGGCTGCAATATCCCCGATCAGAACTGAGTCATTCAGGATAGTTATCAGTCCTGAAGAGGAAGAGATTTTTGCATATACATTCTTTGCTGCGGTATATCCCAGATTACTGACCTTGATGCTCAGATATATTGTTTCACCGAAATCTGCTGCCTTGTTATTGTTTGCTGCGCTGTCATTAATGCTGTTCCCTGATAAGTTAATGTATTCACCGTTAACCTTTCCAAAGTAAATTGTCTTTATAACAGGTTTTCTGTTCTGTCCTGTTATTACTAACAGACAGGAGTCATTTGACAGGCCTGGCATAGTCAGCTCAACTGAACCTGAAGTACTTGCATGTGATGCATCCCAAAGGGTATCAATGTGCGAAACTGCAAGATAGGAGTAGGGTTCTGCAGTAAGCGAGAGGGATTTTATACTGTTGGGAAGAGTATCGGGCAACTGAATCTTAAATGTATCAGGTTTGCCTATTATCGGGATAACACTCGGATCACCAACCAAATTATAAACCTCCCAGTAATATTTCTTTTTTGCTGATGAGCTTGCGCTTACTGCCATGTTTCCTGCAAATACTATCTGCCCCATGGTAAAATACCAGTCTGAGGGCGACTCATTATGGGTGTGGAAAAGGCGGTCATAAGCACCAAGCCCTGATCCTGTATAGGTAGGTTCGCTTGAAATTGTTCCTGGTCCGACTGCCCAGTAATAGTCTTCATCCCAGTAAGTGTCCGCAGATCCTCCGATATAACCTATTGCTCCCTTGTTCTCTGCAAGGACCATCTTATTGCTGAAAGTTGAAGCAGAACTGAATGTGCTTGTCTGGCAGGCATTACTGATTATAAAAGGATACATATTTTTATTTGACACAGTATCGAGATCGCCTGACTTAATTGTCGGATCAAGCCATCCATAAGCATCTCCATGACCTGTGTAATTTATAAATGCAAGACCTTTCCTTTGCAGCTTTCTTATAGAATCTTCGGCATTAGCGCTTATAGCCTGCTCATAATAGAAATGATACTCTGAAAGTTTATTAAGGCTGTTGATATAATTTGTAATAGCATAATAAATCTGTCCATTAATAATTTTCTTATTTCCTTCATCAGTTCCTCCGGTTATCAGGGCTCTTGACTGGAAGGTATTCTGGCTTGTGAACTGGTACTTCTCGTACTGAATAATTTTGTTTATAACGTTTTTAAGCTGGGTGGTGTCTGAAACCGGCAGTCTCCCTATAAACATTTCGGGCATATAATCACCATTTCCGTCGAACTCACCATAATACATATCGGTAATATTTCCTGACCCGTAATAAGGGATTCTCTTGGTATCGCCAATAATTAAAAGGTATTCCGGTGCAGGTGAAAGAGATTTATACAGATTTGTGAGTGTTGTCTTTATTTCGGTGTATGATTCTCCTGCATATTTTTTACCCCTGTAAAGTACAGTCAGATTAAATCCTTTCTGTGTTTTCCATTTTATGAATGGCGCAAGAAATTTCTTAAAGGTAGTATCAGTCAGAATAACCATCCTTACCGGCTTGTCAGAGAATCCGGGAATGACTTCTCCTTTACTGTAATTAAGAACAGATTTATTAAGTGATTCTATGAAAAGCTGAGATTCAGATGGTTGAATTTCTGATTTTCCGCCGGGGATTGAAATATTTGTTATCTCAATCTTCATGGATGTTATTACTTCAAGGGAATTTGTTTTCGGATTATACCTTACCGGTGTTATGATGATATTGGAGAGGTTGTTTCCCCTGACGCTGCCTGCTGTTTCAATTTTGACTGTGTCAGCTGGTATTGTTTTGCGGGAATCATAAAGAGCTCTGTCCATTTTGAAATCCTTTTTTCTCTGGATACTGCTCTTGGTATCACTCTCCTGGGCCGGATATAGGATTCCTTTCATCTTTTTGGCAGATGGATGCAGCCTTGTAGATTTTACCTCTGAGATCCTGATTTTGTAATCTGTTCCATCCGGAATATAAATCAGTCTGCTTAATACAGGTAACTCCGGTCTTCCGGGTGAATAAGTAGGTGTATGACCGGGAATGGAAATACGAAAAAAAGTTCCATTTTCATTTTCAATACTCTCAACATTAAGTTCAGATATTGAGTAGTTTATAACTAAAGACTGCCCTTCTGAAACTACACTTGAGGCAGATACATTGCTCTCCAGCAGGTATTTATAATTCTTTACCGTCTGTCCGCTTAATGAACCTGTAAAAAGCAGCAAAACTGTTGCAATAACAGTCTGTTTATACTTCCCTAAACACATCAATGTTAAGTAATTAACACTAATCCCTAAATTCCTGCCGCAAGTTATTAAAAATTAGTTTACCCTGTCAGTGGATATTATAATATTTGATTAAAATAATAAGATTAGTAAATTTATACCTGAAAAAATATGTATCCGGAATTTGCTTAATATGAAGAAAAATAATACTCATTGTTCAAATATTTATTGGTAATCATTTAAACGGGCAGGTTAAAGGTTTGGTATAACTGGCATCAGTAATTATGCAATCCGGATAAAAAATGGATCAAGGCAAATCTGGTGTAAAGCAAAAGATAAATTTGGAAACATCTATTTGGGTAAGCAGAAAAGAGGTGTTGTAGAATATAATGGTATATAATATGGTACTTTGCATTAGAATTGAATAATTTAAACTGAAAAAATATGAGAGCTGATTCATTAAGGCGAATTTCACTATCCGTTTTCTCACTAACATTGTGTATGATGGCAACTAAAGGATTTTCACAGGAAGTTCCTGCTTCTGATAGAATAAATACCTCAGTAGGAAATGTAGAAATGAATTTTATCGGGCACGGATCGCTCATGTTCAGGGTGAATGGTTTTACAATCTATATTGATCCTGTTAGGAGTTCAGGTAACTATGATTTTCTTCCTAAGGCTGATTTGATCCTTATAACGCACGAACATTATGACCACCTTGATGTAAAACTCATCGATTCCCTGAAAAAGGAAGGAACACTGGTTTTCTCAAATGAGAAATCGACCGAACAGATTGGCTGGGCAATGCCAATGAAAGCAGGTGACAGACAGGAAATAAACAATATAGTTATTGAAGCTGTCCCTGCATATAACATAGTAAATATGAAAGCGCCAGGTCAGCCTTTTCATCCAAAGGGAGTGGGAGTGGGATATATCCTTACAATAGGAGGGAAGAGGTTTTATGTTGCAGGCGATACTGAAAATATACCTGAAATGAAAGCTCTGAAAAATATCGATGTTGCATTCCTCCCGATGAACCTGCCTTATACAATGACACCAGCCATGGTAGCTGATGCAGCCAAAGCTTTTAAACCAGGGATTCTTTATCCTTACCATTACGGAGATACAAATACAGATGAAATTGTTAATCTTCTGAAAGGTAGTGGCATTGAGGTTAGAATCAGGAATCTGAAATAATTATCAGATGGAATTAAATGACAGAATAATGACATCAGGGATAAAATATTCTGTACTGTGCTTAGTCATTTTAGCATTAAGCGGGATCAGTAGTTTTGCCCAGGATCTTACTGTCCCTGAATTACAGGGCTTTAAAAAAGATCCGGTTTTCAGGGTGTATTCGAAAGATAACCTCCGTGAGTTCAACGGAAATGATGCTGATATCTTCTTCTCATACGGATTTGTCGATCTCAACATGGCTGAATACAGGAAGGGAAAAAACATTATCAGACTTGAGATATTCAGGCATGCTGACCATCTTATGGCATTCGGGATTTACTCAACGGCAAGATCTTCATCATTCAGGTTTTTAAATCTCGGGGCACAGGGCTATAATACAGATGGCTCAATTAACTTCTTCAAGGGTGAGTATTATGTCAGGATCAGAACTCTTTCAAAGAATGAAAAGATACTTCAGGCAGCTGAATCACTGGCACAGCGCGTTGCAATTATACTGCCGGGAAGCAGCGAGATGCCTTCAGTTTTATCGAGGTTTCCAGAGTCAGGAAAGAAAGTTAATGAGGAGATGTTTATAAATGAGAATGTCCTCGGACACAAGTTCCTTTCAAGATCATTTAAGGCTGTTTATGAAGTAGGACCTGATGTCTTTTCCATTTTTATAATAGAGACAAAATCTCCGTCAGAGACGTGGAAAACCGCTGATGAGTACCTGAAGGAAACCGGGGAGGATGTTCCTGAATCCGAAAATGGGAAATATGTTATCTCAGACAGATACAACGGAACAATCTTTCTTGCCTGGTCAGACAAAACTATTGTTATTATTTCAGGACTTTCTAAAGACCAGAGTGATATTGCCGATCAGTACACTTCTGAAATAATCAGATAATATATCAGGAATGCCAGGTCCTGTTTCGAGGACCGAGACTGGAAAGTATTTCACAGGCTGTATTAACATCATCAATAACCTGGAAATCGAACATTCCTACAACAATAAAATCTGCGCCATTTTCAAATGCAAACCTGAAACCATCCTTGGGGGGTATAGCTCCGGCCGCAAGAACCTTGAAAGCAAACCATGGCTTATTTACAGACTTCATGTATTCAATGGTCTGTTCCGGGAAAAGATCCCACATATTTTCATGCAGGTGATTCCTGTCGTCACTTGCTTTTTCTATTGCACCATATGGTATCCTGTTTTCGACAGGTGTTGTTGACCAGTATTTATCATGGTGAAGAGTCTTAACATAAAAATCTGCAGGAATCTTATTCTCCTCACAGGCTTTAATGGTTTCAAGAGCATGTGCCCCCACGCCGGCCATTAGTCCTTTACCTTTAATATACTCAACAGCCCTTCTTATATCTTCGGCTCTGCCTGCTTTCATATATCTGTCACCTTCTCCTCCCTGGATATAGATTGCTGTAGCTCCAAAATTCATGGCGGCATTTATATCTGAGAAAAAATCTTTATCAGGAAGCATTGCCTGGCATATTGACTGCATCTTGCTGTTATATATCTTCTTGAATTTATTGAATGTGGCATAATACTGGGTAACCATGAAGATCGTGTTTATGCCGGCCTGTTCAGCAAGATAGAGCGTTTCAATTACTTTTCTTTCGTTATTGTAGGCCTTGAAGAGTTTATCAGTGTAAATCAGGTCGCGCGCATGTGACCATCCACCTATCAGGTTGCAGCCCATAACCATCCTTGTGATTGTCATGTCACCAAGTTTTCCCTCAGGCAATTTACCCTTCAGATCCTTTACCTGCTTAAAATCAACTTTTATCGTTGCACCTGATACTGTGTCAGGTCCCGTATCTGCAAGATTTTTAATGAATGCTCCTGAAAAGATCGCAAGAATTGGCAACCCGGCAAGACTCTTCACCAATTCCCTTCTTGAATTCGGAGCATCCTCTTCGGGATCCGTTATAAATGAGGTATTTCCGGTAGTTCCTTCCTTTCTTTTCCATCTTAGTTTATCCAGTCCGAAATAATGGCCTGCACCAGTCATAGCAATAATAATCAGGGCAAATATTTCAATCAGGTTTTTGTTTACAAGCATATAAGCACCTTCAGAGGGAGCTCCGTAGCTGAAACCTCCAAAAGGCGGGTAAGCAACATAATAAAGTGTCAGAAGCGCAACTCCTCCCCATGCTGCAATCCTTGTAAATAGCCCTAGTATCAGAGCTAAACCTATGATTGTCAGACCCCATTCATTGGTAAAATCAATTAAAACCATGCCGGCTTTTCCTGAGATCATCCAACGGAAAAGATCGCCGAATATCCATCTTGAATTTTCGAGGAATGGTCTTGCTGTCCATGCAGGATTAAATATTTTTACCAATCCTTCATAGAGGAAATGCCATCCGATAAGAATCCTGAGGATTGCCATGAATATTTTAAAAGGTCTGCTTTTGATTGAAATTGGGCTCATAATATTTTATATTTTAGACTATTAAACAAATGTACTAATCTATTTTTCAGCTAATTTATCCGATATCAGTTTTTCTATTTTGACGAACTCCTCTTCTGAAAAGCCTGTAGCCTGGAAAATTATCTTTCCGTCTTTACCAATTATTACATTTCTGGGTATATTCTGGGTGGCATACATTTTGAAAATTTCTCTTTTGGGATCTGCTGCGAAAGGCATTGAAAAATTCTTTTTTGTTACAAAATCGCGCACCTCTGAGTCACTGTGTTCCCTTCCCAGGATAATAAGTACAAAGTCATTATTGTTCTTGTATTTGTTCCAGATGTTCTTCTGAAGTACAGGTAATTCCAGATTACAGGGAGGACACCATGTGGCAAAAAAATTGATCATGATCACCTTCCCTTTCATTTTGCTTATATCAATTGATTTTCCATCAATTGTTTTGCACTTGAATGTTGGTGCTATGTCACCAACGTTTTTAAGAGTCGTAGTATCTTTTTGAGCATTGAGCATTACAATTGCCGAAAGCAAAACTGCAAAAGTGGAAATGGTCCTTTTCATCTTTTAATGCCTGGTAATATTAATACAGAAACCGGTGACATTCTGAACAGTTGGCTTCCTGCCATGCAGTGCCAATATCAACAGGATGTTGAAACGGCAGAGACTCTTTTATTGTACTATACTGCATACTGCCGGGTTTGCCCTGACCGACAATATTATGGCAGAGATTACAGTTTTTTGTAATTACCCTCCCTGATTCTGTTTTGAACTGATCATTATGGCATCTGAAGCAACCTTCATTCTCGAGATGACCAATGTGTTCAGGGTACATGTCATAACTTACCTTCATCCCCGGAAATGTATTCTGACTGAATCCTTTCTGAATGGCAACAACCGAACTATCTATGAGTGATTTATTTGCTGAATAAAAATCGCTGAATTCACTCTGGTAATAGCTTCTGATTCCTTCATCTATTTTCATAAGGGCAGTGTCTTTATCAGTGAATTTCTCAGTAAGTATTCCCATAGCAACCTTTTTGATAAAAGGGATCTGATTAGATATTGCTCCGGTAATCATTGCCTTATCAAAATATACTGTAGGTGACCTGTAGTTGTGAGAAGGGCGGTTATGGCAATCGATACAGTCCATTTTTCTGACTTCAGATGAAGCCATAATGCTATCAGTTACCGGCGTGTTCTCATTGTGGTATACGGAGACTTCTCCTGTTGTTTTATTAGTGTATTTTACGTAATTAATAACTTCACGTTTATTATTTTCAGAAATATATTCAATATTGACAGCAGGATTAATGTGCCAGTGAATACCTTCCTTAAGACCAAGTGCACTGAATTCCGGACCTGTTTTCATCTCCAGTGATATATCCCATTCACTGTTAAGCGAATCAGCCAGAAAATATTTTTTTGTCCATAATGATCTTGCATAGAATTTCTGAGGCCAGTGGCATTTTTCACATGTTTCCCTTGCAGGTCTGAGGTCATGTATTGGTGTACCTATTGGTCTCGGAAAGTCATTTGTAATTACAGCTATAACCTGGTGAAGTCCTGATATCTTTGACTTTACGTACCATGATGCTCCCGATCCAACGTGACATTCAACGCACAATACATTTGCATGAGGAGAATTAAGATATGCAGTATGCTCGGGTTCCATTACCTCATGACAAAGGGTGCCGCAGAATTCAACAGACTCAGTAATATGATAGGCTTCAAAGCTTCCCAGTGTCGATAGGAAAAGTATTATTATTGTTGAAACCGTAAATATCACAAATGCGTTTCTGTGCCTTGGATCATTGAGGTCCATACGCGGAAGTCTGGCTTCGGTTTTGTCAATAAGCTTGTTCTGACGCTTTCTTTCGCGTATCATTCCGATAGGTATAACTATAAGACCGAGTATCAAAAACCCGGGGAGTATTACGTAAATAAACAATCCCAGGTTTGTACTGCCCATGTCAAAAATGCTTGAAATGACAAACAGAATCAGTATGATTAAAAGATTGATCCCGGCAATAATAGACCCTATTATTGTAAGCCAGTTTTTGGAGGATGGAGGTAATTTCATGTCAGTCAGGTTATAGTTGTCATCCGAAGTAAAAATAGAAAAATAATACATCAAATAACATTATGATGACATATATTACATCCGTGAAACAAAATGCGTTACCGGACATATAACTCCTTAATTGATTGTTATTTATTTCTCAGAAATAATGACACTCATGATTTTTTCCCTGAGATCAGAATAGCTTAATGCAACAGGCAGATCAGGGTTTTCATCAATTACATTCCTGGGAGGATTGTAAAGAATTGCTATTTCCGCTTTTCGTAGCATCGATATGTCATTGTATGAATCTCCTATGGCAATAACCTTGTATTTAAGCCCCTGAAGAGCTTCAACCACCTTTCTTTTGGCATCCTGCTGCCTGAGATTATAATCAGTAATATTTCCGTCACTATCTGTTGTCAGATGATGGCACAGAAGAGTAGGCCTGTCAAGCTGCTGCATCAACGGATCGGCAAATTCGAGAAATGTATCCGAAACAATTATTAGCTGTAGCCGGGACCTTAGCCAGGT
>Ga0334722_10002163_pt1 | contig 22642 bp, 27 predicted proteins | sample C3_bottom_MG_FD_207210 | JGI IMG/M metagenome (GOLD analysis project Ga0334722, IMG submission 207210) | Sediment microbial communities from Yellowstone Lake, YNP, Wyoming, USA - C3_bottom | ecosystem: Environmental > Aquatic > Freshwater > Lake > Sediment | place: USA: Wyoming | collected... | reverse complement strand
AAAATGGACACACAAGATTTTCGTAGTCTTCAAGAAGCTTATAATCAAGTCTATGAACTTGATGAAGGTATTGGTTCTGCAATCAAAAGTCTCTTTGGTAAAAAGAAAGAACCAGAGGCACAAAAATCAGAAAGTAGAGGTGCTCAACTTCGTGCAAGATATAATGTTGGTCCTGAGAAATCAGATACCTCAGCAAAGAGACAAATCCTTGATAGATCTCGTGCAAGAGCAGAAAAAGATGAAAAAGAATTTGGTGGTTCTAAGTATTCCAAATCAGTTGCTCAAAAATCTAAAGCAGCACTCGATAAGTATCTGAAAGCAGGTTATAGTAAGTATGGTGCTGATCTTCCAGTTAGTGGCGGCCAAGGTGGTAGTGGAGGAAGTGGTAGAGGTAGTAAGGCACGTAAAAGAGCAGCAGCACTTAACAGAGAAGAGTTTGAGTATGATGCTTTTGATGTAGTTCTTGAGCACCTAATTGCCGAAGGTTATGCTGATACTAATGAGAGTGCATTAGTCATTATGGCGAATATGAGTGAAGAGTGGAGAGAGAGTATTGTTGAGGCAACAGTTCTTGCAGCAAAAGATGGAGTTGCAGGAGCAGTTCAAGTCAAGCAAACAAAAACACCGGGATTTTTAGGAACTGGAATTGGATCTAAAACTGTAAGTACACCAATCCCCGGTACTTTCACTAGAAATACCCCAGGAAGAGTACAAAGTGGACCAAGACCATTTGATGCATATGGATCTGGGTCAAAGGGTGCAGAGGCAGAGATGGGCGATAGATCTGGACCAACTGATGCTGAAAGAAATAGATATAATAATGCAGTAACTAAAAATAATACTGTAGGAGATAAATCTGTCGAACCATCACCTAGAGCAGTTAATCAAAGAGCTAATCAAAAGGGGCATAGTGGATTGATGCCTACAAGAGACAATCAAAATAGTACCAAATACGCAAAACCAAATCAAAGTTGGCGAGGATATTAATTCCGACCACTTTCTAAACTAACATAAAATAGGGTCTTGACAGACCCTATTTTTTTGTGTATAATAACTCTGTGAAGTTTGATAGATAGTATTAGATATTATATAATACTATATGAAAACCAGTAGTGCTAAGAACAAAGGTAGAACACTGCAGAAGTGGGTTGTTGAAAAACTTATAGAAACATTTAACATTCATTCTGAGGATATTAAATCTTGTTCTATGGGTGCAGGTGGAGAAGATGTTGTAATGGCAAGAGCAGCAAGAGAAAAGTTTCCTTTTTCAGTAGAGTGTAAAAATACGGAAAGGTTAAATGTATGGGAAGCATATGAACAAGCAAAAAATAACTGTAATGGATATGAACCAATAGTGGTAATGAAAAAGAATCATAAGAAACCACTAGTTGTTGTTGATGCTGAGTTTTTTATTCAACATTTTGGTAAGTCTTGACAAAACATAAATAATAACTTATAATGCAAAGGAACTCACTCAAAAGGTGGGTTTTGTCATAATGAGTCTTTGACGTGACACTTAGAGCCGTGGAAGATGCCTCCCGAGAGGGTTGGTATACCCCTCTTCTATACGGATGCCGAATTCTATTAAACTAAATGCAACAATTTTTTACTGTAGCCTTTCCCCTTTTGGCGATGGTTACAACCAGCACGGCAACACTGCCCCACGTGTTTCCTCCTCTACCTGTGAGTGGTCCGCCACCATTCTCTATTATTCAAGAGGAACCTACACCAAAGACAGCGACCAGAGAGGTTGCTCCAGTTAAACCAAAAGAAAAAAGACTAATTTGTAAAGGATGTAATACTAATGAAACGAAGACTGTAGAATTTTTACAGAAACGTGGAATTACTGACAAAAACGCCATAGCAACCATTATGGGCAATATCAGACAAGAGTCTACCTTCACTCCTAATGTGTGTGAGGGTGGTGCTAGAGTGTCTTATAGTGCTTGTACAAGTGGTGGTTATGGATTGATTCAATTTACCGATGCTCCAAGATATAATGGTCTTGGTAAGTTTGCTGCTCGTATTGGTGGAGACCCTTCCACACTTGATACTCAACTTCGTTATATTATTACTGAACCACAATGGCGAGGTATTGAAGATAGATTGAAAGTTCCAGGAAAACCGATTGAATATTATATGCGTTTAGCGTATTCTTGGTTGGGGTGGGGACATAAAGGAGCAAGAACTAATTTTGCTTATAACTACTCAAATAAGTTAGTTCTTACTGAAGTTTGATACAATAAAATAACTGAAGGGGGGGTCTTCGTACCATCTTGACTTTAGTGCCCCGATGCCTTATAATACTCTCATAGGCATCGAGGCACTAAACTCCGCATATGTCCTACCCCTCCCAAGCCTCTCAACGATGCTCAAACAGGGAGGTTCCTTTATGGGTCAATAACTCAGTTGGTAGAGTATCGGGCTTTTAACCTGCAAGTCGTGAGTTCGAGTCTCACTTGACCCATTGACAATCAAATCCATAACTAGTATGATTGTCTTATGTCTTGGTAGCTCAGCTGGATAGAGCAATTCACTTCTAATGAATTGGTCGGGGGTTCGAATCCCTCCCAAGACGTTGGAGATTTATTCTCCAAATCATTCCCCTATAGCTCAATTGGCAGAGTATTTGACTGTTAATCAAAGTGTTCCTGGTTCGAGTCCAGGTGGGGGAGCCTGCCCTATAAGCATTGTGGTGATGCAGCAGTTTTGTAAACTGCAGAGATTGGTTCAATTCCGATATGGGGCTTGACATAATACTCATTATGTCTTATAATTCCATGGTGTGGAGGAAGTACGCTGAGAGTGATGCCAAAAGTACGGCACCCCGACAAGGGATACAGTAGAAGGATGCGAAACCTTCCACTCTCAACATTGCGGATATGGTGTAGTGGCAACACAAGAGTTTTCCAAACTTTTATCCTCGGTTCAAATCCGTGTATCCGCTTCCCCTAAAATAAATGGGGACTAACTAAACTTCGGAAGTTGTATTTCTTAACAAACTTTATGAATTTTCTAAAACAATTAATGCTCGTTCCTGTTGCTCTTGGACTTATTGCTCCTGCGGTGAATGCTGCAGAACTCAATACTGAGGATATCAATAAGTATGCCTCGGCAGAGCAGGTTACAAGTGTTACTCAATTCTCTGATGTCCGTCCTACGGATTGGGCATATCAGGCACTGGAAAATCTAGTACAACGTTATGGTTGTGTTGCTGGATATCCTAATGGCACCTTCGTTGGTGATCGTGCTATGACTCGTTTTGAGGCAGCAGCACTTCTCAATGCTTGCTTGGACCGTGTGACTGAAACTACTGATGAACTTCAGCGTCTTCTTGCTGAATTCAAGACAGAACTTGCTGTTCTTACTGCTCGTGTAGATGGTCTTGATGCAAAGGTTGGTGTTCTTGAGGCAACTCAATTCTCAACCACAACCAAACTCAAAGGTGAAGCAACCTTCGTTCTTGGTGGAGTTCCTGGTCTAGAAACAAATGATGGTGGAAACGTTGGCAACACCGCATTTAACTATGATCTCCGTCTGAACTTTGATACTTCATTCTACGGTAAGGATTTGCTTCGTACTCGTCTCCGTGCTGGTAACTTCAGTAGCGATCCTTTTGGTTCTAGTTCTTCCTTGTTCAAACTTGATAAGGCAGAATCTACAGATAACTCTGTAACTATTGACCGTCTTTACTATCAGTTCCCCGTAAGTAAGAGTGTAACTCTAACTGCTGGTCCTCTGGTTCGTAACACTGAGATGGCATGGGTTCCTTCTGCTTATAAGTCGGAAATCCTTGACTTCTTTGCCGTTGCTGGTGCTCCTGGTGTCTATAACAAGGCAACTGGTGCTGGTGTCGGTGCTCAGTATGTCGGTAAGAATGGAATCGTTGCTGGTCTAAACTATGTCGCCCAAAATGGTGATGATAGTGAAACTGGTGTATTTGATTCTGATGGTGCCCTGAACTTCCTTGCTCAGGTCGGTTATCGTGCTCCTCAGTGGGGTGTTGGTGTTGGTTATCGTTATGGTTCTGAAGGCACTCGTCCTCGCTCCTACAACGGTCTCCTAGGCGCCTCTGGTACTCTTGTAGATGGTCAAGAGTCCAATGCCGTTGCCGTGAATGCTTACTGGCAACCCGCTCAATCTGGTTGGGTTCCTTCCGTCAGTGCCGGTTACGGATATAACTTCGTAAGTGGTGCTACTGGTGCTACCGATGCTACGGATTCTGATTCGTGGTTCGTTGGTCTTCAGTGGAATGATGCTTTTATTGCTGGTAATGCCGCTGGTGTTGCCGTTGGACAAGCACCTTCTGCAGAAACCAGTGGTGTATCTGATGCTACGATGCTTGAGTTCTTCTATAAGTTCCAAGTAACTGATAACATCAGTATCACACCTGCTATCTTCTATGTGAGTAACAACCAACGATTCCAAGGTGAATCGTCTGTTGGTGGTGTAATCCAAACCAAGTTCACGTTCTGATAAACAACTCATAACATGAGTGAAACCACCCATTCTTTGGGTGGTTTTTAATTTATTGGGAGCATATCTCAGTGGTAGTAGCGTCTGCTTTACACGCAGAATGTCGGGGGTTCAAATCCCTCTGCTCCCATTCATTATAAATAATTGCAAAAACATAATGGAAGACCTTTACGAATTACTTTATGAATCGCAAGCAAGTCTCTTTCAACTCTTTCAAAAGACTTGGGTATATCATTGGAATGTAGTTGGTTCAGATTTTTATCAATTACATACCGTTTTTGGTGAACAGTATACTGCAATGTTCGAAGAGCTAGATCGGTTAACTGAACACATGCGGTATCTTCGTATGAAAGCACCTGCTCAACTTTCTAGAGTTTTAGATTTATCTAACATTGAAGAAGCAGATGTAAATCCAACTGATAAAGTTATGATTAGTCAATTGATGAGTGATAATAAAAAAATAATTGATATCTTTTCAAAAGTTTCTGAAGAAGCAGAAAAAAATAAATCTTATGCTACTACTAATATGATACAAGATTTAATGGAGTCTCACGGTAAATTTGTTTGGATGTTAAGATCGTTTTTAAAGGAATGACTGATGATAGTAAGATGTAAAAGTTGCAATGTAGAGTTGGAATCTCATTCAACACAAACTAAGTGTTGCGGATGTCCAAACATGACAACAGTAATTGAAAATAAAATAACAGCAATTGACTTAACAAAGGTTATTATGGTAAAATCTCCAGAAGACAATACAAAAACTTCTGTACTTTCTTCACAAGATCTTGCTTTTCAGGAATCAAGACGACAACGTAAGGTTCGCCGTTTAGATTTTGAGGTTCGTTAAGGACTTCTATTGGAAAGAGTCCGGTTGGTCGAGGACACCGCCTTGAAAGCGGCTGGGTGTAAAAACTTCGCAGGTTCGATTCCTGTTCTTTCCGTTGGTAGTCGTTAGGCAGATAGTCTAGAAAGACGCCAAGATCTCCAGATGCCGTTTGGTAGTTTCTATAGTCTGGGGTGATAAAAATTGAAACTACTATAACCGAATATCGCCTAACTTGGTCATGGCACCTGCTTTGGGAGCAGGAATAATCTTGGTTCAAATCCAAGTATTCGGACTCACAAAACTCACCTTATAAAATTTATGTCAACAATCTTTAAGCAAGAATATGAAAATGCTTGCAAAACTCCATCAGACATTAACGAACATTTGCCAATTCTTAAGCAACTTGCTTCTGAGTGTAATCACGTTACTGAAATGGGAACTCGAACTGGAGTTAGTACCAGAGCATTTTTGCATAGTGATGTAATCGTTCGTGCTTATGATTTATTTTTAGATCAAGAAATGATACTCTTGTTTAAAGTAGCAGCAAAAGAAGGTAAAGACGTTCAGTACATTGAAGCAAACGTTCTAGAAGTAGAAATTGAAGAGACTGATATGCTTTTCATTGACACTTGGCACTGCTATGATCAACTCATTCAAGAATTAAATCTTCATGCTCCAAAGGTTAAAAAGTATTTGGCTTTTCATGACACACAAACTTATGCTGCTACAAGTGAAGAATTTTTAGGCAGAAAAGGAAGTAATGGGTTATTGCCAGCAATTATACATTACATGATTTCAAATCCCGGAGTGTGGCAATTTAAGATACATCGCACAAATAACAATGGTCTTTCTGTTTTGGAAAGAATATAATGCGTATTCGTTATTTGCGAATAGCGAATGCTCGTTTAGCTATCTAGGAAAGCACCGATCTCATAAATCGGCATAGGTCGGAGCATAACCGACAACGAGCATCAGGACACTTCCCAAACTGTCCTACTTGACTTTTACAAGTCTAACCTCTATAATACATAGGTAAACAAACAAGTCAAATGACTCTTACTGCTAAATTCAAGAAAGACATTCAAACTCTTCGTGCTGCAGCGAATGGTGATTTTTATCTTGATGTAAAGAATCCGAAACTTTACAAAAAGGTTCGTCGATATTATGAAACTGAAGGTGTAGTGTTCTCTGGTGATCCTCTGGATGATTATGAAATGCTCATGGAGTATGTTCTTGTTGACTTGGAAACGGTAGAAGTATGATGATACAATCTAAAGTTCTTCTTGAGAAAGAAGAATATAGGTTTGTAGAAAAAGGTATTATTGAACTCAACGGCAAACCTGATTATCGTCTGCAGAAAAAAGACTATTATACAAAACGATGGAATGACATCTATCTTTTTGATAATCAGATGCAGTGTTTGACTGCTATGGAAGACTTTAATTATGCAAAATGGTTGGATCCTGATAGAGTTCCATGTTATGTGAAAGATTATGATGACGAAGACACGGATGGTCTCTAAAAGCACTGGTCGGTGATGAACCCCTTTAGTCACGGAGAGACTTTAAAAGTACTGGTGGATCCAAAATGACCCCTCAATAGGTTTACAATTTCCTTAAAGAATTGTTGGTGCGGATGGAGAATACTCCCGCCTGGTTTCTTGTTTCCAGTCAAAGAATAAGTGGCGAGCCTAAAAGACCCAAAAGAGAGAGTTGCATAAACTCTCTCTTTTTTGCTATAATACATAGAAGTAGATTGAATTTATTACATGAGTCAACATCAGAAAACAGCACTTGTACTTGGTGCTGGTGGTTTTATTGGAAGTCACCTAGTAAAAAAATTGAAAGTAGAAGGTTACTGGGTTCGTGGTGTGGACCTTAAGTATCCTGAATTTTCTCAAACTGAAGCGGATGAATTTATTATTGGAGATTTGAGAGATGTTAGATTTGTTGCAGCATGTCTTCAGTATAAAGGGGATCAAGGAAACTTTTATCAATTAGTGCCTGATAGATACATTACATCGTTTGATGAAATTTATCAGTTAGCTGCAGACATGGGTGGAGCAGGATTCGTCTTTACTGGCGAAAATGATGCCGATATTATGCATAACTCGTCACAAATTAATCTCAATGTTCTTGAGATGCAAAAAGAACGCAATCGTAGAGATGATGTAAATAAGACTAAGATTTTTTATTCTAGTTCTGCATGTATGTATCCAGAGCACAATCAATTAGATCCAAACAATCCGGACTGCAGTGAAGAATCCGCATACCCAGCAGCACCAGATTCAGAATATGGGTGGGAAAAACTTTTTTCTGAACGTCTTTATTTTGCCTATCATCGCAATTATAATCTTAATGTTCGTGTTGCCAGATATCATAATATCTTTGGTCCTGAAGGAACGTGGGAAGGTGGGCGTGAAAAATCTCCTGCAGCAATTTGTAGAAAAGTTGCATACCTTCCAGAAACAGGAGGTGCCATAGAGGTATGGGGTGATGGTCTTCAGACTCGCTCATTCCTTTATATTAATGAGTGTATTGAAGCAACTCGTAGAATGATGGAATCTGATTTTATTGGACCAGTAAATATTGGTTCAGAAGAAATGGTCACCATCAATCAACTTGTTGAAACTGCTGCAAAGGTTGCTAGTAAAGTAGTTCAGAAAACTTATATTGATGGTCCTCTTGGGGTTCGTGGTCGTAACTCAAATAATGATTTGATTCGTGAGAAACTTGGTTGGGACTATTCACAGACACTTGAAGAAGGAATTCGTAAAACTTATGATTGGATTGAGGAGCAAATTAATAAATGAAAGTAACTATCCTTGGTTCTGGTGGTCAGATCGGTGCTTATCTGACTGAACATCTTCGTGTTCGTGGTCACATCGTGGAAGAGTTTGATGTTGTTAATGAAAAATGGCAAGATCTTACAGTTATTCCAAATCATAATCTTTATGATGCTTTGTGTGATACCGATTTTGTATTTTTTCTTGCATTCGATGTTGGCGGATCACGTTATTTGAAAAAATATCAACACACCTTTGACTTTATTGATAATAATAGTCGTATCATGGTGAACGTTTTTCAGTATTTGAAAAAATTTAAAATTCCATTCGTGTTTGCTTCATCTCAAATGAGTAACATGAGTCATTCTCCTTATGGCGTATTGAAAAATGTGGGAGAACTTTATACTAAATCTCTTGGTGGATTAATTGTTAAGTTCTGGAATGTTTATGGGATTGAAAAAGATTATGAAAAGTCGCATGTGATTACAGATTTTATTCGTAAAGGATTTGAAACAGGCATGATTGAAATGCTTACTGATGGAGAAGAGGAAAGAGAGTTTCTTTACGCTGAAGATTGTTGTGAGGCACTTGAAAAATTGATGTTGCATTACGATGAATTTAATTCAGAAGATAATCTTCACATTACAAGTTTTTATCCTACAAAAGTCAAAGACATCGCACACATTATTGCAGGACAATTTCATTTGATTGGGAATTACGATGTTGCAGTTGTTTATTCTCATGAAAGAGATTCTGTTCAAATGGATAAAAAGAATCGTCCTAGCACTTTTATTATGAAATGGTGGCAACCAAAAACAACAATTGAGCAAGGTATTTCAAAAGTATTCGAGGCAATGAGAAATGATTGGATTTGATGCATTAGGAACAATGGGTCGTCTGGGAAATCAGATGTTTCAACATGCTTCACTTAAAGGTATTGCTAGGCATCATGGATACGAGTATTGTATTCCACCAAAAAATCCTGAAATTCAAATTGATAATTATGGATTATTAGATGCATTTGAGATGAAGAATGTAGATGCTATTAAATTTTGTTACAATTTTATTCCAGCACAAGAAGGACATTTTCATTTTGATGACAATCTTTTTGAAAATTGTTCAGATGGATCTAATGTTGCTGGATTTTTTCAAAGTGAAAAATATTTCAAACATGTAGAGCAGGAGGTGCGAGAAGACTATCAATTTAAGAAAGATTGGTTGAAACCCTGTCAAGAGTTTATGAAGCAGTTTGAGGGGCAGGAAGTGGCGTTTCTGCACGTTCGTAGAGGTGATCCAAACCTCACAGACAAAAGAGGATTTAAATGGGCTTATGTGAATTGCTCAGATCAACATCCAGTACAACCACTGGAGTACTATGAAGAAGCAGTTAAACATCTTCCAAATGATATTCCAATTCTTGTTTTTTCAGACTCAATTGATTGGTGTAAGGAACAGGAGTTTTTCAAACCAGATCGTTTTATGTTCTCAGAACCAGAAGATACATATGATGATGGAGCACTTGTTCCTTATGTCGATCTTTGCTTGATGTCTCTTTGTGATCATGCTATAATTGCTAATAGTTCTATGAGTTGGTGGGGAGCTTGGTTGCAAAAAAACCCCAACAAAAAAATCATTGCACCAAGTCGCTGGTTCGGGCCGGTATATTCATTTCATAATACTAAGGATCTTTATTTCAATGAATGCACAGTTATCTAATCGTTTCCTTACTAATGAAGATTTGGAAAAGTATCTTCAAAGAGTTGTGAATGAAAAATGGCCAGATCGTTATCCTCATCCCGATCTTTGGGGAAGACCTGATGCAATGCTTAAATGGTTTTCTATTATTGAAGAATTTGAATCATTAATTTCTGATAATAATCAGACGGTAATAGATTTGGGAGCAGGACTATCTCCAATTGTACATTATCTTGCCGATCTAGGTAATACTGTAACAGGAGTTGATATTGGTCATGTTGATCATTTAATTAAACAAAGTCTTGCAAAGATGGTTTTAAAAGATGCTTGGGTATTTTTAGACGAATTAGAACCTAATAGCATTGATGTTTTTATTGATTCGTGTGCAGTAACACACTTTCTTGATCATGGAAAATCATACAAGGATCAATGGGGTAATTGTTTTGAGAGAGTTTATAAGTCATTAAAATCTGGAGGAATTTTTATTACTGCAACTGATGTTTGTCTCAATAAAATTGATGGTGAATTTATAGACCCACTTGAAATTATACAAAAAGCAAATAATAACAACCTAGCATTGGCAACAAAATTCAATTTAAAAAATTCACATGCACCAGATCAGTGTCCTTTTCCAATTGCAATAATGACATTTAGAAAATGAGATTAGCAACCTTAGCAGTTATTTTCATTGGTACTGATAAGTATCTAAACTTTCTACCATCTTGGTATGAAAGTTGCGAGAAAAATTTAGTGCCCTCAATTAAAAAGCAATACTTTGTATTCACAGACGGTGAGATGCAAGATTCTCCAAGTAACATGAGTGTTTATAATCACGAGCACCAACCTTGGCCATACATAACCCTCCTGCGATTTGACACAATTTTAAAAGCAAAAGAAGAACTTCAAGATTATGATTGGATGTTGTTTATTGATGCTGACATGCAGGTTGTAAATAAAATTGACTTAGATGAACTGGTTACAGATAAAAAATACATTGGTGTGCATCATCCCTGTCATTATTTGAAGATGCCTCCACATAATCAAGGAACAGGGGCGTTTGAAACAAATCCATTATCAAAAGCAGGAATTGTGGATAGTGATGACACTTCAATTTACTATCAAGGTTGTGTGTGGGGTGGTAGAATTCCTGAGGTTATTCAAATGATGGAAGAACTACAAAAAAGAATTCAAGAAGATTTGGATAATAATGTAATTGCTATGTGGCATGACGAAAGTCAAATGAATAAATTCTTTGCGGAAGTACCGAATGAAGTCAATGTTCTAACACCATCATTTGCTTTCCCTGAAGATTTTTCGCAACATTGTGATTTTGAACCAAAAATTGTTCATTTGTCAAAGGATAATTCGTCATATCACAAATGACTAATTTGAATTGTGGATTGTCTGGATGTAAAATTGAAATGGTAGATAATCATACAATTAAAAAATACTCATCAGGGTTGAATTACAATCAAAGATTATCTAAACAAATTGATAAACAAATTTTTTTTTCAAATAAAATTTTAAAATCAATCTATGTTCCTAAAGTTAAAAATGTAAATAAGGAAAATTTATATTCCTTTGAAATGGAGTATGTAACTGGATACTCTTTTAACCAATTTTTTTCTTTTTGCAGTGTTGACGATGTTCGGTTTGTGACTGACACTCTTATAGAATATTTTGATTATGTATTTTCATCATCAAAAATTTATGACGACAAGGAATCTAAAAGCAAAATTATAACAAAGATAGAATCATTAGAGCGTACTACTCATTATTCTGATTATGTTTCTTATCTTAAACAGTACGTTGAAAATACGTCTATTGAAATGCCAAAAGCATTTTGTCATGGAGATTTGACATTTACAAATATTATCTTTAATACTAAAAGACTTTATTTAATAGATTTTTTAGATTCATTTCTAGATACTCCACTTATTGATTTTGTAAAACTTAAACAAGATCTGGTTTATCATTGGAGCTTGAATGTACAGGAGATAGATAGTCTAAGAATCCGACAAATCTATAAAAAAATTTGGGCAACATTGTACAATAAGTACAAATGTATTATTGATACTCCTGCTTTTACTATTATAGATTCTCTTAATGCATTTAGAATAGAACCATACTTGACGAATCAACACCAAAGGGTTATATTAGAAACAATAGTAAAAAAATCTGAATTATATGAAGACTTTAATTGTTCCTATGGCGGGACAATCTAGTAGATTTCCAAATACAAGACCCAAGTGGATGCTAACACATCCTGCAACTAATAGATTTATGGTTACTGAATCCATTAGTGGTATCAACTTAGATTTTTTTGATAAAATTTATTTTGTCTTTCTTCAAGATCATGAAGACAAGTACATGTTCATGGATGGATTTGTAAAGGAACTTGACGATATTGGACTTAAAGATAAATCTCACATTGCCCTTCTTCCAGAAAAAACTAGTTCTCAATCGGAAACCGTTTATAAGTTAATACAAGATCAAAAAATAAATGGGTTTATCTTTATTAAAGATTCTGACGGTTATTTTGAATGCAATCTTAAAGACGAAACTAATCAAGTTGCGTATTTTGATCTGAATGATCTTGATAACATTAATGCTAGAACTAAAAGTTACATTCAATTGGATGTAAATAACGTTATAACTAACATCGTAGAAAAAAGAGTTATTAGTTCTAATTTTTGTGTAGGAGGATATGGATTTGATGATGCTGAAGAGTTTTGTGAAACGTATGAAAAGATTAAAGATAACCCTGGAGAGTGTTATGTTAGTCACATTATCTTTGAGATGATGCTCTTTGGTTCCGTATTCTATGGAGCAAAGACATCAAATTTCCTTGACTGGGGAACTTTAGTTGACTGGAATAAGTTTAAGAGAGAACATAAATGTCTTTTTGTTGACATAGATGGAACATTAGTTACAAACTCTTCGATACATTTTCCTCCTTATGTTGGGATGGGTGAACCACTGCAAGAAAACATTGATTTTCTTAATGAGTTAAGAGACAGTGGCAAAGTAGTGGTTATTCTTACTACTAGTAGACCTGATAGTATGAGAACGACGACTATACGTGAAATGAAAAGAATTGGAATGAGATATGATAATTTAATTATGGGATTACCTCATTGCCAAAGAATTGTAATTAATGATTTTGCAAATAGTAATCCATACCCATCTTGCGGAGCAATTAATCTGCCTAGAAATTCAAACAAACTTAGAGATTTTTATCAATGAAATTATTAATTACAGGTGCTGCAGGTCAAATTGGTTCTGGTCTTTCTAAACGTCTTGTCATGAAAGATCATGATTTGGTTTTAGTTGACAATTTACGGAATGGACATTCATCTAATTTGAGAGTAGATGATGAATACGTTGCTCCCTTCTACTACCTTGACATTTTAACTCCACAATTTTGTGAATTGTGTGATGGAAATTACGATGCTATAATTCATCTTGCAGCAATTACTTCTTTGCCTGATTGTGAAAGTAATCCTTTAGAAACTTTATTGATTAATGTTGCAGGTACTGCTGCTGTTTTTGAATTTGCTCGCAGGAATAATGTTCCTCATATTATTTTTGCCAGTACAAGTGCAGTTTATGAGAATACTGATGCTGAAGTTTTTACTGAAGATTTAGAAATTAATCCTCGATTGTATTATTCTCTATCTAAAAAAATGGCAGAGGAACTAATTCAATCATATAAAGAGAACTATGGTATTAAATGCACAACTCTTCGGTTCTTCAATGTGTTTGGTCCAGATGGAGACCATACACGACCAAATCCTCCATTAATTAATTTTCTTGTACGTGAATTCAAAAAAGGCATAGCACCAGAGTTGAGTGGTGATGGAGAACAAGTCCGTGACTTTATTCATGTTGAAGATGTAGTTGCAATGATTGAATTGTGTTTAGAACAAAAACCAAATGATGTCTTTAACGTTTGTACTGGACAAGTTATTAGTGTAAATCAAATCGGTAAATGGGTTTCTGAAGCATTGGAATGTGAAGAAATTGGTCTTGCATATAAACCAGCTCAAGAACTATGGAGTCGTTATCCCGAAATGTTTGTGGGTGGATATCCTTTGAATAAAGAAATTGTTGCAAAGGAAACAACTAGAAAATCAAAAGGATCATATCAAAAAGCAAAAAAACTTTTGGGATGGGAACCAAATACAAACATTGAAGAGTTAGTTAAAAAAGTTGCAATTGAAATTAAATTATGAAAATTGCATTATGTTTGTCAGGTCAACCAAGATTTGTTGAAGAAGTTGCCCCATACATCTTAAAGAATGTCTGTGAAGGATATGACGTTGATGTATTCTGTCATTTTTGGTTTGATGAAAAACTTCAAACTGAACCTTATAAGTATGGTGAATGTGGTAAAGGAGAATGGCACCATCAACGTATTTCTGATGATGCAATAAATACTGCGTTGAAAATTTATAATCCAATTTCATATAAAATTGATCAAAGTAAATCATTTTTTGACTCTGCAGTTCCCTTTGAACCATCTCTTAAAAGATACTGGTATGGAGCATTAAATGATTCAGATCAACGAGGGTTCCGTGATAGAACTGTAAATAATTGCCTGTCTTATTTTTATAGTTTGAATGAGGTTAATAAACTCAAAAAAGAGCATGAGTATGCTCATGACTTCAAGTATGATTGGGTAGTAAGATGCCGCACTGATACAGTCCTTCATACTAAAATTGAATTTGAATCTTATAATCCAAGTGTAATTAATTTTTCTTTCTTGCAAGGGCAACCAGATGGTATGATTAATGATTGGTTTGATTTTGCTGGGTCTAAAGAAATGGATGTTTTTATGAGTGTGTTTCCTGTATGGCAAGTTATCCTTGAGAAGTGTATGAAAGAAACTGGAGCCTGGTGTCATGAATTAATGCATCGTAAAATGGTTGATAGTTTTGGCATTGGTATTCAGGGGCACCCTATTCACATTACTCTTCCTAGATTCTAATGAAAATTGCACTTTGCTTTGCGGGTCAACCAAGATTTATTGACCGTATAAACTTTGATAATCTTACGCAAGATCATCAAGTAGATACTTACGCACACTTTTGGTGGGATGAAAGTTATAGAGGAAAACCTTTTGCTTGGAATAGCACTTTAACATACCCTGATGACTATGATCCAATTAAAGACTTTGAGCAGAGAATGAAACCAAAGAAATTAGTTTATGAAAAATATCCTGATTTCGATCTTTCTGGTTTCAAGATGGTCAGTCGGATGGAGTTTTCTCTGGAAGATTCTGTTGTTCGTGAGTCTATCTATAGGCAGAAATGTCAATGGCAGTCAATTAAAAATTCTATTGATCTTGTTGATGGTGGTTATGATTTGGTTATTAGAATGAGAACTGATCTTGAGTTTCCTGAAAGAGTTGCTCTAGAAGAACTTGATGGCGATGGACTTTATTTGATGGACGGATCATTACAAGCAGGCAGAGGGAGGGAGTATTGTGATTGGTTTTATTGTGGACCAATACATAGAATGAAGGAGTTTGACGTTTTAAAAGTTTATGATGAGTTTTATAAAAATGGGATTCGTCACATGCACGAGTTGATATTTGAAACATTAGCAACTTTACAAATGCCACATATTGTATTAGACTTAAAGGCATGGATGATCGACCGAAATAAAATTAAATGAAAATTGTAATTTGGGGATACCCTCTTCATACACATACCCACTCTTATATTCATAACGGGTTTAGAAAAGGATTCGAATTTCTTGGGCATGAAGTTTATTGGTTTCATGATGATAATTATCCAGAAGATTTTGATTATAATAATTGCATCTTTCTTACAGAAGGATTTGCAGATAAAAATATTCCACTTAAAAAAACCAGCACATACTTTGTTCATGTATGCGTGAACCCATCCAAGTATCTTGATAATGTCAAAAAGTTAATTGACGTTCGTTACTTGCAAGAAAGTATGGATAAAGATAACTATGAGTTTGTTCTTGACAGATCTAATTGTGATGAACTTGATAGAGGAGTTCTGTACGATAAAAATTCCACTGACTATGAAATAGTTTATGCTGCGTGGGCAACAGATTTGCTACCACATGAGATTTTAGATGAGTGGGTAAACATTGAAAGAGAAAATCATTATTATTTTATTGGCAGTACAAGTGGAACAGGAAGATTTGCCAATTTACAACTAGTGCAGCAATTTGTTGATTGCTGTGCAAAAAGTAACATAGGATTTACATACATAAATCCTTGGCAGACACCAGTTAGTGATGAAGAGAATCGTGTAATCACACAAAAAAGTATTTTGTCACCAGACTTCCGCAATGTAACTCATAAAAAGTGGGGTTATCTTGCTTGCCGTTTAGTTAAGAGTATTAGCTATGGGCATCTAGGAATAACTAACTCTCCCATCAATGCTAAATTTATTGATGATAGTGTAGTTTGTGAGAATGATATTGGTAAACTTTTTGAAGAAGGTATGAAGAATCGTAATGACAAGGACAGGATTCTTCATCAAATGAAAATAGTTAGAAATCATCACACTTATCTTAATCGTATCGAAGGACTTCTTAAATTAGTATGACATTATCAGTATTTCACCAGTGTTATAAGCAACGTAAAGCTACGATTGAAGCGATTAAATCATTCAGGCAATTTTATCCAACAGAAAATTATTTTTTAGTATCTGATGGTGGAGATGACTTCTCAGATATTGCATTAAAGTTTAACTGTAATTACTATCACGATCCAGTTAATTTGGGGTATCGTGATCATACACATTCCTCTGGAATCTATGGTATGACCAAAGATGAAGTTCTTCTTTGGTTATCAAGATTTCATCTTGCTTGTCAACTTAATAACACCAAGTATATCTTAATGATGGAAGATGATGTATTGATTCGTGGTAAAATTGAGATCCCCGAAAATACTGAATTTTCTGGGTTCGGTCTTTCTGGAAATAAGTTTCAATCAGACTTTATGAATTATTTAAAATCAAAATACGATGTTAAATTTAATGTAGATTACTATGGAACAGGAGGAGGAAGTATTTTTAATGTCGAAACATTTTTAAAAAATTATGATAAAGTCACTCAAATTTTTAAGTCTGAATTTGATTTTATGAAAGACAATCTTTGTGGAAATCTTGGGTGGGTGGATGTTTGGATGCCCATTTACTTCTTTCTTTCTGGTAAAGGTTACACACAAAACCCCAATCTAACAGAAATTCCTCACAATCCTATGTGGGAAACTCAAAATCATTCTATTGTTCATCAGTATAAAAAGTATTATGTCTAAAATTACCTTTGGTTACATTGTTGGTGGAGATGACAAGCATTATAATAATCTCCTTAGATCAATCCAATCTCTTGAACGTATTCAACAACCTTATGAAATTTTAATTTTAGATGCAGATAGTCGTCTTCAAACTGAAGATGATAAACCTAATGTTCGTATCATTCCATTTCCAGTGGATGAAGAACGAAATGGCGGGTGGTTCAAACCTCACTACTGGCAGATGAGGTATCATTTGAATAAACATTTAGAAACTGACTATTGTTTTTACATGGATACTGATACTGTGATTGTGAATGATCGTGTGGATGAACTTGTCGAAGAATCTGAAGATAATTTTTTGATTTGTAATCATTGGTGGGTTCCTACTCTTGGTGATTACTTGTCTAAAGTTCGTGTTAACCATGATTTAATTCGTGATCTTCTCGATAATGAATCTTATCTTGATAATCCGTACTTTGCTTCAGGATTGTTTCTCTTTCAAAAAGAAAAACATGATAAAATTTTTAATACTTTCTTATCTAAATTTGAAAGTGTTTTTGATAATCTTCCAAACAATACAAGTGCGGAAGGAATTACTGATGAACTTTTACTATCTTTGACCCTTAGTGATACTGGAGGGTATAAAGTTACAAATGGTTCTATGAATCATAGTTCAGAACAAGAACAGATGCCCTTAGAGTTTAGAGACGAAACATTTTGGGGTAAAAATCCTCAAGATGATGAGTATAAAAAGGTCTTCGCATTTCATAATGATCTTGAAGAATTTCATACACTTTCTTATTTTAGAAAACCTGGATCTGTTGATCAACAATTTTTAAGTAACTTTAAAAAAGTTTGCCTTGCTGAGTGATGAAAATAGCATTAATTGGGCCTGGTATCATAGAAATTCCACCTAAAGGTTGGGGTGCGGTAGAAAGTTTAATCTGGGATTATGCCACAGAACTTGGTGAATTGGGGCATGAAGGAGTGATCATCAATACTCCAGATCCAAATGAAATTATTAGAGAGTTGAGGAAAGATGATTTCGATTTTATTCATGTGCATTATGATGTTTTTTATTCTCTCATGGATTGCATTCATTCTACGTGTCCTAAGGCAAAGATTGCTATAAGTTCTCACTATCCTTATATTGATCAACCAGAAAAACATCAATACGATGGATACTATAGAGTTTATGATTGGTTAATTAAAAACGACAAGTATTATAATTTTTGTATTTCCAAAAAAGATTATGAAACATTTAAAAAAGATGGAGCACCAGCAGATAAACTTTTGATTTGTGAAAATGGTGCTTCGCATCGGAGTTATTCATTTCAAGAAACTGCAATTAAACCAGATAAAACTTTGTATCTTGCAAAGATTGAACCAAGAAAAAGGCAGTACATTTATCAGTCTATAGATAGTATAGAATTCGTTGGTCATTATACTAATACAACGTCTTTTGATCAAAATAAAAATTATCTTGGTGAATGGGAACACGAACATAAGTTGCAACATGTTACTGATTATGGTAATATGTTACTTCTATCTGATGGAGAAAATGGAACTCCACTTGTAATTAAAGAAGCACTAATCTGCGGACTGGGAGTAGTTGTATCACAGTATGCAGCACATGATTTGGATCAATCTCTTCCGTTTATTACAGTTATTCCAAATGATAAGTGGGATGACATTGATTATGTCGAGCACAAACTTATTGAAAATAGAAATACTTCTGTTAAAATGAGAAATCAAATTCGTGATTATGGTATGAATAATTTTTCTTGGGAACACTTGGTTAAACTTTATGTTAAAAATATTGAGGAAATGGAATGAAGATTAGCATTGTTGGTCCTGGTTTGATGTCAATCCCACCTAAAGGTTGGGGTGCTGTAGAAAGTTTAATCTGGGACATGAACAATGCTCTGCAAGAACTTGGGCATGAAGTTTGTATTGTAAATACTACTGATGCAAATGATGTTTTGAAACAAATTAATGATTTCAATCCTGATTTTGTTCATATAAACTATGATGACTTTATTGTTCTATATCCCTTTATCAATAAACCAAAAGCAATGACATCGCATTTTGGTTATCTTGAAAGACCCGACATGATGAATGGGTATGTAAATATTTTCAATAAGTTTACTGAAATTAAACCAAACATTTTTTGCCTTTCGGAGGGAATTAAAAAAATCTATAAGATTTTTAGTTCTTTCCCAGAGGAAAATCTTTTTGTATGTCCCAATGGCGTAAATTTGAATGCTTTTAGATATACAAATGAACCCAAATACTTTGATCGGAGCATCTATCTTGCAAAGATAGATTATAGAAAAAGGCAAAATCTATTTCAAAATATTAAAAGTCTTTATTTTGCAGGAAATATTGTAGATGAAAGATACAATACAAATAATAATTATCTTGGAGAATGGACCAAGGAGCAACTCTTTCGAGATTTGACTGATTATGGAAATCTTGTACTTCTTTCTGACGGAGAAGCCCATTCTCTTGTGATTATGGAAGCATTTGCTGCTGGACTTGGTATTGTGATTAGTGAATTTGCAACCGCAAATTTGGATTTGAATAAAGAATTTATTACAGTAATTCCTGAGAAAAAAATTAATGATTTGGAATTTGTAGAAAATTCTATAGTTAAGAATAGGGAATATTCTTTACTTCATCGTGAAGAAATTCTTGAGTATGCAAAACAATTTGAATGGAAAAATGTCCTGCAAAAATATTATATTCCAAATGTTGAAAAACTCGTTCAAAAGGAACACTCTAATAAACCGATGACTTACTCTATTAATTATTCTGAAACTAATAAATCAAAAAATAAACTCTCCGGATTCGGACCTCTTCATTATATTAATCTCGATGGACAACCGGAAAGAGATGCTGAAATGCAAAAGATGCTTCAATATTGGGGTGTTGATGCTACTAGAATATCTGCTTATGATGGGCGTAATGATGATTTAAGTGAAATTATTTCTGGTCGGTATCCAGAAGGAGTTACTTCTGGAGAAGTAGGATGTGTAACGTCCCATCTTAAGGCAATCAAACATTGGTATGATACCTCAAATACAGATTATGCAATTTTTGCTGAAGATGATGTAAGTTTTGATACCGCAAGATTTTGGAAATTTTCTTGGAAAGAATTCTTTTCTAAAATTCCTTATGACTGGGATTGTATTCAACTTGCAATTATTAATCCTGGAGCAGTTTATGCAAATCTACATCAGAGATGGGTTAATGATTTTTCTACTGCCTGTTATATGATTACTAGACATCATGCTGAAAAGTTAATTAAGTATCACTGTAGAGGTGATAAGTATAAATTAGATAATGGTGTTGCTCCTCGTGCCGTAGCTGATGATTTGATTTATAATTGTGGAAAAACTTATGCAATTCCTCTCTTTCACTATAAGATTGAATTGGGATCTTCGATTCACCCAGAACATCTTGAAATTTTCCACCGTTCTTCTTATTCTGGTATTTTAGATTATTGGAGAGAAACTGCTTCAAGAATAGAAGATCAAACCGTCTTATTTAATTATGATCCTTATCTTGGAAGACTTCCTCCAGAAGTAAATAAAGAGTGATTGACAAATTGTTCTTTCTGCTATATAATACTGACATAGTTCTTAATAAAACAACGATGACTGTTACGACTAATGAGCACGGACAACAAAACCTGTTCGCAAAGGAACCTGAAATGTATGTGTCTCCAACTGATGCAGAGCGTTATGCAGTTGAGACTTATGCCGAAAGGGCAGAAAAACTGAATGGAAGATTTGCGATGCTGGGATTTGTTGCCGCAGTTGTATCTTATGCTTTCACGGGACACCTCTTCTTTGGTGTAATCTGATGAACGAACTTATTTTTACTGTAACTAGTATTTCTTTCTTTGTGCTTCTTGCACATTCTATCAATCAACTTTCTGACACTTACTAAGGAGAAACAAAATGAAATTTGGATTTACTGAAACTGCCGAACTTTGGAATGGAAGACTTGCGATGCTGGGATTTGTAATTGCCGTTGGCACTTATCTTACCACTGGGCAATTGCTTCCAGGAGTGTTTTGACTTCTGATATTCTTTCAATATTTTGTGGAATACTTATATCAGCAATCGTGCTGAATGTATTGAAACTCTCAAATAAAAAATAATAATATTAATCCTTCTCTCTAAATATGGAGAGAAGGATTTTTTTTTTATATGCCCAGAGGACAATTGACTAAGGATGAAATGAAGTATCAGGTTCTGAAATTGAAGCAGAAACTTCAGACAGAAAAAATGGGATATATCTCAGACCCTAAAGCACTTGCAGACCAATATCTGAATATGGTACTGGGTAAGATTAATGAGTATGCACGGTAATAATTTTATTGAAGATTAATTAATTATTTTATAAATACTTTAGCATCAGTATAGGGGTATAATGACTTTAGACCTTCATAACTTTTTTAAGTTTTATGATGATGGTAATTCTAATCACGTAGCAGCAGTTCAATGGTTAGAAGATAACCTTCCCGTTGAATTTTTGGATGATGCCGAAGCAGATTGGATTGGTATGTTCAGAACCAAACCACCAACACCATCAGTATTAGCAGTTCCATATTTTAATCAGGTAGATAACTACAGAGACGCACAGAGAACTTGTAACAGTTCTTCTTGTGCTATGTGTCTTGCTTTCCTTAAACCGGGAAGTATTCAGGGCGACGACGAGTATGTTAAGAAAGTATTTGCCATTGGTGATACAACTGACCATACCGTACAGACAAAAGTTCTGGCGGGTTATGGAGTTCAGTCACACTTTAGTTACAATCTTTCTTTTGCTGACATTGATAAAAGTCTTGATGATGGGAAACCTGTTGTTATTGGTATCCTTCATAGGGGTTCTTTATCTTCACCTACTGGTGGGCACATGTGTGTTGTAATCGGTAAGACACCAGATGGTAAGGGATACTTTGTCAACGATCCTTATGGTTCGTTGAATGATAGTTATACTGGTCCCGTAACAAATGGTAAGAAGACCGTTTATACCAAAGCCGTTCTCAAGCACCGCTGGTGCCCAGGAGGTAAGGATGGATGGGGAAGAATCTTCGCTTGAGTTCAAGAAGAAAATTCTTGAAGAAGTAAAAAAACTCACAAATCACGGGAAGCATAAAGAAGCTTCAGAACTATTCCAAATTTATTTTCCAGATTTTCCAGGAGGCACAGATGGCAAGAATTGATCTACATAACTTCTTTCAATACTATGATGAGAAGAACCCTAACCACGTCAAATCAGTACAGTGGTTAGAAGATAATCTACCAGTTAAGTATCTTGAAGATACTGTAGACTGGGCGGAGATTTACAGAGGAAAAAAGGGAAGTGCGGTAACTGCGGTTGCCGCTAGTCCTACTGCCCCTGTAGCAGGTGGTGATGATATGCCTATGACTGGTCTCAAACTTATCAAAGAGTTTGAAGGATGTCATCTCAAAGCATACCCAGATCCACTATCAGGTGGTCTTCCAATCACTATTGGTTGGGGAACTACCCGTAAGAAGGATGGATCACCATTTAATATGGGAGA
>Ga0334722_10002162_pt1 | contig 22644 bp, 21 predicted proteins | sample C3_bottom_MG_FD_207210 | JGI IMG/M metagenome (GOLD analysis project Ga0334722, IMG submission 207210) | Sediment microbial communities from Yellowstone Lake, YNP, Wyoming, USA - C3_bottom | ecosystem: Environmental > Aquatic > Freshwater > Lake > Sediment | place: USA: Wyoming | collected... | reverse complement strand
GAAGGTTGATTGGCAAGGCCTGCCCAGCGTCTGGGATATATATGGAGGTATGGCGATCTCGTATGAAAATCAGGATCAGATCGAAAAAGCTCTTCTAATGGTGAAAGAGGCGCTTAAATATAGACCGGATTATCCGGAGGCACATAATAATCTTGGCCTGACATACGCGAAACAAGGGCGGAACACCGAGGCGGTCAATGAATATCTTGAAGCCATTTCAATCAGGCCTTCTTTTCACGAGGCCCACTATAATCTTGGCCGCATATACGCGGAACAAGGGCGGCACGACGAGGCGATGGATGAATATCGTGAAGCTATTAAAGGCAATCCTTCCTATCCTGAGGCTCATTATTGTCTGGGCAATCTCTATATTAAAAAGGATGACCTGCCGGATGCCATTCGTGAATTTGCCGCTGCGGTTTCACAAAAACCGGACTATGATATAGCCCGGCACAATCTTGCGCTCGCATATTTTATCAACGGTGACCGCGAAAAAGCGAAGAACGAGTATGAACTACTCAAGACCCTGAATCCGGAGCTTGCGGATAAGCTGTTGGCGGCTTTTAACAGAAAAACAAAGAACTGAACGAAAGAAAGCGACTGGAAGAAGAAAACAGACTGCCATATCTCCGGGAACTGACCGCTCCTTATCCCCGCAGGTGGCAAGCGACAGTGTGGCCGTTGCCGAGGTCCGTGGTTTTCGGCGCGATCTTGTCGCAGGGCTCGAAGCGGTGGAGGCAGCGGGTATGGAAGCGGCAGCCGGCGGGAATCTGCGTCGGGCTCGGGATGTCGCCCTTGAGCAGGATATGTTTTCTTTTTACCGTGGGGTCGGCGACAGGTATATCCGCAAGCAGCGCCTCGGTATACGGATGGGCGGGGTATTTATAAATATCGTCGGACGGCGCGCTCTCCATAATTTTGCCGAGATACATCACGACGACCCGGTCGGAGAAATGACGGACGAGGTTGAGATCATGGGCAATGAACAAAAAGGAAAGCCCGAATTCCGCCCTCAAATCCTCCAGGAGGTTGATGATCTGGGCCTGCACCGAGACATCGAGCGCGGACACCGGTTCGTCGGCAACGATGAACGACGGGCCGCTGGCGAGCGCGCGGGCAATGCCTATCCGCTGCCGCTGACCGCCGGAAAATTCGTGCGGGTAGCGCCGCAGGGCATCAAGAGGCAAGCCCACCTTGTCGAGCAATTCGCCGGCGCGATGCTCAAGCTCATTGCCTTTCGCCAGGCCGTGGATTACCAGCGGTTCGGTAATGATCTCCTGGATGCGCATCCTTGGATTGAGCGAGGCAAAGGGGTCCTGGAAGATGATCTGCATCTCTTTCCGGAGCGCCCGAAGTTCACGTTTGCCGAGTTCGCCGAGATTCCTGCCCTGGAAGGATATGCTTCCGGATGTCGGCTCAAGGAGTCTTAGAGCCAGCCTTCCCAGGGTGGATTTGCCGCAGCCGCTCTCACCCACAAGGCCGACCACCTCACCGCTTTTCACGGTCAGGCTGACGCCGTCCACTGCTCTGGCCTGAACCGTTTTCCCGGGCCCGGACTTCACGGGGAAATATTTGTGGAGGTCCTTGATAGTGAGCAATTCGTTGTTCATAGGTATTTTGGTTTTCTCAGTCGCTCCCCGGCCACAATATCATGGTTCCTTGCAAAAGTTCAAGAGGATTTTTTACTGGTTAGAAAAGGGGTATGCCCGACTTGCGTTGCCGGTCGACGGTGGTTGGATGTCGCGCTCGAGCGGCCGCCCACTTTGTCGTCCGCTTTTGTGACATTTGACGCAATGCTGCCCGGTCGCCTGCTCGTTCTTTTTTCCCTTTGCGTCCCTGCCGGAGCCCGGCCCATGGCACTTGAAACAATCCTTATATCCCAGGGCCGCATGCATCCGCACCATCTTCGGATTTTTACTATGACAGACTGTGCAGGCAAAGGCTGGTATCGGCAAAAAATATGTCACTGTTGCCGCAAGCAGAAGTGGCAGGATAAGAGCATTTTTCATGAAGGGATGATACCGTCAACAATTTAAAAAAGGCATGATGTGGATCATACTCGCGCTGCTTCTTTCTCCCTCAGCTGGCCGCAGGCCGCGGAAATGTCCCTGCCCCGGGACTCCCGCACAGGCGCGGTATAGTCATGGTCCAGGAGGATTTGCTGAAAGCGTCGCACCACCCGGTCATCAGGTCTCCCGAAGGGGCTGCCGGGAAACGGGTTGAAGGGGATAAGATTAATCTTGCACCTGATGCCCCTGAGCAGTTTCGCAAGGCGCACTGCGTCTTCCGGGGAATCATTCACTTCCTTTAAAAGCACATACTCAAAAGTGATCCGCCGCCTCGGCTCAAGGGGATACCGCCGGCAGACGGCAAGCAGCTCATGGATCGGATAGCGCCTGTTCACGGGCATGAGTTCGTCCCTGATCGCGTCAGTCGTGGCGTTGAGCGAGACGGCAATGTTAACTTTGACGCCCGTTTTCCCGAGCTTTTCCAGCTCCGGCGCAAGCCCGTCGGTGGAGAGCGTTACGCGGCGGGGAGAGAAGCCCAGCCCCATTTCCATGGTGATGACCCGAAGCGCCTTCATGACCTCATCGAAGTTTGCGAGCGGCTCCCCCATTCCCATAAGAACAATATTGGTGATCCCGCGCTTATGCTCATGCTTCAGGATTTCCGAAACCAGCAGGACCTGGTCGGCTATCTCGCAGGCAGAAAGATTTCTTGCAAACCCACCTCTCCCCGTCAGACAGAAACGGCAGGCCTGCTGGCAGCCCACCTGCGATGAGATGCAGAGCGTCTGCCGGTCCTCGTCGGGGATCAATACGCTCTCGATGTGCCGCTTGTCCTCAAGCTCAACGAGAAATTTTCTGGTGCCGTCCATGGACAGCTCGGTCCTGATAATGCTGGAAGCCTGGAGCGAAAAGTTTTCTCCAAGAAGGTTTCGCTCGGTTTTCGAGATATTGGTCATCTCGTCGAAAGAGAGGGCGTGTTTTTTATAGATCCATTCAAATACCTGGGTTGCCCGATACTTTTTTAGCCCCAGACCGGTCAGCCGCGAAATGAGTTCAGCGAGAGTATATGATTTTATGTTTGTTCGTTCCAGCGTCATAAATTATGGGCAAGGTTTCCGTCGAGAGGGAAAAATAATCGTAACTACTCAGGTCAGCCGCTTCGCTTCGACGCAAGGCGCGCCAGCATGTTGATACGTCGAAACACTGTCAGTATCCGTACCCGCAACGCTTTCGCTTCGCACGCGTTGTTTTGGCTGAAGTGGCGCTATCATGACGGTCGCAGCGCGCTTTTTTGCGTCTGCGCCCAGCAGCAGACCTGAATAGTTACCAATAATCTCACATATCCGTGCCCGCACACGTTGTAACACGTTGGTCCATTAAAAGCAAGACTGCCAAATATTGGCTGTCCGAAAATCGGCGCATGTATTGTTTCAGGACACTAAATTATAATTGCATAATTCAACACATTGATTATTTGAAACTATTAAGGCTCGATTCTTAGCATATATATTGCAATATGAAACACATCTTATTGCTCTCGCAGGAGAAATTGAATGATGACTGCCACAATAGAAGCGAAAAGAATCCTCATTGTCGACGATGAGCCGACGATTTTGCTCACACTGTCTTATGCTCTCCGGTCCAATAATGTTGAAGTTATTACCGCGAGCCGGCTGGAAACAGCGGAAGAAGCGCTGGCGCGATATTCCTTTGATGTTGTAATCGTGGATATCAGAATGTCGGGGGTCCTGGGAGTTGAGGGGCTGGAGCTTCTCAGTTACATCAAACGGTACTGGCCGCAGGTTGAGGTCATCATCATGACAGCCCACGGTTCCGAAGAGATCCGGCAGGATGCATACGAGCGGGGCGCGCGCTATTACTATAATAAGCCTATTGATATTGTCGAGCTGATAGAGCGGGTGCGTACCATGGGTATCCCCGTCAAACTGTAGCGAGCGAAACAAAAGGACAACAATAAACCTGCGAGGGGGAGCGACCATGTTGAAAAAAGTCCTGGTGATAGACGATTCGGCCCTGATACATCAGATGTACAAGATGGTGCTGATGCGTTATAAATGCGAGATCGTGGACGCATTGAACGGGCAGGACGGTCTGGATAAACTTGCGAAAAATCCCGATGCCAGCATGGTGCTGCTTGACATAAATATGCCGCTGATGAACGGCCTGGAGTTTATAAAGAAGTTCAAGGAACTGGGGACCTACAATCATATCCCGATCGTGATAGTGAGCACCGAGGGCAAGGAGGAGGATACCATGCGCGGTCTTGCTCTCGGCGCCAAGGGATACGTGAAGAAACCCTTCCAGCCGAGCGACCTGCATGCGCTCATCGAGAAGCTCTATCCGGCGGGTAAGTAGGCAGTTGCCGGAAAATACTGCGAGAGGACGTATTATCGTGGAAGACACCGTGGATCTATCGTCTCTTTTGAGCGACTACCGGGAGGATGCGTATGCGCATCTCGACGCGCTCGACCATGCGCTTCTTGAGCTTGAGCGCGACAGGCCGGCGGACGTCGGCCCCGACCGCGACCTTCTAAACAGCGTCCTCGGCTCCCTGCACACCCTTAAAGGCAACTCCGGAATGATGGGCTTCGGGACCGTCCAGAAGTTCGTACACCAGTACGAGGGAGTGCTTAAGCGGCTCCTGGACGTTCCGGCGCTGTTGGACCGGCAGCTGGTGAACGCCTTGTTCGAAAGCGCCACGCTTCTCAGGAATGCCGTGGACCAGCTCGGAGCAAACCCACAACCAGACCTCTCACAGGAGACTGCGTTTCTGGAAGCTCTGGCAATTGAAAGGCCGGTTGCCCCGGCGCCGCTGTCAAAACCGGCTGGGGGAAAAAAGAACCGCCGGCCCGCGTCCCTGAATACGGCCACTAACGCGGACAGTTCGTCTCAGCAGCGCCCCCCTTCCCTTCAGGAGTCAGCCGCGTCCGCCCCGGTTTCCGCTCACATTGTTTCAAATGTGCTTCGGGTCGACTTCGAACGCCTCGATCATCTGTTAAACCTTACCGGCGAGCTGGTAATTCAGAAAACGAAGCTTTACCAGGTCGTCAGGAATATATCCGAGCTCATTGGAGATCATGACTTGTTCGATGAGCTTACCGCAACCGTCCAAATGGTCGAGAAGACCACCAATGACTTGCGGGAGTCCATCATGCGGGTCCGGATGCTCCCGGTGCAGCGCGTGTTTCAGCGCTTTCCCCGCATGGTGCGGGACCTGGCCAGACAGAAGGGCAAGGAGGTAGAGCTTTCGTTCTCCGGAGAGGACACGGAAATCGATAAAACCGTGATCGACGCCCTTGGCGAACCCCTTCTGCACCTGATCAGAAATTCCATCGACCACGGAATTGAAGCGCCCGGGGTGCGCGTGGCCGCGGGCAAGAGCGCCGCGGGCAACATCCTCCTTTCGGCGAGACAGGAGTCGGGCCATATCGTGATCGCGGTCAGGGACGACGGCGGCGGTATGAACGCCGAACGAATCCGGCAAAAAGCGATCGAGCGGGGGCTTATTTCGCCGGACCGTATATTCTCGGAGGAGGACGCCTGCGGTCTCGTATTTGTGCCCGGTTTCAGCACAATGGAACAGGTCTCGGAAACCTCGGGCAGGGGAGTGGGCCTGGACGTGGTCAAAAAAGTCATCGCGGATTTCAACGGCATCATCGAGGTAAAGAGCGTGCCCGGGTTCGGCACGGAATTCATCCTCAAAATGCCGCTGACCCTTGCCATCATCCCCGCGCTTTTGGTGGAGTCTTCGGGAGGGTTGTACGCCGTGCCGCGGACCGCGGTCGTGGAAAGCGTCAAAATCGCCTCGGCCGACATTCACCATGTGGAAGGCCGCGAGGTTGCGCAGCTGCGCGGCAATCTTCTTGCCGTAAGGAGGTTGAGCCAGGCGCTCGGTCTTCCCCTGGCCGAGCGTAAATCATATTACATGGTCATTCTTGCCCGGGCCGAGAAGCGGATCGGGATGCTTGTCGATAAACTGTGGGGCCAGCAGGAAGTGGTGATCAAGGCCCTCGACGATTACCTCGGCGAAACCCCCGGCGTCTCCGGCGCGACCATCCTTGGCGACGGCAGGGTCGTGCTTATCGTGGACACATCAAAGATTATTCAGTGAGCTTCGAATAATTGTCTTATAACTCAATCTGACAAGGAGGGGTTTAAACGATGAAAAAGCTTTGCTTGTATGTGGTCTCAGCGGCACTGGTTTTGGCAGGCTTACTGTTCAGCCTGCCATGCAGCGTTTTTGCCGGCGAAACGGAAGTACACGGATACGGCTATCAGGGATATTTAAAATCACCCAAGAACGATTACCTTGATGCCAGGGACAGCACGTATGCATTCAACAAAATAGCATTGCTCTTCTCGAACAGGGTGGAGGACAACACCTCCGTATGGGTCCAGATTTTCGGTGATTCCGAAAAAATTGGCCTCGATTGGGCCTATGTTGACTATCGGTTTACGAACAGCCTTGAGCTGCGCGCGGGACAGATAAAATTTCCCATCGGTCTTATTAATGAGGCCCGTGACAACAAGCTGCTACACCTCGCGATGATGGAACCTATCATGTACCGTGAGGAGGCTGACGTCGTGTTCGAGGCGTACCGCGGCGCAGGCTTGAATTACAGCGGGCCCCTGACCGTCGATGTCTTCGGCGGGGCGCCGGTGTCTGAATCAGACAATCCGCTCGTGAAAAATGAGGCGAAGGAGCTCACCGGCGGGAGGATCACCTATATGCCGGTCGAAGGGTTGAAGCTCATGGCCTCATTTGCCGGCAACAAGGAAGAAATCATAAGTTCGGACCCTGCTGTTTCGAGCATTCCGGAAGGGAAGGAACGAGTCTGGATCGCTTCAATGAGTTATGACAATCACTCTTTTGAGGTTAACGCCGAATATGCCAAAAATAAATTAATAGAGGGTAGTTTTAAATCATACTATGTCGAAGCAGGCTATACTTTCTTTGACAAGCTGACGCCTTTCGTACGGTACGACTATATCGTCAGCGCGGACGAAGGCGTGGATACATCGGACCCGGCCATGTACCAGAAGGAAACCGTTGTGGGAGTGGGATACAAGGTCAATCCATATTTCGCAATCAAGGCGGAGCAGCACTTGATAGACGGATACCTGTTGTCGGTCGCCACGGGTGAAACTGCCGCCGGTTTCGGGGAAAAGAAGTGGGATATGTTCGTTGCCGGAATTAACTTCATGTTTTAAGGAGGACCGATGAAACACAACCATATTCAGACGATTATGATCATTACTGTGTTTTTCTCCGTTATTTCCGCGGCCCAGGCCGCCGACATCGCGGTTATCGTGAACAAGGGTAACAGTAACGCCGTCGGACGGAGCGATATAGAAAAGATCTACAAGGGCGAGATGACCATGTGGGCCGAGGGAGGGTCGATTGTGGCGATGGACCTTCCGGAGGCCGCCGAGGACCGCGCGGTTTTTTCAACACGGGTTCTGGGCAAGTCCGTCTCCGTGGTAAAGGCCCTGTGGGCGGTCAAGCTGTTCTCGGGCAAAGCGACACCTCCGAAGGTGGCGAACAGCGATACGGAGGTCAGGAATTTTGTTGCCGGCAACAGGAATGCCATCGGTTATATCAATGCCTCGGCCCTTGACGACGGCGTCAAGGCCGTGCTGATAGTAAAATGATGATAAAAAGGCGGAGAATTCTATGAAAAGAGCGGTGCTGCATGGCATGGGTGCATGGAAATTGACGAAAAAGTTTCTCGTCAGCATTCTGGTTGTTCTTGCTTTCGTGACTGCCGTCATGGTCGCTGTTCTCGGCATGCATCAAAAGGGCGTGATGACCGGCGAGCAGAAAAAAAAGGGGGATATTGCCGCGGCCTTTCTGGCGGGTATTTCCGCTGCGCCCCTTCTGGCCCATAATGCGGCATATCTTGAGAATTATGCGCGGGACTCCGCCAGGGACGAAGACGTTGTCTCTGTCGTTATTCAGGACAGGCAGGGAAACCCCGTGACGCACCAGGCGGAAAAAAAACAGGGCAGTAAAAACCTCATGGAATTTACCGCGCCCATCATGCAGAACAACGAACGGATAGGCCTGGTAAAACTGGCATACAGCACGAATCATATCGAGAAGTCGCTTCGTGAGGCGCAGCTGATCATTCTCTCCGTATCGCTCAGCATGATGGCGGTCATTTCCCTGGTTGTGTACCTGCTCTTCCGCGTGATAGCGCTCAGGCCGATTGAAGGACTTCAGGCCGTAATGGCCCGGGTCGCTTCGGGCGATCTGTCCCGGGCGCTCACAGTGAATTCGCAGGATGAGCTCGGGGAACTGGGAAGGTCGACAAACAAGATGGCCGGCGACCTCAAGAGCCTCATTCTGAACATCACCCATACCTCCGCAAAAACCGCGTCTGCCGCCGAGCAGATCGCGTCCAGCTCGCGCCAGGTGCGGGAGGGCGCGTTTACCACGTCCCAGGCGTCCGAGGAGACGCTAACTTCCATGGAAGAGATGGCCGCCTCGATCCAGAGCGTGGCAAAGAACGCCGATGCGCTTTCGGTGAATGTCCAGGAAACGTCGAGCTCGGTGACGCAGATGATGTCGTCCGTCGAAGCCGTGGCAAGAAACATGGACTCGCTCTCCTCGAGCGTGACCGAGACCTCGTCCACGGTCGAGGAGATGACCGTTACCACTGACCAGGTGGCGAAAAACATGGAAATGCTCGCCACGACCGTTGTCGAGACCTCTTCCACCGTGGAGGAGATGACGGTCTCCATTGAACAGGTGGCAAAAGGCGCCGAGAACCTCTCTCAGGTCGTGCGGAACGCCGCAACAAGCGTCGAAGGTCTGGCCGCGTCCGTGGACCAGGTCGGGAAGCACATACACGAAGCCGGCGACATCTCGCAGCGCTCCGTCGATGAGGCCAAGGTGGGGGGCGAAGCGTTGTCGAAAGCGTTCACCGGGATGAAGAACATTTCGGGAACCATGAGCGGCATGGCCTCGGTCATCCAGAACCTTGGAAAGAGCTCCCGGGAGATCGGGAAAATCGTCGATGTGATCGACGAGATCGCGGACCAGACGAACCTTCTGGCGCTCAATGCCGCCATCGAAGCGGCGCGCGCCGGGGACGCGGGAAGGGGGTTCGCCGTGGTGGCCGACGAGGTGCGGAAGCTCGCCGAACGGAGCATGAAGGCCACCCGGGAGATCGGCGAGGTGATCAATCGGGTGCAGGAAGAGACCGAGGGGGCGGTCAGGAGCACGGAGACGGGGGCCCGGGAGGCCGCGGAAGCAATGGACATGGCCGACCGCGCGGCGGAAGCGCTCAAAAAGATCATCGAGGGAGTTGAAAAGACGGGCCAGATCATGGGCCGGATCACCGCGGCCACCGCCGAGCAAACCGCCGGCGGCAAGGAAGTTCTGAAATACGTGGATGACATGCGCTTATCGAGCGAACACGTAAATCACGCCATGTCCGAGCAGGCCGCCGGCGGAAAGCAGATACGGACCGCCGTCGAAAACATGAACCAGTTGACCCAGCAGATCGCCCGGGCCGTGCGGGAACAGGCCGTGGGAGGCAGACAGATACGGACGGCGGTGGAGAGCATGAACCGGATCATGCAGGAGGTGAGCCAGGCCACCCGCGAGCAGGCCGCCGGGAGCAAACAGATTGTCGGGGCTGTGGAGAGCATGAACCGCATGACTCAGCAGGTGTCAATCGCCACGTCCGAGCAGAAGCGGGGAGGAGACCTTGTGGTCCGCTCGACGGAAAACATCAGCGGCATCGCGAAGGAGAATCTTGCGGCGGTGGAACAGATGGCCAAGTCCGCCGAGGGTCTGCTTGACCAGGCGGAAGAACTCCAGTACATGGTGAGCTATTTCAGAACGCATGCCGACGGGGACAGGCGATGCTGGGAGATCCTGGGCTGTCCGGATGCGTCGAGACAGAAATGTCCGGCACACGAGTCGGACGAGCACCGCTGCTGGCTCATTGCCGGCACATGGTGCAAAGGCGTTCAGCAGGGAAATGCCCGCGCAAAACTGCGGAACTGCATGACGTGCAATGCATACAAGATCATGATGTCGGTGTAGCAGCGCCCAGCAAAGCTCATGCAAAACCGGGGAAAATGATCGTGACGAAAAAGACTGTAAAAAAAATCAGGAACAAGTCTGTCGAAAGCGCCGTACCCGCCCCGAAAATAACGCTTCCGGCGTTCGGGCTTGCCGAGGAGATACTGGGACGGTCGAACGCCGACGCAACGGCGCCGGATAGCAGGGGGGGAAGGCCCGCCGCCGCGAACCCCGAAACGGCGAAAAACGATGAATACCACCTGGTAACCTTCCTCCTGGACTCAGAAGAGTTCGGCGTGGACATCGGACGTGTTCGTGAGATCCTTCGCGTGGGTCAAATCACCCTGGTGCCGAATGCGCCGTTGTTCATAAGGGGAGTTATTAATCTGCGGGGAAAGATCATCCCGGTGCTGGAGTTGCGCAAGCGGTTCGATCTTCCCGAAACTCAGTTGACTAAACAGTCCCGGATCGTCGTCGTGGAGTTCGGACCGAAGGTGCTGGGGCTCCTTGTGGACAGCGTATCGCAGGTGATACGGATGCCTGCTTCTTCAGTGGAAGCGCCGCCCGATGAGGTCGAGCGGAGTCGGGCGTTCGTCCGCGGCATCGGGAAGATGGATTCGCGGCTCATCATGATCATGGAACTGGATCGGGTGCTTGCAAAAGACGCTCTCGTCGGGACCGGGCGAAGCCGGCAGCGCGAGCGAAACGACCTGAAAAGCGCCGGGACAGGATGATCGGACGGAGAGGGAAATGAAAAATACGTTGACAAAATGGATGCTCGTCTCGCTGGTCACTGCGTGCGTGTCGGTTTATTACGGCCCGCGAAGCTGCTTTGCCGAGATCAAATTCGGAATTCTGCCGCGGCTGAGCGCGGTGGAGCTTTACAGCATGTTCAGCCCGCTTGCGGAGTACCTTACCCGGGAGACGGGTGAAAAGGTGAGCATTGTGATCCCGCGTAATTTTGACGCATTCAAAGCTGCGGTCAATGCGGGCCAGATTGATATCGGCTTTGCAAACTCCCTCATCTATGTCCAGTTGAAACGGGAGGTCGAGCTCGTCCCCCTGGCGGTGGCGGCGGAGTTGAAGGCAGGCATAAAATTCCGCGGGATCATTATCGCCAGGAAAGACAGCGGCATTGAGAACATCGGGTACCTCAGAGGCAAGAAAATGATATTCGTCGAGAAAGATTCGGCGGGGGGACATATCTTCCAAATGTTTCTGCTGAGCAAGGTGGGGCTCGACGCGCACAGAGATTTCATCATTCTTCCTTTCGCAAAAAAACACGACAACGTGGTCATGGCCGTGTACAATCGGGCGGCGGACGCCGGGGGGCTCCGGGAGGACGATCTGGCGCTGATGAAGGACAAGGTGGACCTGTCGCAGCTCAAGATCGTCGGCTTCACGGACTATTACCCGAACTGGCCGCTGTTTGCCACGTCCAGGCTGGGCAAAGATTCGGCGGAAAAAATACAGGCGGCCCTGCTCAAGCTGAAACCGCATGCCGCGAATTCGGTAAGAATCCTGGGCCGGGCGCGGCTTACGGGTTTCGCGCCGGTCCAGGACAAGGACTATGACCAGCTGCGGCGGGCGGCAAAACTCGCCGGCGCGCTGTAGCCGGAGCAACTTAATACGGAATTCAAATGACTGAACTTTCCGAGGACGCCCTGGCCCGCTTCAAAGGGCTGGTTTATGATCGTTGTCACCTTTCCTTTCCGGAAAGCAGGGAAACGCAGTTCAGGCGTTCTATCTCTGTCCGGGCGGAAAAGCGAGGGCATGGTTCTTTTGAAGACTACTACCGGGCGCTGATGTCGGATGACCGGGAATTTGAACAACTGATTGCCCTTATTACGACGAGAGAAACCTATTTTTTCCGCATGCCTGAGCAATTCGAAGCGCTCAGCAAGGCGGTGCTGCCGGAGCTTGCCGACCGGGAAGGCAAAAAGGCAATGAACGCCATTTCCCGCGGAGAGACTTATCGGATGCGTTTGCGGGCCTGGTCCGCCGGCTGCGCCACAGGCCAGGAGGCCTATTCCCTGTCAATGCGGATACTCGATACCATACGCTACCCAAAGGCCTGGGACCTGAAGGTCCTCGGCACCGACATCAACGCCGAGGCCGTCGAGCTTGCCCGGGCCGGGCGCTATGACCACATGCGCCTGGGGAATATGCCCGCATCATTTCTGAAACGGTACTTCACGTCATGCCCCTCCGAAGAGCTCATTGTATCCGACGAAGTGAAAACAATCAGCGAATTCCGCATACTGAACCTGAAACGCCTGCCGGATATGGATTCCCTCCGGAATTACTTTGATATCATTTTCTGCAGGAACGTAATGATCTATTTCGATCTGTCCGCGCAACAGCTTCTGGTCACCGCGCTCGCCGACTGCCTTGCCCCGGGAGGATATCTCTTCACCGGAGAGGGTGAGGTGCTGCATCTTTATCGTCATCCTTTCGAAGTGCACGAGCGGGAAGGCTGTCTCTGCTACAAAAAACCGGAGAAGACATGATGCAGCCGGAGATTGTCATAACGAATACAACTCGCAGCGCTCACGCAGACGATCGGGGAGAGCTCGTCAACAACCCGACCTCCGATTTCGCGTCGCTCTCATCGCTGCTCAGTATATTTTGCGACCAGACGTGGAGAGAGAAGGAAAGGATTGTTGCGGCGGTTAAAGAGAGGCCCGATTCCTGTATCTATCCGCCGCTGGAGGCTGCGCTCCGGAACAACGAGAATGCCGATCAGCGGAACGCGGCCATGGAAATTTATACTGCGCTCGGCAGCCGCTCACTGTCGCCCCTGCTGGCGCTGCTCCGGGACCTGGACGAAGAGATCCGCACCTTCGCGGCGACCCTGCTCGGGAACATGAAAGAACGAAGTGCGGCGCCCGAGCTTATCCATGCGTTGACAGACGCGGACCTCAACGTAAAACACGCTGCCGCGGAAGCGCTGAGCAAAATCAGGGACCCGCGGGCGGTGAAGCCGCTCATTGAAGCGCTGAGCGCAGATATGTGGCTCCAATTTCCCGCTGCGGTTGCGCTCGGAGAGCTCGGCGATTGCCGGGCGGTCCAGCCGCTCCTGGCGCTCCTGGATATGCCGGGCGCGAACGTTCCCGCTATTCAGGCCCTCGGCAGGATCGGCGACCTTTCGGCGCTTGTTCCGCTTTGCGCTTTTCTTGAGGACGAGGAGCCTTCTCTCCGGGAGTGGGCGCTCGATGCGGTGGCGGGGATCATCACGAAACACCCGGACGCGCCCGTTTCCATCAGCCTGCCGGACAAGGCCGGGCGCTTCCTGATCGAGACTCTCCGGTCGAACAGCCTGAAAGCGCGGCGGAATGCGGCGATGGCGCTTGGTTTCTTCAGAATCGGGAAAGCTGTTTCCGCGCTGAACGGCGTTCTGCCGGACGCGGACATGAGGGAGGACGCGCAGGAAGCGCTCCTCAGGATCACCGGAAAGGGCGTTTTTGTCGGCGCAGCTCCGCAGGCCTCAGCCTGGACCGCCGAGTCCCATGCCTGCGATCCTGCGGACATTATCCCCCTAAGAGATTTCATTTCAGAACAATTGGGGCTTTATTTTGATGACGACCGGCTGCATGTTCTTCATCACAGGCTTTCGCCGCTCGCCGTGTCGGGGGGGCATCGCTCCTTCAGGGAATATCACCGCCATCTTGTCTCGGCGCAGGGCCGCGATAACCTGCTCGCCGGCATAGCCTCCCGTCTTACGAACAACGAGACGTATTTCTTCCGGGAAATGGAGCAACTTACCGCCTTTATCGCGTCGCTGCTGCCGGAATTGATAAAAAGATCGGGAGAGCGGCATCGTAAACTTCGAATGTTGTCGGCGGGCTGCTCGAGCGGAGAAGAGGCCTATACCCTGGCGATGCTCATCGAAGAAACGGGAATCCGCGCGCTCGGATGCGAAGTCGAGATATCGGGCATGGACATCGATGCGGCGTCGCTGGAAATTGCCGCACAGTCGCGGTATCCTGTCCGCTCGTTTCGGCAGGGAGAAAACGGGTTCGTGAAAAAATACTTTCGGGGTGATGACGGCGGGTTTCTGGTGAACGAGAACATCAGGAAAATGGTGCGGTTCCGCAGGGGGAACGTGCTTGATGCGTCGGACGGCGAAGGGTTTGATGTCATCTTCTGCAGGAACGTGCTCATTTATTTTTCGGACGCGTCCGTGCAGCGCGCGGCGGAGAACTTTCACCGGATGCTCACGCCCGGCGGGTATTTGCTGCTGGGACACGCGGAGACCCTTTGCCGCATCAGGACCGATTTCGCCCCCGTTCGACTGGCGGGCGTGGTGGCGTATCAGAAGCTTTGAGGAAAACTGAACCTGCGGCAAGCAAACAGCCGGGGAGCACAAACGGCATGATAAAAAAAATTCGCGTTCTCGTAGTCGATGATTCGATGTTTATGCGCAAGGCTATCAGGAGGATGCTTTCGCCGGCAGCGGACATCGAAGTAGTTGACACTGCCGCCGACGGCAACGAAGCGCTGCGGAAGATCAGTGAACTGCGGCCCGATATCGTCACGTTGGACGTTAAGATGGCGGGCATGGACGGGATTACCGCCCTCGAGCGGATCATGCGGGATTTTCCAACACCCGTCATAATGCTCTCGTCGCTCACGCATTCGGGCGCTGACCTCACGTTCAAAGCCTTGGAACTCGGGGCTGTTGATTTCATCGACAAATCGCGGGCGGAGTCCGCAATGGACATTACGCTCCTTGCGAATGAACTGATCGCCAAGGTCAGGGCCATAGCTGGCGTGGATGTAGGGAAAATGATGCTGCGGCCGGTTGCGGCCGGCGCTCCGGCCCGCTCATCCGAAACGGACCGGCCTACGCCGGACGCCGGGCAGACGATTGCCTCAGATCGGATCGATGTTGTTGCGATCGGGACTTCCACGGGCGGGCCGCCCGCGCTCCATGTTCTGATACCGAAATTGCCCCGGAACTTTCCCTCCGGCGTCGTTGTTGTCCAGCACATGCCCCCGGGGTTCACCCGTTCGCTCGCGGACCGCCTGAACACCCAGAGCCGGATCAGTGTGGCTGAGGCGGTTGAGGGGGATCTCGTTCAACCAGGCCGGGTCCTGATCGCACCCGCCGGTCAGCATCTGAAGCTTCGCAAACGGAACGGCCGCTATGTGGTCTATCTTGACAACGAGCCCGTTGAATCGCGCCACCGGCCGTCAGTTGATGTTATGATGGAGTCTGTGGCCGGCGCCTGCGGCGGAAAATGCCTCGGCGTTCTGCTCACGGGCATGGGGAACGACGGGGCCAGGGGCATGCGGGCCATCAGGGAATCGGGGGGCAGAACGCTGGCGGAGAGCGAGAAAACCTGCATTGTATATGGCATGCCGAAATCGGCCATTGAGGACGGCGTGGTGGACCGGATCGTTCCGCTAGACGAGATGGCAAATGTGATTCAGAAGGAGGTGTAAGATAATTTTCAGGGAGTGGAGCTATCCATTCTATCTTCCGGGATAGATAAAAAAAAGGGGGGCGAAATGAAAGCAAATTGCTGGGATTACAAAAAGTGCGGTAGAGAACCGGGTGGGCCGAAAGAAAGCGAACTCGGTGCGTGTCCTGTGGTTACGTATACGGCCTTGAACGGCGTTCACAGCGGGAAAAATGCAGGCAGGGCCTGCTGGGTGGTCACGGGGTCCCTCTGCGGGGGCAAAGTGCAGGGTCATGAGGAGCAAAAAAGGAAAGCGTGCTGGGAATGCGATTTTTTTAAATTCGTCGAGAAAGAAGAAGTGCCTACGGACATCGGATTTTCACGTACACGGCTCGGCATGGACAGGGTAGTTCAGAAGATGGCGCCCCGATAGAAGCAGCCCTGTCGATTTTGTCACGGCACTCGCCGGAGAATCCGCGCCGGCGCGTGTCGTGGACCTTTACAGAAACGACAATCAGCTTTTCTTCTGATCCTGCTCCTCTTTCTGCTGATAGAGTATCAGATACTCCTTCTCCAGGCTGTCAAGCTTGGTCTGGAGGTTTTTGAGAAGACGATCCTTTTCTTTTACCGCGCCCTCGAGTTCACTTACCTTTGCCAGTAATTCATCGCTTCCCTTCGCTACCCGGTCGGTTCCAGTCCCGGAAAGAGCTTCCTGACCGGCAGCCGCCGGACTTTTCCAGAGGGTTTGCATCTTGTCCGACCAGGAATTGAATTTGGCCGAGAGCGCCTCATTTTCCGCCTTCAGGAGGCTGATATTCTTCTCCAGGTCCCGGTTGCCGCTCTCGACTATATCTGCCTGACCTTCAGTATCCTTCCCCCCTGCGGCCTCTCCCTGCTGCCTGATCCGCGACTGCAAACCCTGGTAACTCTTGTGAATTGAAGATAGTTTCTGCTGTGCGCTCTCAAAGATGTCCCTGGAGCTCAATAAATCGTGGACCAACGTTTTTTGAAAATCAATGATGTGCTGGAGGTCGTCTATTTTCGCCCGTAGCGCGGAGAGTTCATCTGCCGGCGTCTTTTCCCCGGCAGGCGGCGTCTGAACAGGAGAGACCTTGGCGGCGTCACCGGCCGCTTTTCGGGGGGTCTCAAGGTCCCGCATACTGTTGTAGAGCTTCCTGAATTTTCCCGCGCGCAGAAAGAGATATCCCGCTATTCCGCACAGAAGCAGTACGAGTTCCAGAAGCAGGAGAAAGTGGAGGGCGTTAATCCTGATCATGATTTATTCCTCCATTTTTTTGTACGGATTTTTCCCGAGAGTTTGCGGATGGCATACACAACGAAAGCTAAGATTACTAACGACAGATTGATCAGAACGAGTTTTGCTAATACATCGCCCCAGGAAACCTCCCCGGAGGAGCGTGGTTCCTCCGAAACGGGCGCTGAAGGCGGCGTTACGGATTGCTCTGAAACAATCAAATCAGCGGGCGGCGTCGGTTCTACCACCTTGAAAGGAATGGACCTTTCCCGCGTAAAGGTCTTTCCCGCGGCAAGGATCCTGACAATGTACTCTCCGATCATTGAAGGGGAAAAAGTCGCAGAGTATATGCCCGACGGGCGTGTCTCACCTCCCCGCGCGACGACCAGGTCGAGCTTCGCGCTTTTTTTGTCCGGGCTGGTGATTTCCGCGGAAAACAGGGTGTTCTCAAGCAGTTTGTCGTCCGTTATGATGCCCCCGGGGTTTTCCAGCCACGCATCTATCGTGATGGTTTCTCCCGTGACGACAAAGCCCTTGTCAAAAGAACTCTTCAAGCGGAGGTTCGTGATCACGAACACCCGGTTGCCCTCGTTCGAAATCAAGTCAACGCGCCATTTTCCCGCAGCCGGATTTTTTATCGTGATCATGTCAAAAACCCTGGATGCAGACCATTGAAGGTTGTCGCTATGGCGACCGGCGGCATGTTTTTTCATAGCCGGGTCCATGAGCGAGATAGCGGTCCCCGGCTTTTTGGTAACGAGTACGATCGCTTCCTGTATTTCCCTGTCGATCATGAACATCTCACCCTCGAGCGGTATCGTGTCGGGCGACTTGATCTTTTCGAAGATCGACGTGAACATAACGTGCACATCCGTGTCGGTCCTCGCGAACCGGAAAAATCCGCCCGTGACCCTTGCCATGTTTTCCAGAAGCGCGCTGTCGGATTCCTCGGTAAAGGCGACAGTATAGAGCCTGATTCCCGCTTTCGCAAGCTCGGGAAGCAGTTTCGTCAGTTCCGCAAGGGCTGAAACGTCTTTTTCCGGAGAGCCGAGGGCGAGTTTGCCGTCGGACATGAGAAGGAGTATTCTGTTCCTGTTTCGGGTTTGTTTGAGCTGATCGAATCCGCTTTGGACCGCATCTGTTATATTGGTGGAAAATTCCCGTGACGATATTTTATCCACGGCGCTGATAAGTTTCCCCTGATTTTCCGTGATGTTCAATACAGGCGGCATCAAGAGGGTCGCTTGATCCCCGAAACTCGTTACCCCGATGCGGTCTTCCCTGCCCAGGAGCGCAATAAAGAGCCTTGCCGCATCCTTTCGATAATTGTTGGGATCGGTTCTTTTCATGCTCCCGGAACTATCCATGAGAAGAACGATGTCGAACCCTGAAACGCTTTCGTGACTGACGGAGATGCTCGGGGCGGTGACGGGAGCATGGCGTTCCGCGCCCGCGTTTTCAAACGACGTAAAAAGAAGGATAAGAAAGAGAGAAAAGGCGGTTTGAAGGGGCCTGTTTTTTGTCAGCATAGTCATTATGTAATTAATGATGGATGCAGGTAACTACTCAGGTCAGCCACTTCGCTTTGAATCAGGGCGCGCCAGTATGTTCTGAATAGTTACAAATGCAGTTAAAATTATAGCATAGAACCGCGCGAATAACGATCCGTAAATACTTCACTTTATTTGTCATTGACATATCATGCCGTGGTATGCTAAATTTTTGCATCAATAACGATTCCCTCAGGAAATCCGCTCATTACAGGAGAAATCATGTCGTCAAAACTCGAAGAAATATATGAGACCGGTATGGCCGCTTTCGATAAGGGAGATTACGAGAATGCCGAACGCGCATTCCTGCAGTTTTTGAGCGTGAAGCCGAATTTCGCGGATATTCAGAACAAGATGGGGATCATCTTCAATCAGACCAACAGGCTTCAGCTGGCGGCGAAGGCCTTTGAAAAGGCGCTGGATTTGAATCCCCGCTATACCGAGGCCTCGCTCAATCTTGCCGTCACCTACAGCGATCTCGGGAAGTATGACAAAGCCCGCGAGGTGTTTGAAAAGGCCTCCCACTTTACCGATTCGACGTCGGAACTCAAAATCGATCCCTTTATAAAAGGGAAACTTGCCGACGAGCACCTGAGGGTGGGGAAAACGTATTACGACCTCGGACTTCTTGACGAGGCCATCGACGAGTATGAAAAAGCCCTGAACCTGTCCCCCACCTTCGCCGATATCATCACCCGGCTCGGTATCGCGCTCCGGGACAAGGGGCGGTACGATGAATCCATCAAAGCCTTCAGCCGGGCCAAGGAAAGCAATCCTCATTACATTCCCGCGCGGCTGCATCTGGGGGTCACATATTTCTCCCGTGGCTTTTATGGACTTGCTGAAGAGGAATGGCGGGAGGCGCTCAGCATCGACCCGAACAATTCCGCGGTCAAGACCTATCTCAATTTCGTGAAGCCCCAGAAATCCTGATCGGAGCCGATCCGTTGGATCTTCTCAATATAAAGGACCTGACAACGACTTTTTTTGCCCGAGGAGGGGCGGTAAAAGCCGTTGACAGCCTCAGCCTTGCACTCCGGAAAGGCCGGGTGCTCGGCCTGGTGGGTGAATCAGGCTGCGGCAAGACCATGACCGCGCTGTCGATACTCAACCTTGTGCCGTACCCGGGGAAGATCGAATCCGGCAGCATCTTCTTCGAAGGACTTGACCTCCTCACCCTCCCTCCCGACGAAATGAGAAAAATCCGCGGAGCGCGGATCTCCATGATCTTTCAGGAGCCCATGACCGCGCTCAATCCCGTCTTCACCGTTGGGAACCAGATCGCCGAGGTCCTTACCACTCACCAGGCCGCAACGCATCGGGAAGCTCTGGACCGGTCAATTGAACTTCTCCGATCAGTCGGCATCCCCTCGCCGGAAAAACGGTCCGGCGAGTATCCCCACCAGCTGTCGGGAGGAATGCGCCAGCGCGTCATGATCGCCATGGCGATCGCGTGCAAGCCCGCGCTGATTCTCGCTGATGAACCCACTACCGCCCTCGATGTCACCATTCAGGCGCATATTCTGGAGCTTCTCGACCGGATACAGCAGGAGATGGGCATGGCGATGGTCCTCGTCACGCACGACCTCGGGCTCATTGCGGAAAGGGCCGATGAAGTCGCCGTCATGTACGCCGGAAAGATCGTGGAGCAGGCCGAAACCCGCGAGCTTTTCGCAAGCCCGCTTCACCCCTATACAAGAGGGCTTATGGCATCAATTCCGGGACCGGGCGCTGTTCGCCACGCCCGCCTCAAGACCATTCCCGGCACGGTGCCCCGACTGAGCGACCTGCCTGCAGGATGCAAGTTTTCTCCCCGGTGCGACAGGAAGACGGAACGGTGCGAAGTTGAGCCCCAGCTTCTCGAAGTAAAGCCGGGACATCTTGTCCGCTGCTGGGAATCAGGGTGAACAAGCCTTTTCTCTCGGGTAAAACATGAACGTATTCACCGCCATCGCCGACATGAAGTCTTTCACAGAAGCTCTCCGCCGGGAGGGCAGGACCATCGGTTTCGTGCCCACGATGGGGTTTCTGCACGAAGGCCACCTTTCGCTCATGCGCTGGGCGCGTCAGGAAAATGATATCGTGGTTGTGAGCATTTTTGTGAACCCCTCACAGTTCGGCCCTCACGAGGATCTGGACCGCTACCCGCGCGATGTGGCGGGCGATACAAAGAAGTGCGCGGCCGCCGGAGTTGATATTCTCTTTATGCCGGAAGCGGGAGAAATGTACCCGGAAAAACCCGTGGTCTTTGTCACGGTGGAAGGCCTCTCCGACATCCTCGAAGGGGCGGTCCGGCCCGGCCATTTCCGCGGTGTGGCGACGGTGGTGGCCAAGCTTTTCAACATAGTCAAGCCGCACACGGCCTACTTCGGCCAGAAAGATTTTCAGCAGTGCGCGGTGGTCAAGCGCATGGCGAAGGATCTGAACATGGACGTGGACATTATCGTGCTGCCCACGGTCCGGGAGCAGGACGGACTTGCCCTGAGTTCGAGGAACACGTACCTGAACCCCGGGGAGCGGCTGGCCGCGGCCTCGGTCTCACGCGCGCTCTTCGTTGCCCGGGACCTGATCAGGGCGAACGAGCGGGATATTGAAGCGATCAAACAGAAAATGCAGAGCGTGCTTATCGGGGAGCCGGGTTTGGAGATAGACTACATCGAGTTCGCGGACCCCGACAGCCTTGCGCCGCTAAGGGCCGTGCAGGACAAGAATGTGCTCCTTGTCGCGGTCCGCCTCGGCAACACAAGACTTATTGACAATCTTCTGATTGTATGATATGAATGACCGAATGAAATTGCCTTGTTCAAGCCTTAAAAAGTCCTGTCCGGCCTCGGGTGAGCGATATGACGGCTACGAAAGCGAATAAAAGACTGCTCGATATCATTGAGACCAGCCGGTCCGTGGTTTCCCAGCTGGACATCGATAAAGTGCTCACGATGATCCTGAAGAAGGCCATGAAAATCACCAATACCAGCGCCGGGAGCATAGCCCTCCATTCCGCGAGGACGGGGACGATGCGTGTTCGCGCGCAAAGGGGCCTCTCGAAGAGCTTCATCGCTGACCGCGAGTGGAAAGTGCGGCGGGGGGGGCTTACCGACAGGATTCTGAAGTCCCGCGCCGTCACGGTCATCAACACCACCACGAACAAGGCCTTCTTCACCAAACCGCTCACGCTGCGCGAAGGAATCAAGTCCCTTATCTGCGTTCCGTTGCTCTCGTCCCACGAGGTTGTGGGCATCCTTTACGTGGATGACTTCACGCCGAGGCGGTACCCGGCAGCGGACCTTCAGACCCTTGAGATCCTGGCCTCGTTCGCCGCGATCGCCATCCACAATGCGCGGACCCATACCGTTGTGAAGACACAGGCCATAACCGACAGCCTGACGGGTTTGTTCAACCGGCGATGTTTTGAGAGCATCCTGAACCGGGAATTTCAGCGGGCGGAGAGACACAAACGGGAGTTTTCGCTGGCCCTGGTGGATGTCAACGACTTCAAAAAGTTCAACGACACATATGGCCATCAGGCGGGGGACATGGCCCTTGCCTCTCTCGGCGAGGCGATCAGGAAGGCCATTCGGAGCACCGACCTTGCGGCGCGGTACGGGGGGGACGAGATCGTCATAATCCTGCCGGAGACCAAGCTTGCCAAGGCCTACAACCTGTTCGCGGGCAGGATCAAGCGCGAGATAGAAGAGGGTTTTGCGAGGATCACCAAGGGGAAACACGCTTTGAGCGTTACGATAGGGATAGCCTCGTATCCCCGCGACGGAAGGAACTCCCGTGAACTGGTCCTTTCTGCGGACAAAGCGCTGCTTGCCGCCAAGAAAGAAAAGCACAATAACAAGATCGGCTGTTCCCGTCCGAGCACGGTATCGCTGGACGCGCTATTCCTGATGAGCGCCGAATCCTGACAGGACGTAACCCACCACTGTCCCGATGAGCGGGCTGATGCTGTCCCTGCCGAGGACATTCGTAACGCCGAGCGTTACGAGCAGGGGAAGAACAAAGACCACCGCCAGGAACTGGATCATTCTGGTTCCGATGACCGCCTGCTTTTTGATTACCAGGTAAAACACCCCACCGAGTCCTCCCGCCATGATGAGCACCGCGACCAAACCTATCCATAGCTGCATGTTGTTCATACCTCCTCCTTAATTTATGAAATCCGGCGATTGCTGTTTGACAACGCAACAGTCACGCATTATAGCCAAACGTCGCATTGTTGTCAAAGGCATAAATAAGGCCGAATTGACTCACAATAAATGTTACCCAAACGCATTTTGAAATATATCGTTGACTCATAATGCATGTTACCGGAACTATACCCCCAAAAGGAGGGTTAGTTCTGATGAGTCCACAATCCAAACGG
>Ga0334722_10002161_pt1 | contig 22645 bp, 16 predicted proteins | sample C3_bottom_MG_FD_207210 | JGI IMG/M metagenome (GOLD analysis project Ga0334722, IMG submission 207210) | Sediment microbial communities from Yellowstone Lake, YNP, Wyoming, USA - C3_bottom | ecosystem: Environmental > Aquatic > Freshwater > Lake > Sediment | place: USA: Wyoming | collected... | reverse complement strand
CTGCCACCGATCGCCGGGGCTGACCGATTCGGATCTCGGCCGGGGTCTGAATCCGCAGCCCCCGAACTTCGCCCAACTGGAAGCAAGCTATGTGGATCCGCCCGAGTATTTTCTGATCATCAGAAACGGCATCCGCCTGACCGCCATGCCGGCTTGGGGAGTAACCCAAGGCGACGATAAAATCTGGACGCTTGTGGCCTTTCTAAAAAAACTGCCCGGCATGACACAAGATCAGTATAATAACATGGACAAAGCAGCAGGTCCGGCCGGGGAAGATGACTAGGCGGCTTATCTAAAGGAGGAATGAAGCATGGGTATCAGAACATGGGAAGGTGACAAGGTGACGATAAAAATCGATTATGACAAGTGTAACGGCAACGGTGCTTGTGTGGAGATTTGTCCGACCAATGTCTACGTACTGCAGAAAGAAAAGTCAGTGCCGATTGCGATTGACGAATGCATTGAGTGCTGCGCCTGTGTCGAAAATTGTCCGATGGAGGCAATCGAACACTCTTCCTGTTGAGCTCGACCTTCTGGCGGCAAACGGAAGCTTCACCAAGGCAATTACCACCGGTTACCTTTTTTCTAATTTGAATGCGAACTGGAATGAGTAGTTACCTGATTTTTTTTAATAGCTTTGAGACCGCGAGCTTATTCAGGCGGATGGCCTTGTCGATTTGGCCGTTTTTTTCGTAAAACTCGGCTAGGGCAACGATGACATCAAGTTGGGGGTCTTCGCTGATCAGGGCGTTTTCCAAAATCGGAATGGCCTGGTCTATGGCGCCTTTTTTGTAGAGGACAAGCCCGAGTCCGGCCAAGGCCTCGTCTGAATCCTTCATGATCTGTGTAGCCTGCCGGAACGATTGTTCGGCCTGATCAAGTTTATCCATGGCGAATTGCACCTGCCCAAGCCCGACATGGGCTTCAATGGCTTTGGGCATGATCTTGGCTGCAGTCATAAATTCCCGCAGGGCCGAAGGATACATCTTCCGATCCAGCATGACCCGCCCATAATTTACCCTCCTGACGTATTCATTCTCCTCCTTGCTTTTGACGATATTCTGCTGGGGCTTGAATGATTCCTGCCATTGCTCTTTCGTCAGATCTCCCAAAAGAAACTTCAGGTTGTTGGCGAGAATTTCGTCGATGTTGAAGGTGTAAGGCACCACCGCTTGCAGGATGCCGTCGCCGGAAATCAGAAGAGCCAACGGCATCATGAAGATGCCATAGCGGTCATAGACCTGCCGTTTGGCGTCGTTAAGGACCGGAATGGTGATAAGATGATCAGCGATATATTTTTTGACGGAATCGCGATTTTCCTCTTCAGGGTAAACGGCTAAGCACTGCACCCGGCCCTGGAACTGGCCATGTAATTTGGTCATGGTCGCAGCCAGGTTTAATGACCGTTGCTCCCTAAAAGCTGGACTCAACGAAAAAAACATCAATAACGATGGCTTGCCCGAGGCTGGTTCGAAGGTAACCTCCTTGCCGCTGGCCAGATCAGGCAAAGAGAAGGCGGGGAGCTTGGTGTCTTCCTTGAAATTGATTAGTTCGTGTTCCGCAGCACGGGCTTGGGCCGGCAGCAAGGCAATCAGGGTGAGGGTGAGAATACGAAGCAGGTGTCCCATAATCGTTATTTTGTCCCCATTGGGTGACAATGGGTGCAAAGCATCATTACCTCATCTTCCGGCAGCAACTTGCGGAAGTCAGCGGCGTGAGGAGAATGACAATCGATGCAGGAAAGTTTATCCTTTTTGTCTTTGGGGCCGGCCTTGATGAAAGCCGGGTGGTTTTGGACAGGGTGGTTGTTTACCTGTTTAAGAATGTCTGGGTGGCAGCGCGTGCAATTGTCGCTGATCGTCTCCGTCATCTGCAGACGGTATTTGCCGCCGTGCGGGTTGTGGCAGGGGGTGCAGCCTTGGGTCTTGATGATCTGGTGAATGACCGGCTTGTTGAGCTTCTTTTTGAATCGGTGACAGTTGATGCAGAGGGTGGTTTGGTTGTTCTGGAGGAGCTTCGGCCAGTTTGAACCATGCGGGTTATGACACATATTGCAGCCGCCCATGCCGACGGGGCCATGCTGAAAGCGGTAGCCTTTAACCTGCTCCTCGAATTTTTTATGGCATTTGTAGCACAGGGGAGCGACCTTTCCTTCGTTTGGAATGGTGAACCGCAAAGGTTGATTCGGACTCCACTGGCTGGGGTGTGCTTCGGCTTGATGGCATTCCAGGCAGCGCCACTGGGTGGAGGCTGGCTTATGAAGGCTTTTCAAGCCGTCGAATTTATGCTGATGACAAGAGTAGCAGATCTGCTCCTTGACCTGAGGGGGGTCATAATCAGAGGGGGTAATCGTGAGGCGATGGCACTCTTGACAGGGTTTTTCGTTGTCTGCACTATGAAAGGGCAGATAGGTTGACTCATCAGGCACGATATTGCTTTCATAGCTCGGGGCATAAAAGACATCTGCACGGTAGATGCTTTGCCCAAGCTTACGGATTTCAATGGTGTTACGCTTCTCGTAGGTCAAAGGGAGACGAACATGCAGGCTGTCTTTGTGTTTGACTGCGCGGACCGTCTTGCTATCTGCCTGGACGCCGTTGATGAAAAAGCTGAATTGGTCAAGAGGCTCTGCTGTTTGCTTGATCCAGTTGAAATAAGGTACGGTCGACCAGATGGCAAGCTTTTTCTGTTCATCTGCCATGGCCTGTGCCGACGTAAAAACCACGATCAAAAAAATGATCCGCAAGCCGGTGCGGCCACCTGCAGAAGCGAAGCTTTTCCCCATGATTCGTTATTTCCAGCGTTGATCGTACAAGTTCATCAAGCGGGATATTGCCAATTTGTTCAAACGGTTGGCTTTGGTGTTGTCTCCTTTTTTCTCGTAAATCTCGGCCAGGGCGATGATGACCTCAAGCCGCGGCTCCGGCGCAATAAAGGCGCTCTCCAGTTGCGGGAGGGCACGGTCGATATCGCCTTTGCCGTAATAGGTCAGTCCCAGGCCGGCAATGGCGCTGTCGGACTCCTTGTCAATACTCAGCGCACTCTTAAAGGATTCCTCGGCCTTGTCCCAATCCTTGAGAGCGACATTGGCAAAGCCGAGCTCAAGATGGGCGGCGATGTCTTGCGGCATGATTTTAATGGCGTTGGCAAATTCCCTGGCCGCCTGGCTGAACATCTGTTTGCTCTGCATGATCTTGCCGTAATTAACCCTGCGGATGTACTCCTTCTCATTTTCACTCTTGGGGCTACTCTCGGGCGGGATCAGCGAGGCTTGGAGCTGTTCCTTGGTCCATTCGCCGAGCAGCAGTTTGAAGTTACCGTCGATTAATTCCCGGATATTATAGGTATAGGGGATGACCTCGTGCAATTTGCCATCGCTGGTGATCATCACTGCCAACGGCATCATAAAGGCCCCATAGCGGTCGTTGACCTCCTTGATCGGGTCGGCGTATACCGTAATTTTATTAGCAAACGGTTTGATATAATCAGTAACGACCTGATCACCCTGATCGTCACTGAAGACCCCGACGATTTCAATCCGGTTCTTATATTGATCGACCATGGTGGCCATGGCGGTCAACAGGGCCAGCGACCGTTTTTGTCTGAACTCAGGCCGGATAGAAAAGAATACGATCAGCGACGGCTTGCCCCCCGCGCCAGGGGTAAAGGTCTTGCTCCCCTGTCCGCTCATGGTGCTAAGAGTGAAGGGCGGCAATTTTTCACCATATTTGAAATTACGTAGCGTGGCCTTTTCTGTCTCTGGTTTTTCTGCCTCGTTTTTTTCTGTTTTGGCCTGCTCCGATTGGGCAAAAGCCGAGACGTTGAATACGCTCATAACTAAGGCCATGCAGAACAGGGCTACAACTAAGGCAAAACATGAAGTGGGCTTATTGAAATGTGCAATCATGGATATTCCTTTCTTATCTATTTAATATAGTTTACTCTTTTACGTTGATTGGGTTTTCCCTGTCATATTTCCTCGGGGTGTGGCAACCAACCACACAGCCCCCGCCGGTCTTGGTATTGGTGTACTCCAGGGTAATCGTAAATTTCTTCTGGTAGGGGATGCTGGTCCGGATGTGTTTTGGCTGGTTCGAAGCATGGATGTCATGGCAGGTCATGCAAGTCCGCCCGTCTTTTTCGCGATTGACATGCAGAAAGTGGAGGTTGTCGGTTCCGTTCCGGAAGCCGGTCTCCAGGCTTTTGCTGTCGAGATAGACCTTACTGTTGTGGCAATTGAAACAGAGTTCGTAGTGGGATACATCAAAATCCTCGGTGAAGTTTTCAGTGAAGTTGGCCCGCAACAGTTTTTTGTGGTCCGAACCATGGACCAGATGGCACTGGCCGCAGTCATCGGTGCGCACCGGGCCATGCTGAAATTTACTCTCGTGAATCAGCTTTTTGAGGGGCTCATGGCATTTGAAGCAGGTATCCTCCATGGAGGTGTTGAGCTGCTTTTTGAAATTAGTGGAGTGCGGGGTGTGGCAAACTGTGCATTTCCCCTCGGCCACCGGTTTGTGGGTAACCTTGCTGTGCTCAATCTGTTGGGCCACTTCGGGGTTGAGCTTGCGGTGACAGATGAGGCATGACTCCTTTAACGGTTGTTCATATTTGATATATTTACCGTCTTTGTCCCGTGGCGTCCGCAGATGGGCCGCTGTTTCAGAACCGTGCTGGTCGTGGCAAAGGATGCAATTTTTTTTGACCGGTTCATGGACGTATTTGCGCTTGAACTCCTCCTCGCGCTCCTTGTGGCAACGCAGACACAGGGCGGAGCCCTCTTCGGTGAGCAGACCCTTGAACTTTGAGACATGGGGCGAGTGGCAGGCGTTGCAATCACCTGATTTAAAAGGCTCGTGCATGAATTTGTATTTTACCATGCTCTTGCTGTGGCAATTGCTGCAGAGCTCGGCAATGGTCTCACCTTTTAAGTGAAAGGCTTGGTTTGACTGGTGTGGGTCATGGCAAACGATGCATTCGCCTTGCTTGACCGGGAAATGGACGACCTTGGCGTCGGTAGTCATGCCTTCATCATCGCCGTGGCAGGTGAAACAGAGTGCGCTCCGGCCTTGTTTGAGAAATTTTTTAAAGACGGTGCCGTGGGGATTATGACAATCGAGACAGGCCTTATCCTTGAAGGGGCCGTGCTTGAACTTTTTGTCGCCAAAGGTGTCATGACACCCTTGGCTGATGCAGGCGAATTGTTGTTTTATAATCGAATAATCGGGTTTTTTTTTGTCCTGTGGATGGCATTGATCGCAAGTGCCGGTCAATTCATTCTTGGTGTGCAGATAGAGGGGGGAGAAACCTTTGGGCGGAGGCCCCGATTTTGGCGTGCTCAAAAAGACGGCGTGGCTTGTGGTGGTTGCCCCGCTAGTCAGGCTGATGGTATTAAGACCTGGGGACAGATTGATCAGCTGATTGAAGGCCCCATCTTGGACCGAAACACTAAAAGATTGCTCGCCGCTGGCGTTTTTGAGCTGTAGATTGACAGTTGCCCCTTGTTCCGGATTGAGACCAATGGCCCTGATCTCGCCTTGGCCAACGGTCACCTGGTCGGCAGGGTAAATAAGCTCCGAATCAGCCGCAAGGCAAGCGCTCGCCGAGAGCAGGAGGATAAAGGCCATAAGCGCCTTGAGCGTGAAAAAGAATTTCGTGTGTTTCATCATGATAGGTAGTTGCCTGGTCAATGTCATTGACGTATTCGATTGCTGAGCGGAGTCGAAAGTCGGAGTCGTGCGTACCACAAGGGGGATTTCACAAAAGTGTTTTTTTCTATGGAATATCCCTCCCACACCCCTTGTCTCGTGGGAGGGAGTGAAGGCATGAGTTCAATTTATGCCTGTGCAGAGTATAGAAAAAATTGTATAGGATTGTGTTAATGAAATCCAGTAAATATTTATCTCGTAAAAAAAGCTGCCCATTGTTGCTCGTGAGACGAGTGATGGCCTTGGCCTGGGTTATCGTTTCCGCCTGGGCGCCGGGCTTGGCCGGCGCTCCGTTCGTCTCGGCGGCGACAGACCAGGCGTCGCCGCCGGTTACCGCCCAGGCAGTTGCTGCAAAGACGGCGGGGCCTTCAGCCAGAAAACCTGAATTTAGCTATGACGTGGTGACGGTGCTCACCACTGATGACCGAGGGAATAAACTTCGCATGCCCTCCGGCCTATTTTTCGACCGCAACGCCGACGAACTGTACCTGGTCAACGGCGGTGAGGGCCGCCTGATTGTCTATGGCCCAGATTATTTCCCACAGGAATCCCTGGGGGCCGGGCGTGGGCTGAATTTGCCAGTCGGCGGCACGGTTGACGACAAGGGCAACCTCTATCTCCCGCAGGCCGGCAACTCGACCAATCCCCCTCGGCTCACAATTTTGAACTCCGCCTTCCTGCCCGTCAAAGAGATCCTTTTTGACGGCATTCCGGAGATTGATAATTTCTCCCCCCAGGAGATCGCCTTGGGCCAGGGGGGGAAGATGTATCTGGTTGGGCTTGAGTCCAAGCGAGTCTTGGTTCTCGGGCCTGATGGCGTTTTTTTGCATTGGTTTGCGATACCTATTGATAAAAGCGGCGACTATCGACCAAGCAACCAAGGCCCGCCGCCGCAGACAGCAATCATCAAGAATGTGGTGGTGGATTCGATGGGCAATCTGTTTTTCTTGAGTGAAGAGACCTCGAAAATTTATGTCTTTAATGCTGATGAACACTATCTCTTTACCTTCGGCGCCAAGGGTGGGGCAGAAGGTAAGATGAGCCGCCCCCGGGCCTTGGCCATCGATGAGCAGAAAAGATGCATCTATGTCGTTGATTACATGCGCCACACAGTGCTGATCTATGATTTCACAGGTACATTTCGATTCGAGTTTGGCGGTTTGGGTTGGGGGCCGGGGTGGTTCAACTATCCGGTGGACATCGTCATCGGCCGACAGGGACAGCTGGTAGTGGCCGACTTTTTCAACAATCGAGCACAAGTCTTCGCGGTGACCATACCCGACTTCCCTAAGCGTCCGCCAAAGCTATGGCAGATGGGGATGGAAAAAATGTAACTATCCGAAAAAAAATAATGCGGCACTCACATGTTGCTGCCGAGCAGATACCTGTTCTCCTGGATTCCGGCTTCTGGTCTGGTAGTTTTTTTTTGTATCAGCTAGAAACTATTGCCTTTTTGTGTTGACTGTGTCTAAAGTATAAGTGTGTGGGGTGCTGGCAGTTTGCGGGCAACCTTTTCCAGCACCCGTAACGGTCTTTTTGTTGGGCCGTGGGCATCCCGGAGATTCGGCAATCAAGCAATCGCGTTGGAGGGTACAGATGAAGGTACGGATAATGATTTTGGTGATGCTGGTTGTGGCGGCTGTGGTAGGGGTGTTGAGACCAAAAACCGTAATGGCGGTGAGCGGGGAGTGTACTAACTGCCATGTTATGCATGCCATGGAGGGAGGCATAGCGACACAAGCCTCTCTTAAAGGTGGGGCGGCTGTGGCCATTGCGCCGCAGGATTTTTTATTGAGAAATACCTGTCTGGGGTGTCACGCTGGTGCGTCGGCGGCTCCTAATACATCAACGCAACCGCCTAAAGTGTATGCCACCAGCGGAACTGAACTTGCTGGCGGTAACTTTAAGTATGTCGATGATAATGCTGATACCTATGGGCATAACCCTGCGGAGTTAGGGAATGCTGATGCCTTAACAGAGCCACCAGGCTGGAAGACTGGATTTCCTGACAGAGACAATAACGAGGTGGGGAACGGAGGTGCATGGGGGGTTAATAAGCTGACCTGCGCCGGAGTGTGGGGCTGTCACGGGAATCATAATGCGACCGGCGTAAAGGGAGCCCACCATGCTAACACGAACGGTCAATTGAATGCAGCGACTACGGTAGGCAGCAGCTATCGTTTTTTGTTGGGGATTAAGGGGTATGAGGATCCAGACTATGAATTCACAACAAATGCCGCCACCGACCACAATGTCTATCGAGGTGAAGCCCGGGTTGCTGATACCCCCACGGCAGCAAAAGATACCATCAGCTATCTGTGTGCCGAGTGTCATGGAATATTCCACAGCGGCGAGACCGGAGCCCCTTACAGTGATGGCACGAGTACTGATGCAGATGGTTCGTTTGCTAGTCCTTGGATTCGTCATCCAGTTGATATCTCTATGCCTTACACAAATGGCACCGCAACTGAGTACGATTATTACGGAACATATAACCTGACAGCTCCCGTTGCTACGAGTCAAAATATTCTTCCTGCGGCCATGAATGTGACGGTCGCTACAGACAGGATTGTCATGTGTCTCTCCTGTCACCGCGCGCACGCCAGTGCGCAACCAGCGGCCTTGCGTTGGCAATACAGCAATATGCTCGCGGGTGGGGGTTCAAATGCAACGGGTTGTTTTGCTTGCCATACAGCGAAAGATGGAACGACTGGGAATTAAGATAATACTTCTGCATTTGCAGGGTAATTGTTGTATCTGTTTGAGGTGATAAAACCCTTGAGACCTGTTGATTCCCGAGAAAAGGTTGTTGAATAAACTGCATTCCAATGTTGGTAAAAAATGATGATCCTCCTACCATACAAGGTTTTTCTTTCGCCGTTGCGCGCGGGATCCTTTTTTTGTGGATTGTTGTACTGCCAAGAGAAGGCCAGGCTGATCCCTTGGCGCTAACTGCAGAATGGCAATACCAAGGCTCCAACGCGCAGGCGGGCCATTTGGCCGAGAGCTACACCGCTGATTATTCCAAGCGTCTTGACCTGACCGAGGTAATGGCCATGGACACTACCCTCCGTTGCAGCCGACGCACGGATGCCGACTCGGCCCGGCAGGACGTGACCCCCTCGCTCTCGTACCAGATCAACAACGACCTCTTCTTCTTCAACCTGTCGGGGACGGACAACGAGGAGTTCAGCGACAACAGCCAGGGAGACCGTAGCAACCGTTCTCTCGCCGCTGCCTGGAACTCTGCCTGGAGCCGCGAGACCGCCTGGTGGCTGCCGGCGGTGAACCTCAACGCGACCCGGAATTGGCAGGACGACTCCCTGGATCCATCCCGTCATGAATCGAATGCCACCGGCCATGGTGGCAGTCTGGATTGGGATCTCGCCCTGGCCCGGGTCTTTTACAATTACAACAGGTATGGGGCTAACGACGCGGTATCGGGCAATGAGTCCACCGCGGAGAACCAGTTGACCCGGATCGAAACCGACGCCTCGTTTCTCGATGGCCGAGGCACGGTGACCCTGTCCCAGCAATTCGCTACCGTCAACAACGACTACCGCGCCCGGGTGGTAGGCGGCTTCGCTTTGCTGCCGCTTATCGTCACTGCCTCCCATGGCGAGGCGGTCCCCACCCCGGTAGCCTTGACCGTGAATGCGGCCTTGACCGATGGCAACCGGGATGCCACTGCGGTCACGGTCAACAATCCGGTTCACCCCATGAATATTGGTGTGAGGTCCAACAATTTCCAGCCGGTGGAACGGATCTATCTCTACACCGATATCGCCCTGTCCACGGCGGTCGCGGCCCAGTTCAGCTGGGATTTGTATGCCAGTATCAACAACCTTGACTGGACCTTGATCCAGTCCTCGATCACCGGGTTCTATAACCCGCTTGAAAAACGATTCGAATTTGCCATCCCCTCCTCTGGCAAGGAGTATGTTAAGCTGGTGGCGGTAAACGATCCTGCCATCACCGCAGTCAACTTCACCGAGGTTGAGGCCTTCCAGGCCGTTGCCGCCAACGGCACGATGCTGACGACCCACGACACCCAGGACACCTATCAGACCGATGCCAGCATGAACTTTAAGCTACGGCCTGACCTGCAGTTGACCTCCAATATCGCCTATATGAAGAATAGCAGCTCGACAGGCTACGACCTGAAAAGCACTGCGGTCTCATCCGGCTTGAGCTGGAACCCGAACCCTGAGTGGTCGGTGCGGGTGAACGGCAACCGTAATCTCAGAGACCGGACTGGCGCTTTGAGTGATGAAAATCGGTACTACGGACTCAGCCTCAGCTTTCCGACCTTGCCGTCAGTAGACTCCGTGCTGGGGGTGACCCTCTCCGAGTATTACGAGGGCGTCCGGAAAACGAACACCGGCTATATTTTCACTTTGCAGTTCATCGCCGATCTCTACCGTGACTTGACTGGCCGCTTGAACTGTAATCTCAACCAGAGTGACAGTCTCGCAACCGGTCAAGAATCGGAGATAGTTTCCACGACCCTCGGGTTGACCGCCCGTCTGGTCCCAGGCCTGGTCGCTGACTGGTCGACAACGGTGAGCGACAGCTCGGTTCAGGGGACGACCGTCACCTCGGACGCCATGATGAACTGGCGATTCACCGATAATCTTTCATTACGGGGGAATCTTAACAACTCCTGGGGGGGGACGGAGGCCATGGACGCCTCGGCCGGTTTTGATGTCGCCCTTACCGACACCATGCAGGTGTCAATGACCCAACGTCGGCAGATCACGCCCGAAGCATCCAATATCACCGCCCTTGACTGGCGGTGGACCATTACCCGTTACCTGTCGATGATGACCAGCGGTGCGTTTTTATACGGCGGGGAGAAGGATGAGTGGAATGTTGTCAGTCGGCTCAATACCCGATTTGCAACCTTTTAAACGGAACATGCGATCCGGAGATAGATCAACATTGATGGCTAAGCAAAAAGCCCGATCTACTGCGTTGCGGGGCGGTTTTGTTCATTCGGCATACCACAGGTATGGCCTCATTCGCAAAACACACCCCGCGCTTTGTAGATCGGCCCTTTTGCTTAGCCATCCCAAGACTTTTTGCGAGACTGTCAACATTGTCCAACCATAGAAAATTTCTTACTTTGTCCCTCTGCCTTATTCTGGCGGCCTTATCTGTTACCGGTTGCGGGAGCAAAAGCACGATGGAGTCCTTCCTGCGGGACGAGGTGGATTTGACGTACGTCACCCGGGTGGCGGTGACGCCGTTTGAGAATAACAGCAAGGAGCCATTTGCGCCGGAACGGGTGCGGGGGATGGCCATTACCGAAATCTTGGCCCAAGGTTTGTTCGATGTTGTGGACAAAGGCCTGGTCGACAGCGCCTTCCGCGAAGAGGCGATGGATTTGAACAAAGGGCCTCTGGATCCTGGGGCAATGAAACGGTTGGGGCAGCGCCTCAATGTTCAGGCCTTCCTCATGGGCTCCATCGATCAGGCTGGCGACGTGCAACGGGGGCCAAACTCCTATCCGGCCTTGGCGATGACCTTGCGTCTGATCGATATCCATACCGGGATGATTTTCTGGCAGGCCAGCGGTAGCCAGACAGGGGACTCCCTAAGTAAACGTCTTTTCGGACTTGGTTCTGACGATGAGTTCAAGGTGGCCCTGCGCCTGTTGCGTCAATTGCTCGCGACCATTTCCTCCGAGCGGAAGGTCAAGTTGCCCGCAGCCTCTACCGCATCGCCCACAGTGATCGAGCCGACACCGAAGGCCAAACCTCAGGCAGAGGCCGCACCCAAAGCTCAGCCCGAACCTACCTTGGACAACGCCCCTACAGAGGAAGTTCCCATGGGGTTGAATGAGTCACTTGACCTGACTACGCCAGAGGATCATACCTCCCCCGAAGCTGCGGGAGAGGCAACAGAGGAACAGGCCCCAGCCCCGGAAACACCCCCCCCGGCTGCCGCGAAAGCTCCAGCCGAAAACGTCATTCCGTCCCAGGAGATCAAACCGGCTGCGCCGCCACCCCCCTCCGCACCTGCCCCGGGATCAACGCCGTCGTTTCAATGGGATCAACCTATGCCGGAATAATCAAGGGCCTAGCGATTCTTGCCTGGGCCATGCTGACAATGATACCCTCCCGACTCCTTACCGCCATCTTGCTGGTGCTCATTACTGCCGCCGAGGCCAGTGCCCTGACCGTCGCCGTATTCCCTCTCGATGACCTGAGCGCCTCCTACAACACCATTAACCAGCCGATGACGGATATCCTGCGCCAGGAGGTGTCCGGCCGTCAAGGAGTGTCGGTGATTTCAAGAGAACGGGTGGAGGCCTTCATGTCGGCCCACCGCATCCGCCGTCTCGGCATCGTGCAGGGCCAAGATCTGTTGGCGGCCCGTGATGAACTTCAGGCCGATCTGGTTCTGCTGGCCTCTCTTTGTCAGCAGAGCGACAAGGCGTCGACGTTGGGGATGACGGCATCCCTCTTCCGGACCAGCGATGGCAAGACGATCTGGACCAGCACCAAAGGGGTGAGTCTCCTGGCCGAGCAACGTCTTCTGGGGATTGATGCCCCGGCTACCATGAGTGATCTCAAGACGATTCTGGTCCGGGATCTGTTCGCCACCTTCCCGGCTGACCTCCAGACGCTCGCCGGTCGCTCTTTGCCAGGGCCCCAGGCGATCGCAACCCATGAAGCCGCCATCGAAGTCGACTCCGTCCTTTTTACGCCCAAATACGTTCGTCCTGGCCAGGAGGTTAAATGTACCATCCGTTTCAAGGTGAAAAAGGATGAAGGCCAGGCCAATGTCTTTATCCGGGTCGGCAACCGGGTCCATACGGCCAAGACCGATGACGGCGTCTATTATCAGGTAAGCTGGGTCGGGGAGGAAGGGAAGACAGGCACTCCGATGAAGGTAGCCATGAACACCCCGGAACCGCGTATTGTCAATGGGGTCTGGAGCGGAGAGCCCCAAGATGCCAGCTACCCTGTCACTCTGATCTTGGAATGGGCCTCCGGCAAACGCGAGGAGTCCTATCTCGGCACCTATGTCGTTGACAGTCATCCTCCAGAGGTGTATTTCAAAGTGCAGGCTAAACCCTTGGAGGGGCTCCCGGCCTTTCGACACGAGCTGCCGCTTTCCGTGCGCTTTAAACGCACGGAGCCGATTGCGCAGTGGAATTTTGCGGTGCTATCGCCCGAGGGTAAGATTCTGCTTGAGGAAAAGGGCAGCGAGCAACCGCCGGAGTCCTTTTTGTGGCGAGGACAAGACGCCAAGAACCAACGTCTTGATTCCGGGGTCTATGACTTAAAGATCACGGTCTGGGATCGTGCCGGCAACATGGGACGTGCCAGCGAGCGGGTCCGGCTGCTGAGTGTAAAACCTGGGCTGAATCTTGCCGTAGCCCGCGAGCAGGGGCAGATAAAGGCCACGCTCTCTGCCCAGGATCAGGTGGGGATCTCCTACTGGCGCCTGGAACTCTGGTCCCAGGACAACACCATGCTCAAGGCCTTCGAGGGGCAATCTCTCCCCGCCCGAATCAACCTGCCCGACGCTGTCGGCGCCGGTTCAGGGCCAACTGACTGCATCGTCCAGGTCAGAGATGTCCTGGGGATGAAGGCGACAAAAAAGGTACCCAACCTCCTGGCCCAGCTCGTCCACAAGGATCCTGGGACCGGAGGCAAGACATCCTCAGATCCCGGCCCCGACTCGGATGACTGGCATCCCGATTTTTGAAGGCCGGGTTCCGATTCTCGCGTAGCTCAGACTCAACTCCCGAATCACGCAACGAATGCCTCTCCCCCGCTGCATATTTTTCATCGCGCTTGCCGCCTTAGTCGCCGCTTCCGGATGTGTGCCTTCTTCTACCGGGCCTGAGTTCACTTTGCTGGCTGCGGTGCCAAAGCCGATTTGCAAGATCGCGGTACTTCCCTTTGTCAACACGACAGATTATGTTCAAGGTGATGCCATCGTCTACCGGATTTTTGTGGCGGAGCTCAATCGCCTTGGCGGTTTTAGCGTTGCCCAGGAAGGTGATGTCCGGCGGATTCTCCGACAGATGAATTTGACGCCTAAGGAGGTGCCGGGCTATGAACAACGCCTTGTACTGGCCGATCGCCTTGGAGTGGACGCGATAATCACCGGCGAGATCGTGGCCATGCACGAAGATGAGGGCGTTCAGGAGACCAATCCGCTGTTGGCGGTGGACCTGAAACTGTTGGCAATGGGATCGAACACGCCGGTGATAACTACCCACCATCGACGCCGGGGCGAGGATTACCGCAAAGTCATGCACTTCGGCCTGGTGAACACCATGACCACTTTGACGGTGAAGGTGTCTGACGAAATACTTGAAATCTGGTTTGCCAAGGGAGTGAAACCATGCGTCCCGTAACGATGATTGTTCTTCTGTGTGTCCTGTGCAGCCTAGCCGGAGGGCACGCCAATAGCTGTTGGGCATGGGGCAAGAAACCTCTGGCGGTGATTGACGGCCAGGAGTATTTTGCCGATGAGTACCGAGTGTGGTGGGAGTATTGGCGGGAGAGTGAAAAGCAGAAACCGGAAAGCGTGCAACCCTTTGTCAACTGGATGCTGATGGTCCGTGAGGCGGAACGGATGGATCTCTCCAGCCTGCCCGAGTTCAAACACAAGGTCGATGTCTTCTTGGAAGCCAGGACCTTGATGTACTTGAAGCGCGATGAGATCGATTCGAAGATTGACATCCAGGATGTCGAGCTCAAAACTGCCTACGATCACGACTATGTCCCGCGCCGGTTGGTGGGGGCGCTTGAGTTTTCGGCCAAGGAAGAGGCAAAAAAGTTTAATGACCAATATGCCGGACAGGCGCTGTCAATTGAGCAACTGCAGATGATGGCGGACGAGAAACCTGCCCCCCCCTTTGTGTTGCAGCAGCCCCAATGGCTGCGGCCGGTCAACACGCCAGGTGCATGGCGGACGGTCCTGGATCAGGCTACGTCCGGATCCCTGCGCGGGCCTTTGCCGTTAGGGGAAAAGACAGCACTTCTCTATGTCGCCGAGGTCAGGGCCGGCGACGAAGACGATTACGCCAAGAAAAAAGAGTCGATCAAAAACGATCTGCGCAAGCAGCGGGAGCAGACGCTTACCGAGCAACTGGTCAATACACTGAAGGAGAAGTACCATGTGCGTCTTGACGAGCAGGTGCTTGCGAAAATCAACCTCACTGACCCCGGAGCCAATGACCGTAAAGAGGTGGTGATCGAGTCGGACAGGAGCAAGGTGACGGTGGGCTATTTCCTCGACCAGAGCCGCAGGGAGACCGACATCACCCATCGTCTCCCTGCGGATACGGCGGCTCAGATGCTGATGAAACAGCGGCTGGCCAACACCATGATCGCCAACAGCCTGGTGTCGTGGGAGGGACTGTCCCGCCACTATGAGGAGAAAGAGCCCCTGCGTGCGGCGTATCAATTCTATCGCCAGAACCGGTTGATGGCGGAGTTGGAGAACCGGTCCCCTGGCGATATCCAGGTTGCCGATGCCGAGGTTTCAGCTTACTATCAGGGGCATCTGGAAGATTTCAAACGTCCTGAAATGATCCTGGGTGTAATGGTGGCGGGAGATGAGGCCGTGATCAGAAAGGTCTGGGCCGAGGCCATCAGCGGGACGGAGTTGGTCAAGTCCGCCGAGAGTAACGGCGTAACGGTGGCGGTCTCCCCTGGAACCGAGGTCCCGCTCCAGCATTTTTCGGAGACGGCGCAGAAGGTGCTCGCTGCCTTGAAAACAGGAGATATGAGTCAGCCTTTTCTTGACAGCGGGCGCTCCGTCGTGATTAAGCTGAACGAGCGCAAGGCCGGGAGCGCGGCCCCACTTGAGATGGTGGCGGGGGCTATCAAGGACCGAATTGTGGCCGAAAAAAAGGCCAAGCGCAAACAGGGCCTGCTCGAGGCCTTGAGCTCACGATCGACGGTTGTCGTGAATGATGATGTGTGGCCGGCGCTTGCCGCAGAATATCAATAACGAGTTAGAAGGATCGAGCATGCCAAGGAACAAACGACGATGACAAAACGGTGTCTCTTGATGATTTCCCTGTGTGTTCTGATCTTCTCTGCCTGCGTGCCCAGCGGCGGCACAGGCAAGGCAGGCGGCGGATCAGGGCAGCCACGGCAGGGGTGCCTTGACTGCCATAAGGAGATGGGGGCCAAGTTTACGAGTGGCATTGTCCATCGACCGGTGACGGACGGCAACTGCGTTGCCTGTCACCTCCCGCATGGGCTGATTGGCGGCATTCAACTGCGGAGTCAAGCACCGGCATTGTGCTTGCCCTGTCATCAGTCCCAGGGCAAGGAGGGCGACAAGTTGTCGGTTCATAAGCCCTTTGCCGAGGGCAAGTGCCTTGTCTGTCATGCCTCCCACAACAGCCCGAACCAGCGACTGCTGACCAAGGCGGGGCAGGATTTGTGCTTTAGCTGCCATAACCGGGAACCGTTTAGCCGTAAGAATGTCCATGCCGCTCTGGCAAAGGGCTGCTCTCTGTGCCACCTCTCCCATGCCGGCGATCAGCCGAACCTCCTGGCCCAGCCAGAGGAGGCCCTCTGTCGCCAGTGTCATGATCCGGCGAGTCAGGCGCTTGTCAAAAAACATCAGGGCCTTGCTGTCAGCAAAGGGTGCAGCGGCTGTCATAATCCCCACAGCGCCGCTACCCCTTCTTTGCTGAAAAGGACAATGCATAAACCCGTGATCGCCGGGCAGTGTCAACAATGCCATGGCCCAGCTGCCGGGTCCATGGCGTTAAAAAAAGAGGCCAACGCCCTCTGCCGCGACTGCCATACGAACGCTCCCGGCAGTAAGGGGCAAGTGCATCCACCGTATCGTGACGGCAAGTGTCTTGGCTGCCATGCCGCCCATGGCAGTGAATTTGAGGCGATGCTGGCACGACCTGCCGCCCGGGTTTGTCTGGCCTGCCATACGGAGCTGACCAAGGGGAAAGCCGCCTCGGAACACCCTCCCAGCAAAGAGGGGAACTGCCTGGTCTGCCATAGTGGCCATGCCTCGGAAAGAAAAGCCCTGGTCAAGGGCGGAGAGGAGACAATCTGTCTGCCCTGCCACAACAAAGAGAGCAAATCCGGCCAGAAGATGACCCACGCCCCGGCCCGCCAGGGCAAATGTCTCTTGTGTCACCTGCCTCACGCCTCGGAATCGGCTCATCTGCTGCGGGGCGGCGAAGGGGCGCTCTGCCTCCCCTGCCATCAGGAGACAGCCCGCCAGAAAACGAAGCTCAGTCAGCATCGGCCCTTTGGCGACGGTCAATGCAGCCAGTGTCACGCCCCCCATGGCGGGCCGGGCCATGCCATGCTCAAAGACTCCCCTGATCAGGGAAAATTATGCCTTGGCTGCCACGCCAAGACCAAGAACGACTCCCTTCGTCATCAACCCTTTGTCCAGGGCAAGTGCCAGCTCTGCCATAACGCCCATGCCGGCGATGGTCAGGCCATGGCCGACAAGGAGGTGGGCCAGATCTGCCTGGGCTGTCATCAGCAGACCGGGACCATGCTGCACGAGAAAAATGTCCACCCGCCCTTTGCCGAGCAAGCCTGCACCGCCTGTCATGCCCCCCATGGCTCAAGCATAGCCAATGATCTGATCAAACCAGACCCCACCCTCTGCCTGGGGTGCCATCAAGGGATCGCCAAGGCCTGGCAGCAGGGCAAACCCCATCAGGCGGCAGTCGATGGTTGCGCTAACTGTCATGCCGGGCATGGCTCAGCCGGTCCAGGTCTGCTCAAAAAAACAGTGGGCGCTCTCTGTCTGGGCTGCCATCCCATGAAGCCTGATGAGCTGGCGGCCAAGCACAAGGGCCTTCTTCCAGGAGAGGAGAGCTGTCATCGCTGCCACGACCCCCATGGCGGTGCCGGGGATAAACTCCTGTTTACGAAGAATCACCCTCCCTTTGCCAAGGGGCAGTGCCAAACCTGCCATGCGGCTGGCAGCGGGATGCCCAAGCCTGCCGGGCTGAACGACAGCCTCTGCTTTACCTGCCATGACCGCAAATCGTTTCAGGGACGGGTGGTGCATCAGCCGGTAAAGGAGAAACCGTGCTCGCTGTGTCACAATCTGCATGCGGCCCCCTATGAGCATTTGCTGCCGTTGCCTGCCAGCAAACTCTGCTTGCGGTGCCATCGTGCCGGGAAAAAAGAGAAGCGCTTCATGCACCAGCCATATACCGATGGCCGCTGCCTCGGCTGTCACGCCCCCCATGCCTCCGAGGCTGCCGATCTTCTGCCCGCAGATCTCGCCGCCGCCTGTCTCTCATGCCATAAAGAACAGGCCAAGGCTTATGCCGTGCCCCATTCGCCGTTCAAAAAAGGAGAGTGCGGGGCCTGCCATCTGGCCCACGGGTCGGATACGCTGCAACTGCTCAAGGCTGAGGATGAACGACTCTGCCTGCCCTGTCATACCGCAGATTCCGTTCGTGGCAGCCATTCATTCACGATTAAAATCAAGGGTTGCCTGACCTGTCACGACCCCCACGGCGGCGATTCAAAGGCCATGATGCGCAAGGTTCTGCATGCCCCCTTCAAACAGGGGTGCGATTCCTGCCATCACGGGGAGACGCCGGTTCCGACGAAAGTCTGCTTGTCGTGCCATGCGCAGGTGAAGAAGGATTATCTGCTGATCCATAGCCACTTGACGGACGATGCCTCCGGCAACGGTTGTATTTCCTGCCACAGCCCTCATGCCGGCAACGACCGGATGCTTCTGGCCGGAACCCAGGGCGTGGTCTGCCTGCGCTGTCATCAGGACACCGCTGACCGCCATCGTGGCAAGACCTCCCGCCATCAGAGGAGTAACGAGTGCGTCTCCTGCCACACCGCCCATGGCGGGGATGCCCCGGCCATGCTGAAGGGCGACGGCAATACGGTGTGCAGCGGCTGTCATAAGAACCAGGGGACCTTCACCCATCCAGTCGGAGCCAAGGTCATCGATCCGCGGAACGGACAGATGATGACCTGCGTCAGTTGTCACGACCCCAAGGGCACGGATTTCCCCTATCAGCTCAAGAAGAACGGAGAGAAGGAACTCTGCGTTCAGTGCCATAATTATTAATGACCAAGGCCATGAAAACGAAAATATACCTCCTCGGTGTCATCACCGTTCTCCTGGTTTGGGCTGGCCGACCGTTAGCCGCCAGCCAGGACTGGAAACTGTTGTTCTCGTTGCAGGCAGACAAGACGGCAGGCGCTTTCGCCCACCCGACCGGTTTGTTTGTGGATGCCCAGGCCGAAAGGTACTACGTGACGGATAGCGGTCATAATCGCTTGGTCTCTTTTGATAAGGATGGCAAACTCTTGCACGCCTTTACCGCCGGGGGGGGGCTGGAAAAGCCTATTGCCATGGCCAAAAGAGAAGAGGGGCGGTTGCTGGTCTTGGAGAAGGGTAAGGCCGCGCTCACCGAGATCGATATCAAGAGCCGGGCGGTTGTCCCCCATACCTTGGAAGACAGGGGGGAGCCGCTCTATCCGCAGCGTTTGAAGGCCGGTGGGGGGAGTTTTTCGATCATCGATAAGGCCAGTGGGGATATCGTTATCCTTGATCAAGGGCTGGCCGTGAACAGACGATTGCACTGCCCCGACTGTGCGGCTGGGTATGCCGATCTGTCGGTCAAAGGTGATATGGTCTACGCCCTGCCTCTGTTGGGAGCTGAGATTCATCTCTTTGACAAAACTGACGCGCTGATCAAAAAAATCCCCCTGACCCCGGCCCCTGAGTTTCCGATCTCCCTGGCGTTGGCCGCAGACGGCGGTTTCTTGGTCCTTGAACGCCACGGCGGCACCGTGGCCCACTACCATGCCGATGGCCGTTTGCTGACCCGTCATCTCGGTCCGGGCCAGAGGGAGGGCAGCCTCTCTTATCCCGTCGAGATTCAGGTCGATCCCTGGGGCAGGGTCTGTGTGGTGGACGAAGGCAATGGCCGGGTCAGTGTGTTTCAACCGTGAGCGCGTAGCGATGGCAACCAAGGCGTGGGGGCTCGTTGCCCTGCTTGGCGGCATTTTGTCCCCGCTCGTGGTATCTGCCGCTGTCACCGGGGCCTGCGCCAACTGCCATGTCATGCACGCCAGCATCCAGAGTACGGTGACGCCTAATCCGGAAGGACCGCAGAGTTATTTGATGAAGGACACCTGTTTGGGGTGCCATACGGAAACTGGCGGCGGGGCAGGCGCTCCTTATGTGCTGAACGCCAGCACGGACCTGGCGGGGGGGGATTTTGTGGATGCCAGCGGCGCCCATCCTGACTACGGTCACAATCCAGTGGGCATTGGCACGGCAGCGGTTGTCACCCCGCCGGGCTGGAAGGTGTCCGCCGACTTTGACGACAATGGCCAGGTTGGAGGCGCTGCGGCGGGTGCGACCTGGACCACCAATCAGCTCACTTGCGACGGGGTTTGGGGGTGTCATGGACTCCATACCGCCACGGGGATCAAAGGGGCGCACCACAGTAATCAGACAGGAATCGCGTCAACGATAGATGGCTCGACCTTGGGCAAAAGCTATCGGTTTCTGTACGGGATCAGTGGCGGCGAAGCAGCAGACTATGAAGCGGCAGCGGCAGCGACCAATCATAACGTCTATATCGGTGCGAACCGGGCCAGTGGCGCCTCAGATACCGCCTCTACCACCGGCAGCAAGACCATGAGCTATTTTTGCGCGGAGTGCCATGGGATTTTCCATAGCGGGTCTTCGGCAACAGAAGGGTTAAGCGCGTCGACATTAGGTAGCCCCTGGATTCGACATCCTGTTGATTTCTCCATGCCAGCGCCATCGACAGTTGGCTCGGTTACGTATTATAACTACACAACCTATACCCCCGTCGTGCCGGTGGCAACCAGTGACACCTCCACTGCCACCACGGATTCTAATGTGACGACATCACCCACGACGGACAGAATTGTGATGTGTCTCTCCTGTCACCGGGCTCATGCCAGCCCCTACTATGCGAGTATGCGATGGGATTATCGAGGCACCAATGGCGTTAGTGGCGCCAACAGTTGCGCCACCTGCCACAGTGACAAGAATTGATGTAAGCGATCACTTACGAATTGATAGCCAATGCACCCGAGAGTCCCATGATCCCCTACCTGCTCCCTTCATTACGCCTGTCTGTCGTTTTCGTCCTATTGGCCTTGGCGGCGGCTGCCTGTGTCAAGGTGGGAACCCTGCGTGGTGGCGAGCAGGAACCGGCAACGACCGCCTCGCTCCCTTCGTCGAAGCCACAGGTGTCATTATGCCTGAGTAGCGTCGGCGGCAGTAAGGGTCACCGGGTGAGGGCGGTTTTGGATGCGGTCGATCTGTCGGATGGCGGGCAATGGATCTCCTTGCTTAAACAGCCGTTGACTATCACCTCTGGGCAGGCGGAGGCCGGGGTTCTGCTCGACCGGGTGCAAGTGCCGGAGGGACAATACCAGCGGATTCGCTATCAGATCAGTCAGGCAATTGCGGATCAGGATGGCCGTGAGATCACACTCCAGCCCCCATCGCAGCCGGTGGAATACCCGCTTGTCAAGCCACTGTCTCTTAGTAGTGGAGACAGTGTATCCCTTTTTTTGTCGTGGGACATCGCCGCCTCGCTGAGCCAAGCCCCGAAGTTTGCGGTGACTTTCAGCGCCAGTGCGCAACGTATCCCGCTGACCACGGAACTGGCCTTTGTCAGCTGTCCGGAGATCAACACCGTTTACCTGATCCGGACCGATCAAAACCGCATCTGCGGGTCATGGGGCATCCCTGGCCGCCCGACCTCCATGCATGCCGATAAGGCGACCAATACCCTCTATGTCCTGGCAGCCGATCAGTCCGCCATTGTGGCGATAGAGCTTTCCTCCGGCAAGATACGGGATCGTATCCGAATGCCGATCGTGGCCCGACCATCGTTCATGACCATTGACCCGGAGGGACGCAATGCCTATCTGGTCGAACAGGCGACGGGGATGGCATACCGGGTCGATCTCGGCTCCGGCAGCCTCGCCGCTCAGGTCCGGGTGGGTGAGCGTCTTGACTATTGTGAGTTCCTCAACGAGAGCGCCACCCTCGCCGTTGCATCATCCCAGGGCCAGAAGGTGGTGCTCCTTGATCCAACCACCTTGCGGATTCGGCAGTCCGTTGCTGTGGGCAATGCCCCACAGGGCGTGGCCGAATATGGCGGAGCGCTGTACGTTGCCGAGAACCGGGCCAACACCGTGGGCCTGTATCATCTGGGCAGCGGGATGTCGCTACGTCAGCAGGTAGGACAGGGACCGAGCCGAATCCTGGTCCATGAACGAACCCTCTTTGTGGCGAACTCACTTGGCGGGAGCATCACTATCCTGCGCCCCGAGCAGTTGACTGTGGTCAAGGTGGTCGCTATCGGCGGTTCCCCGGGCGAGATGGCGGTCTCTGCCGCCCGTAACTGGCTGTATGTGGCCGATGCCACCGGCAACGGGGTGACGGTGATCGATCTCTCCAGCCAGCGGCGTGTGGAAGGGATTGATCTGAAGGCCAGGCCGTTTGATATTGAGGTAATTCAGTGAGGTGGTTATTGCGTCTCTTCAGCGAGGATCAACTCCGTGTTCTGGCCAGCATTAGGGAGGCCGCGGAGGCAAGAACTTGCCACCCAATGTCCGTCCGGAAGCGCAAGTCAGAAGTGCAGATAAAGAGGAACAACAGATTTCCGTATTAGTTATGCATAATTTCATCAGAAAAAATATTTTGGCCTTGGCCCTTGTCCTGGGCCTCGGCCTGACGGCACCGGTCCTGGCCGGGACTTACAACAGTTCGGCCCATGGCAATACCACCACTGGAGTCAGCGGTCGGGTTAGCGGCTACAGTACCGGCAACTGTGGTCAGTGCCACGACCAGCACGCCAGTCGGGCCGCCACCACCCACGCCCCCTATGCCTACGCCGTTGGCCTTTCGGAAGAAAACCTCTGTCTGGATTGCCACGA
>Ga0334722_10002160_pt1 | contig 22649 bp, 18 predicted proteins | sample C3_bottom_MG_FD_207210 | JGI IMG/M metagenome (GOLD analysis project Ga0334722, IMG submission 207210) | Sediment microbial communities from Yellowstone Lake, YNP, Wyoming, USA - C3_bottom | ecosystem: Environmental > Aquatic > Freshwater > Lake > Sediment | place: USA: Wyoming | collected... | reverse complement strand
TCTTGTCCACCTGGATGGTGTGCTCGCGGATGTGCGACGACCAGCGACCGAGGCGGAAGCCGACGTCGACGCGGATGCCCGACCAGCGCGCCGGGACCGCCAGCGCCTCGTCGTCAAGGCCGCCGAGGTGGGCCATGCCCGCGTCGAGCAGCCCATCGAGGCGAGCGCAGATCTCATCGAGGGTGCCCTGACCCTCGACCGCCTCCTCTGGCATGGCCTTGAAGAGCGCCTCCGGGACGGCGTCGGGAGGGGTGGCCGCGTCGCGCTGGAGCAGCCACCAGGCGGTGAAACGGCCGTACGCGCGCTGCGCGTGGACGACATGGGCGAGCGTCTGGCGCACCGTCCACTCCTCGCCGCCGGGCGGCGCGTCGAGCACGGCCTCGCCGAGGGTGACGAGGCGGCCGTGGAGGTCCCAGCGCGCCGCCGTGGCAGCCGCGGCGCGGCGAGCGCCGGGGGCCGGTCGCGTGCCGGCCTCGTCGAGCGCGCGGCGAACGGCACCGGTCGCCGCCTCGAGCACCTCGAACGCGTGGTAGAAGCCGTAACGCAGGTCCGCTTCGGCATCTCGCCAGGGCCAGGCGCGCTCGAGAGCCGCGTCGGGCACGGCCAGGAGGTCGTGCGCCGCCGCGACGACACGGGCACGGGCCGCCGGGACGGCGGCGTGCAGCGCGATGGGCGGGACGGGGATGTCGGGGAGGTAGGGCTCGTCCATGGGTGGAGCGTAGCGTGCCGGGCGACGCCCCGCCGCGCAGCCCGGGTCCTCGCGTCTCAGCGCGCTGCGAACTCCAATGCCGCGTCGCGAGCCACCCAGCTCGGTCGGAGCGCGGGATCTGAGCACGCCTCTCTCGCGAATCCACTCGACTCGGGCACAGTTTCGGTCCCTCCGGTATCGAGGTCGCGCATATCAGTGCGCTACGCGATGCGAGGCTATCCCGGGCGATCCCGGCCCCTTCGACAGACAGGGCGCGACGATCAGTACCCCAGCTCGCGCAGCGCCTCGCCCATGGCGCGCGCGGCGACGGCACGATGCGAGACGGCGTTCTTCTCCGCGGCGGTCATCTCCCCCACGGTGCGGCCGCCGGGCGGCTCGGAGTCCGGCTCGAAGATCGGGTCGTAGCCGAAGCCACCGCTGCCGCGCGCCGCGGGCGCGATGCGCCCCGTGAACGTGCCACGCCGCACCAGCGGTTCCGCGCCGGGCCCGGCCAGGAAGGCCAGGGCGCACACGTACCGTGCGCTCCGGCGCTCCGCGGGCAGGCCGGCCAGCTCGTCCAGCAGCTTGGCATTGTTCCGAGCATCGCTGGCCGACTCGCCGGCGTAGCGGCGCGTGCGCACGCCCGGGCCCCAGCCGAGCGCCTCGACCTCGAGGCCCGAGTCGTCGGCGAGCACGGGCAACCCCGTCCGCGCGACCCAGAAGCGGACCTTGATGAGCGCGTTCGCCTCGAACGTGGCGCCGTCCTCGACCGGGTCGCCGGCCAGGCCCAGCTCGTCCAGGGAGACGAGCGCCGTCCGCGAGAGCCGCAGCAGCTCGCGCAGCTCCCCCAGCTTGTGCGCGGAGCGCGTCGCGACGAGGATCCGCCGCTGCCCGGGGGAGGTCACGCCTCGGCGCGGGCGATCGCCTCGCGCTGCAGGGCGAACAGCTTCTGCATGCCGTCGTCGGCCAGCGAGAGGAGCCGGTCCATGGCCGCCCGGTCGAACGGCTTGCCCTCGGCCGTGCCCTGCACCTCCACGTACGTCCCGGCGTCCGTGGCGACCACGTTGAAGTCCACGTCGGCCCGCGAGTCCTCCGCGTAATCGAGGTCGAGCAGCGCGACGCCGTCCACGAGGCCGACGCTGACGGCCGCGATCTGGCCGGCGACCGCCGCGCCCAGCCCGCGCCGCTTCAGGGCCAGCACGAGCGCCACGTAGCCGCCGGTGATCGAGGCGGTGCGCGTCCCGCCGTCGGCCTGGAGGACGTCGCAATCCACGGTCACGGTCCGCTCGCCCAGCTTCGCGGCGTCCACCACGCCGCGCAGCGAGCGGCCCACCAGCCGCTGGATCTCGTGCGTGCGACCGCCCAGGCGCCCCTTCACGGCCTCCCGCTGCGTGCGCTCGGAGGTGGCCCGGGGCAGCATCGAGTACTCGGCCGTGACCCAGCCGATGCCCTTCCCGCGCAGGTGCGGCGGGATGCGCTCCTCGAGCGTGGCCGCGCAGAGCACGTGCGTGTCGCCGACGCGGATGAGGCAGGAGCCCTCGGCCCACTTCTGCACGTCCAGCTCTATGGTCGTGGGGCGGAGCTGGCCGGGCGTGCGCCCGTCACCGCGGAAGCGGCCGGAGCCGATGCTCATCAGGGAGTTCCCTCCTCACGCTTGGCGGCGTCCCAGAGCTCGTCCAGCTCCTCGAAGGTCATCTCGTCGAACCGCCGACCCGCGGCGAGCCGCTCGACCCGGGCGAAGCGCCCGGCGAACTTCGCGCTGGCGGCCCGCAGCGCCGCCTCCGCGTCGATGCCCAGCTTACGCCCGAGGTTGACGATCACGAGCAGCAGGTCGCCGAACTCCTCGCGACGTTCCTCGGAGGTCTCCGCCGAGAGCAGCTCGACGGCCTCCTCCTCGAGCTTGTCGATGACGCCTTCCACGTCCGGCCAGTCGTAGCCGAGCGAGGCGGCGCGCTCCTGGATCTCCTGGGCGTAGGCCAGCGCGGGCAGGGAGCGCGAGAGGCCGGCGAAGGCCTCGGGCATCAGCTCGTCGCGAGCGTGCCGGGGCGGCTCCCCCGCCGCGGCGGCCTCCGCCCGCTCGCCGGCCTTGATCGTCTCCCAGTTGCGGACCACCTCGCCGACCGAAGCCACCTCCAGCTCGCCGAAGACGTGCGGATGGCGGCGCACGATCTTGGCCATGATCGAGCGGTACACGTCGCTCAGGTCGAAGACGCCGGCCTCGGCCGCGTACTCGGCGTGGAGGATCACCTGCAGGAGCAGGTCGCCCAGCTCGTCCGCGAGGGCCGGGGTCGAGCCCGCCTCGAGTGCGTCGTAGACCTCGTAGGCCTCCTCGAGCAGGTGCCGCCGCAGGCTCCCGTGCGTCTGCTCGCGGTCCCAGGGGCAGCCGTCCGGGGCGCGCAGCCGTGCCGCCAGCCAGGGCAGGCCGTGGGGGCTGGCCAGGTTCGCCTCGCCGCGCAGGGGTGCCACGTACCAGGCGCCCGAGGCGGGTGGCGCGCCGTGCAGCCCGCCGATCGTCGCATCCGGGGCGCCGAGCAGCCCGCGCACCGGGTGGTCGGCCGGGTAGAGGGCACCGAGGATGGCCGCGACCTCCGGCGGGCGCGCATGGCGGCCGGGCAGGACCGGCGCATCGAAGGCGGAGGCCGAGCCGGACGCGGGCACTGCGGGCGCGGTGGGCGCCTCGCCGAGGATGAGCAGCGGCCAGCCGGGATCGAACGGCAGGCGGACGAGGGATGACGCCGCGGCCACCTGGAGGCCGTCGCCGGGGCGGACGCCGAGGCGACGCTCGAGCTCGTGGAGCGCCGCCTCGAGCACCTCCTAGAGGCCGGACCCGAGCGCGGTGGTGTCGCGCGTGATGACCGCTGCGGCCTTCTTGGGCGTGAACCAGAGGTTGTAGGCGTTGAGCTGGATCTTGTTGATCTGCTCGGGGTTCAGCGGGCGCGTCTCGCGGCCGACGACCTTGTAGATGTGGAAGCCGTCGCCCAGTTCCAGGCCCTCGCCGACCTGGCCCGACTGCAGCTGGAAGAGGGCCTCCTCGACCTTGGGGTCGGACGACTGTCCAGGGGCGATCCAGCCCAGGTCGCCACCCTTGGTGGCCTCGAGGCCGTCGGATTCCTCCTTCGCGATGGCGGCGAAGTCGGCGCCCGGCTCGTTGACCTTGACGAGGACCTCCGCGGCGCGCTGCTTCGGCGCGGGGCGGAAGCGGTCGAACAGGATGACGTGCCAGCCGAACTGCGACTTGACCGGGCCGATGATGTCGCCCTTGCCGTGCGTGCCCTCGAAGATGGCGTCACCGAACTCCTGGACCATCGCGCCGCGGGTGAACCAGCCGAGGTCCCCGCCCGCGGCGCCGCTGCCCGTGTCGTCGCTCTCGGCCTTGGCCAGCGTGGCGAACTCCGCCTCGCGCGCGGCGACGTCGGCGATGGCGCGCAGCTTGGCGGCCGCGGCGTCGGCCTGCTGCTGCGACTCCGCCCACGCCGGGTCGTCGGCGGGCAGAGCGGAGGCGGCGCCCGGATCGTCCTTCGGCGAGTAGAGGATGTGCGCGGCCCGGACCTCCTGGCCTCCGGCGTCGCCGGAGCCCTTGTCGATGAGGATCTCGTACGCGTGGACCTGCTCGACCGGGCCTGCGGTCGCCTGGGCCACGAGCTTCTCGGTGATCTTCTCCTGCAGCACCTGGGCGGTGAGGGAGGCCTTGTACGCCTCCAGCCCCGGGCCCTGCTCGACGGCCGCACGGAAGGCGGCGTCTTCCCTGGCTGGCGTGATCTCGGTCACGCGCCCGATACGGAACGTGCCGTCGGCGCCCTCGATCACCTCGGTCGTGCCGCCGAGTGGCAGCGCGAAGACCGCCTTCACCCAGGCCCGGTCGGTGGGGTTGGTGTCGGCCAGGGAGCCGAAGTCGCCGCCCTGCTCCTTGCTCGCGTCGTTGCTGTACTGCTTCGCCACCGCGCCGAAGTCCTTGCCGGCCTTCAGGTCGGCCAGGGCCTGCTCGGCCTTCGCCTTCGCCGCGTCGCGCTGGGCCTGCGAGGGGAAGTCGGCGCCGGCGTCCACCTCGGGGCGCACGAAGATGGCCAGCGTCTGGCGCAGCTCGGGCTTGGAGGATTCCTTCTTCAGCGCGGCCTCCAGGTCCGCGTCGCTGGCCGAGAGGCCCTCGGCGGCGGCGTGCTTCTCGATCACGAGCGCGTCGATCAGCCCCTCGAGGGCGGTCTGCGAGACCTGCTGCCGCTGCTGGTCCAGGAGCTGCAGTTGCTGGGAGGCGAGGTCCTGGCCGACCTGCCCGGCGGCGAGCGACTCGCGCACCCGCTTCTCGCCCTCGCCGATGCGGAACAGCTCGATCTTCGCCCGTTCCAGCCACTGGTCGCGCGTGATCGCGGTGCCGTCCACGGTCGCGACCGGCTTGAGGTGGTCGTTGTACCAGGAGACGGCGACGGCACCGGCCAGGATGCCCACCGCGATGACGATGACGGCGATGAAGCCGATCGTGACGTAGAGCTTCTGGCGCGCCTCGCTGTCATGGCTGGAGCGGCGTGAGCGGCCGGCGGTCGGCCTGGCTCGAAGAGTCATGGTGGGTCAGGGTCCTGTGGCGATGGGAGGCCTGTCGGGTGGCAACGGCGCCCGGCCGTCGTGGAGCGGTCGGTATCGTACCCTACACCGCCGCCCGACCGGCGGGCAGCCAGGGCGCCCCTCCTCAGCCGCGATCGCCCCGCCGTGCCAGAATCGCCGGCCTGTGAGCAGCCACGCCACGAACGACCGCTTCCGCCCCGATCTCGAGGGGCTCCGCGCCGTGGCGATCCTCCTCGTCCTGCTGTACCACGCCCATGTGCCGGGATTCGGCGGTGGCTTCGTCGGCGTCGACGTCTTCTTCGTCCTCTCCGGGTTCCTGATCACCGGCATCCTCGTTCGTGACCTCGACGCAAAGGGGACGATCTCTTTGGGCGCGTTCTATGCGCGCCGGGCTCGTCGGCTGCTGCCGGCCGCAGCCGTGGCGCTGGTCGTGACGCTGCTCGCCTCGGCCGTCCTGCTCGCGCCGCTCGAGATCGCCGGCGTCGCTCGCGACGGCCTGGCGGCTGGCCTGTACGTCTCCAACATCGGCTTCGCGCTCCAGGCCACGGACTACCTGCAGGCCGCCCAGGCACCCTCGCCGCTCCTCCACTTCTGGTCGCTCTCGGTCGAGGAGCAGTTCTACCTCCTGTGGCCGGCGTTGCTGCTCCTGGCCGCTCGATCGGTGGGGCGCTCGCATCGGGCCCTGGCGACGGTCATGGCAGCGGTCACGGTCGCCTCCCTGGCGGCATCGGTGATCCTGACCCAGGTCGCCGCGCCCTGGGCGTTCTTCGCACCCGTGACGCGCGCGTGGGAGCTGGGGCTGGGCGCGCTGGTGGCCGTCATGGCGGAGGGCTCGCTGCGGCTGGGCCGGCGGACCGCGATCGCGGCGGGCCTGCTCGGCCTGGCGGGCATCGCCGGGGCGGGGATCGGCCTGGACAACGGGACGCCCTTCCCGGGCGTTGCGGCGACCGTGCCCGTCATCGGGTCAGCGCTGGTCATCGCCGCCGGACTCAGCCGGCAGGCCGGAGTCGTGTCGCGCCTGCTGACGGTCGCTCCCATGCGCTGGCTGGGACGGATCTCCTACTCGCTCTACCTCTGGCACTGGCCCGTCATCGTCCTGCCCGCCGCCGCGCTTGGCGCATCCCTGCCGACATACGGCCGCGTCGCGCTGGCGGTCCTGGCCATCCCCATCGCGGCCGCGAGCCAGCGCTGGATCGAGGAACCGTTCCGCCGCGGCCGATGGATCGGGCTGGCTCCGCGGCGGACGTTCGCGGCGGCCGCGGGGTTGATGCTCACGGTCGGGGTCGTGGCCGTGTCGCTGGGCGCCCTCTCCTCACCGGCGAGCGGCGACGGCCGGGCGGCGGCCGCGTCCTCGATCTCCGATACCGAGCTGGACCGGGCATATGCGGAGGGGCTCGACGCGGCCACCCCGGAAAGCGATCCGACGCCAGCCCCATCGCCCGACGAGTCCGGTCCGCCGGGGACCGCGGCGGGCCGCGTGCCCGCCGACCTCATCCCGGCGCTGGCCGTCGCCCGCGACGACCTGCCGCGGATCTACGGGGACGGGTGTCACCTCTCCGCAGCGGCGACGGCCTCCCCCCCGTGCGTGTTCGGCTCCGCTGCCTCGCAGCGGACGGTCGTCCTGTTCGGCGATTCGCACGCCGCGCAGTGGTTCCCCGCCCTCGAGCGGCTCGCCACGGGCCAGGGCTGGCGGCTCATCTCCCTGACCAAGTCATCCTGCCCGGCCGCGGACGTGACGATCTGGAACACCAGCCTCAAGCGCGAGTACTCGGAGTGCGACGAGTGGCGCCGCGCTGTCCTGGAGCGGATCGCAGGCGAGCGTCCCTGGCTCGTCATCCTCTCGGACAGCCGGGACTACACGCTCTGGTCGGACGGTGCGCAAGTGCCGGTCGCCGAGGAAGGGGCGCTCTGGGACGGCGGCCTGGCACGGACGCTCGCGAACCTGGCCGCCGTGGCCGACCGCGTCGTCCTGGTCGGGGACACGCCCCGAGCGCAGGTCGATCCCCCGGTCTGCCTGTCGCGTCATCCGGACGACGTGCTCGCCTGCGCCAGCCCCCGGCACCTGGCGCTCGACACGGCGCGACTCGCGGAGGAGCGGGCCATCGCCGCGACGGCGGCCGCGGGCTTCGTCGATCCCACGGCCTGGGTCTGCCCCTCGGAGCCGTGCCCGGTCGTCATCGGCCGCCTGCTCGTCTACCGCGATGAGCATCACCTGACCGCGACGTTCGCCCGCGCCCTGGCGAACCGGCTGCTCGACGAGCTGCGCTAGCCCCCGTCCGGGGCCAGCCGCTCGACGATCGCCCAGAGGCGGTCCGCCTCGCGCTCCCACGACAGTTCCCCGATGCGCCCGGTCATCAGGGCCACCGACGCCTCCCGGGCGGCCGCGTCGTCGACCAGGGACAGGATGGCCGAGGCAAGTCCGTCCGGGTCGCCCGGTTCATAGGTCCGCACCGCACCAGCGGGGAAGGTCCGCTCGACGAGCGGCAGGCGCGACGCGACGACGGGCTTGCCCATCGCGCCGTACTCGAGCACCTTGGTCGAGAGCGAGAGGTCGGTGAACGGGTCCCGTCGCGTGGGCGCCAGTCCGATGTCGGCCGCGGCGATGGCCGCCGGGACGTCCTCGAGGGGGATCCGGCCGTGGAACCCGACCTGCTCGGCCAGACCCAGCCGGGTCGCGCGGGCCCGGAGCCCCTCGGCGGCGTCGCCGCGACCGTACAGCTCGAGCCGCACCGGCAGCGCCGGTCGGGTCGCCCGCAGCCGGACCAGGCCGTCGAGCACCACGTCGAGCTCGTAGGTCGGCGTGAGGGCGCCGGCATAGACCAGCCGCAGCGTACCGTCGGCCAGGAACGCCCGCCGGGCGTACAGCGCGGGATCGAAGCGCCGCAGCGAGGGGCTGTTGAGGATGACGCCGACCTTGGCGGCCGGGACGCCCAGGGCCACGAGCCGCGCCGCCAGCGCTTCGTTCACCGTGATGACGGCGTCCGCGGAGGCGATCGAGAGTCGCTCGGCGAGGAGCAGGAGCCGGTGGGCGAGCGGGCTGGAGGCGCGCGGGAACCGCACGCGGAAGAACTCCGGCATCGCCTCGTGGAGGTCCAGCAGGACGGGCACCCCGACGAGCTTCAGCGGCAGGGCGGCGAAGACGAGGAAGTCGGGCAGGGTGTGCACGTGGACCGCGGCGTACCGTCGGCGCCGGTGCTCCCGCGTCACCGCCCACGCGGCACGGAAGAGGAAGGCGAGGTACTCGCCGAGGTAGATGCCCAGCCCGGCCCCCTGGTGCCGCTGCACGTCGAGTCGATGGACGCGCACGCCGTCGACCATCCCCCGCGGAGCATCGTGCGGCCTGCGCAGGGCGAAGACGTCCACGGGGCGGCCGCGCTCGACGAGCGAGGCGGCCTCACGCCGGACGCGCGGGTCCTCGTCGAAGAAGGCGTGGACGATCATGCACACCGGACGGCGCGCGGCGCTGGGGGAGCTGTCGGTCACGGCGCGACATGGTAGTCCCTTCGGCGCGTCCGACCGCCCAACGATGCTACGCTCCTGCGGCTGATGGACATGCCCCAGGAAGCCCCCGCCGCGTTCCGCGCGTCGGCCTTCCGCACGTCCGCGGTCCGGCCGGGGCCGCTCGGCCTCGTCGCCGAAGCGCTCGACGAGGTCCTCTCGCGGCACCGCCTCATCCGCTACCTGGCCCAGGCGGAGCTCAAGAAGAAGGGCACCGACACCCTCTTCGGCAACGTGTGGTGGATCCTCGACCCGCTGCTCCAGATGGCCGTCTACGTCATCCTCGTGACGCTCATCTTCCAGCGCTCGGTGCCGGACTATCCGCTCTTCGTCTTCGCCGCGATCCTGCCCTGGAAGTGGTTCACGACGGCCATCGGGGACGCCATCGCGTCGGTCAGCGGCCAGGACCGGCTGATCAAGCAGATCAAGTTCCCCAAGGTCGTGCTGCCGTCCGCGGTGATGCTCGCCGGGATCGCGCAGTTCGCCTTCGGCCTGGTCCCCCTGGCCGCCATGCTCGTGCTGATGTACCCGGCGCGGATCAGCCCGATGCTCGTCTTCGTCCCGGTCGTGGCCGCGGTCCAGTTCGTCTTCACGGTCGGCCTGGGGCTGCTGCTCGCCGCCGTCAACGTCTTCTTCCGTGACGTGGGCATCCTCGCCCGACACATCCTCCGGCTGTGGTTCTACCTGTCGCCGGCGCTCTACGGGGCCGCCGTCGTGGCCGAGGTCGGGACCTCGCACCCGATCATCGCGACGCTGATGCGGCTGAACCCGTTCTTCACCATCCTCGAGTCGTACCGCCAGGCGATCTACGAGGGCGCCGTGCCCGACCTGGCCGCGCTCGCGGTCGTCCTCGCCGGCAGCGTCGGACTGCTCCTGATCGGCGTCGTCTTCTTCAAGCGGCTCGAGCCGGCCTTCGCGAAGGTCCTGTGATGGCCTCCGGCAACGGCGGCGCGAACGACTACGCCATCGACGTCCAGGGGCTCGGCGTTCGCTACAACCTGCGCCTGACGCGCAAGACGACGCTGCGGCAGTCGCTGGCCACGATCGTCCGGCGCGGCGAGGGCGAGCGCACCTTCTGGGCCCTCCAGGACGTCACCTTCCGACTCGTGCACGGGGAATCCCTGGCCGTCATCGGGCCCAACGGCGCCGGCAAAAGCACGCTGCTGCAGGCGCTCGCCGGCATCATCCTGCCCTCGGCCGGGGGCCTCGAGGTGCGCGGGCAGGTCTCGGGCCTCCTCCAGCTCGGGGCCGGCTTCGACCAGGAGCTGACCGGCCGCGAGAACATCATGCTGGCCGGCGCGTTCCTGGGCATCGATCACCGGGACATGGAGCGGCTGGCCCCCGGCGTCATCGATTTCGCCGACATCGGGCAATTCATCGATGCCCCCCTCAAGACCTACTCCTCGGGCATGCGCGCGCGGCTCGGCTTCGCCATCGCCACCTCCGTCGACCCCGACATCCTCCTCATCGACGAGGTCCTGGCCACCGGCGACCAGGTCTTCCGCGCCAAGAGCAAGGCCCGGGTGCTGGAGCTGGCACGGGCGGCCAAGGCCATCGTGCTCGTGACCCACGACATGACCTGGGTGACCGAGTTCTGCAACCGCGCCATGCTCATCGAGGCGGGCCATGTCGTGGCCGAGGGCGAGCCGGAGGAGATCGTGCGCATCTACCAGGAGCACTCGGAGGCGTCGCGGCTGCGGAAGGCGGCCGAGGCCGCCGCGCTCCTCGGGACGGATGCGGCCGCCGCGGCCGCTCTCGGTGCCAAGCCGCCCGCCGCCGGCGCGCCCTAGGCCGATCCTCCCGGAGCGGGCACCCCGAGCGTGGCATACAGGGTGAGCAGCCGCTCTGCCTGGGGCTGCCAGCCGTAGGGCCCGCGCGCCGCCTCCAGGCATGCCTCGCGGTAACGGGCCCGGACCCCGGGCGGCGCGTCGAGGATGGCGCGGATGGCGCGGGCGATGTCGGCCGCGTCGTTCGGGTCGCAGAGGACGCCGCAACCGGTCTCGCGCACGATCGGCGCCATGCCCGGCAGGTCGCTGGCCACCACGGGCGTGCCGGCGCCCATCGCGTCGAACAGCTTGGTGGGCGTGTTGAGACGATGGTTCAGCGTGGCGGCCTGGACGGGCATGGCCGACACGTCGGCCGAGGCCGTCCAGGCGGGGATCTCCTCCGGCGGGACGCCGGGCAGGAAGTGGATGCGGGAGGCCTGGGGCAGCGCCGCCGCATGGGCGCGGCACGCCTCGTAGGCGGCGCCGAAGCCCACCACGACCAGCACGGCGCGCTCGACGAGCCCGATCGCGTCGCACAGCTCCTCGATGCCGCGGTGCGCGGCGACCTGGCCGAGGTAGAGTACGACCCGCTCGTCCGGGCCCAGGCCGAGGCGCTCGTGGAAGCGGCGCGGCGGGGGATCCGGACGCTGCCAGGCGGGCGGCGTGTTCATCACGATCGTCGCGGCTCGACCGAACGTCTCCTCGAGCACCTCGGCGTAGGGCCGGCTGACCGTCAGCAGCGCGTCGGCGGCCCGCATCCAGGCGCGCTCCCGGCGGCGCAGCAACCGGCGCCAGGGACCGGGCAGGCGGGCGAAGCGCCCGCTCTCGACGTGCACGTCCCGACTGTCGTAGACGACCCGCCCCCCGCGTCGCCGTCGGAGGGCGAGGGCCAGCGGCAGCGTCACGAGGCCCTCCGCCTGCCAGATGTCGGCCTGCGGCACGTCGCGCGCCACGGCCTCGGCCCAGCGGCGCGCGAGCAGCACGAAGCGGATGCCCTGCAGGGTGCGCCCGACGACCTCGCGCAGGACCCTCGCCGGGCCGGGCGCCGCGGGCGCCGTGTCGGCCGGCAGCGGCGGAGCGGGCAGCCACCACGGGGGCGGCGGCTGGGCGACGCGAAGGACGGTGAAGCCCTCCCGCTCCTCTCGCGGCGCGAGGCCGTCGCGCTGCCGGGCCACGACCGTGACCCGGTATCTCGCAGCCGTCAGCGTCGAGGCGAGCTTCCACGACCGCGAGTCGGTGAGGAACGGGTTGTTCAGCAGCAGGACGACGCTCGGCGCCTGCGCGGCTGCTCCGCCGGGCCCGTTCACGCCGCGGTCTCCGCCAGGCGCCCGTAGAGGGCCACGAGGCCTGCCTGCTGGACCTCCCACGCATAGCGCTCGAGGGCCGCCCGGCGCACCCTGCCGCGCAGCGCCGCGCGGGCCTCGGGCGGCGCGTCGAGCAGCGCGGCGATGGCCGTCGCGATGGCCGGCGGGGCGATCTCACAGCAGCGACCCAGCCCCTCGGCCGTCACGAGGCGGCAGTGCTCGGTGTCCTGGGCGACGATCACGGGCACGCCGGCCATCATGCTCTCGAAGAGCTTGTTGGCCAGGTTGAGCCGCTGGTTGAGCGTGCGCGGCGGCTGGCCGACGAACGAGACGTCGGCCGAGGCGGTCCACTCCAGCAGCTCGCCGGGCGGGACGGCATCGAGGACGTGGAGCCGGCCGGGACGTCGCGCCGCCTCCTCGCGCAGGGGATCGCGAAGCCGCCCGTACCCGAGCAGGACGAGGGACACGGCGCGGTCGCGCAGGCCCGGCTCGTCGAGCGCGCCGACGAGCTCCTCGATGCCGCGATCGACCGAGAAGCCGCCCTGGTAGATGACGAGCGGGCGCCCGTCGGCGACGCCCAGCGCCACCCGCAGGCGATCGGAACGCGGCGGTTCCGGGTCCTCGGGGCGCCAGCGGGGAGGGCAGTTCAGCATGACCACCGGCTCGGGGATCGCGAAGCGCCGCGCGACCTCGTGCGCCACGGCGTCGCTGACCGCCGTCAGGCCCGCGGCCGCGCGCATCCAGGCCGCCTCGCGACGGCGCACGAGCGCCCGGAAACCGCCCGGCATGCGGGCCAGGCGGGCCGCCTCGGTGTGGATGTCGGCGACGTCGTAGACGAAACGTGCGCCCGTGCGGCGCGCCGCGGCGCGGATCACGGGCAGGGCCACGAGCGCCTTCGCGTGGAAGACGGCCGCGTCGGGAGCCGCCCCGACGACGGCGTCCGCCCATGGCCCCACCCGGCGAGCGTGGGCGGCGATCTCGACCATCCGGCGCAGCGGGGCCCGCAACCGGTCGATCCCGCGCGGGCGGCCCGGCGGCAGCTGTGTCGCCTCGGGATCGAAGCCAAGGATGCGCGACAAGAGCCGCCGCGCACCTTGCGGAAGGGGCCGGAAGGCGCTCGTAACGCGCCGGTCGAGCGGCAGGCGCACGAGCTCCGCCCCGCCGGCCAGCTGCTCGCGCTCGGGAAGTCCGGGGCCCGCCAGGCCGAGGATGGTCACGCTGTGGCCGGCGCCGGCGAGCGCCGAGGCCGTGCGCAGCAGGCGCGAGTCGTACTCGAAGGTGTTGGCGGCCACGATGGCGACGCGCAGGCGGACGGTCATGGGCGGGGCACCCGGCGGTCGACCAGCGCGAGGTACTCGGGCATGCGGATGTCCCAGGCGTACCGCTCGGCCGCCAGCGTTCGCGCGCGGGCCCGTCGCGCGGCACGCTCCGCCGGCGGCGCATCGAGCAGCGTCCGCAAGGCGGCCGCGATGGCGACCGGATCGTCCGGCGCGACGGCGATGCCCAGCCCCTCCGGCGCCAGCACCGCATCGACCCCGGCCAGCCCGGCGCCGTAGACCATGGGTGCTCCGCCGGCCAGGCTCTCCCAGAGCTTGTTCGGCGTGGAGAGGCGCAGGTTCAGGGTGCTGTCGGGACTCGTGAAGACGGTCGCGTCGGTGCCCGCCGCCCAGCTTGCGACCTCGCTCGGGGGAACCGCCGGCAGCGTCACGTGCCGACCCGGTCGTTGCGCGTCGCGCGCCCGCAACTCCCCTTCGAGCGGGCCGTAGCCGATGGCCACGAAGGCGGCGTCGTCCAGGCGCATCACGGCGTCGCCGGCCTCCAGGATCCCGCGACCGGGCACGAAACGGCCGAGGAACGCCACCACGCGCGTCGTCGCCGGGAGCCCGGCCGCCCGGCGGACCAGGTCCGTGTCGCCCTGCGGCAACTCGGCGCGCGAGGGCGCGTTCCAGACGACGAGCGGCCGCGCGGCCAGCCGCCAGCGCGTCACGGCGTCGTCGGCCAGGGCATCGTTGACCGTCGTGAGCAGGTCCGCGGCGTGGACGAGCGCCGCTTCTCGACGGCGGTAGAGCGACCGCCGCCAGCCGGGCAGCGCCGGGTAGCGATTGGCCTCCAGGAAGATGTCGATCAGGTCGTAGACCACGGCCCCTCTGCGTCCGCTCCCGCGCACGGCCGAGGCGAGCCGATGCGCGGCAACCGCCGCGCCGAGACCGCAGGCGTGGTAGAGGTCCGCGGGCGGCAGGTCGCCCAGCCCGTCGGCCCACGCTCGCGCCGCCAGTGGCCATGCCGCGACCTGCGCCACCGCCGAGGGGGTGGGCAGGTGCAGCCGGCGCAGACCACGCCCCAGAGCGCCGCGCCGATCGTGCAGGAAGGGCACGAGCCGGCCCCGTGGGGCCACGCGGACCAGCTCGATGCCATCCACGACCTCGCGCTCCGGCAGGCCGTCACCCACGAGCCCGGCGATCGTCACCTGCCAGCCGGCGTCGCGCAGGCTCCGCGCGAAGCGTTCGGTGCGCGAGTAGCCGACCAGCGTCTTGTGGGAGAGGACCAGCGCACGCCGCGGCGCCCCGGTAGCAAGCGGCCCGCTCATGCCCCGGCCTCCGGCGTACCGACGAGGACGGCATACGTCGCGAGGAGGTGACCCGCCTCCGTCTCCCAGTTGTAGCGATCCAGCGCCGCGGCACGGCAGCGGCGCCGGAGAGCCGCCCGGTCCGCCGGGTCGGACTTCAGGATGCCGGCCGTGGCGCGGGCGATGGCCCGGGGATCGGCCGGGTCGCACACCACCCCGGCGCCCGTGTCCCCGATGATGCGCGCCATCTCCGGGAAGTCGGAGGCCACGATCGGGACGCCAGCGGCAAGGCTCTCGAAGACCTTGTTGGGCGACGAGACCCAGTGGTTGAGCGTGCTCCGCTGGATGGGCGAGAGGGTCACGTCGGCCGAGGCCGTCCACTCGAGCAGGACGTCGGGCGACACCGCGTCCACGACGAAGAGCCGTCCCGACAGGTCCGGCCGCGCCGCCTGGGCCGAGATCCAGGCCCGCTGGGGGCCGTAGCCGAGGAAGACGCCGACCGCGTCGCGCAGCTCGGGCTCGAGCAGCGCGGCCACGATCTGCTCGATGCCGCGATGCGGCCGGAAGCCGCCCTGGTAGATGACGATGGGCGTTCCCGGCGCGATGGGCAGGCGGGCGGACGTCCGGAAATGGTCGAACCGCGGCGGCTCCGGGTCGTCGGGGCGCCAGCGCTCGGGACAGTTCATGACCGAGACCGGCGCCTCGATGTCGTACCGGCGGGCCATCTCCTCGGCGATCGAGCGGTTGACCGTGACGACGGCATCGGCGCGGCGCATGAAGCGCCGGTCGAGGGCGGTCAGGACCCGGCGCGTGAGCCGCGGAGCGACCGCGGCTCGACCGGACTCCGGATACAGCTCGTGCGAGTCGTAGACCAGGCGCGCCCGATGGCGGCGGGCGAACCACCAGGCCGGGCCGACGCCGGTCAGGTCGTGCCCGTGGTAGACATCGGCGGCGGGAACGTGGCGCCCGGCCCTGGCCGTCCAGGTCAGGACCTGGAAGGTCATGCCCAGCCAGTACGAGAGGTGCGAGACGACGTAGAAGGCCACCTGCCAGGTGCGCACCGCGAGGTAGCCCGGAAGCCCGCGGATCCCCAGCGTCCGCAGGCGCGCGGATCGGGCGCGCTGCCGCGCGAGGAAACCGGCGATCGAGCGCAGCGCGGCCTCGTCGCCCTCGCCGGCCTCGTCGCCCTCGCCCACCGCCGGCCCGAGCGTGGCCCGCGTGGCGACCCGCACGATCCGCACGGGGCCGCGCATCTCCTCGTCGGGCAGCCCCTCGCCACGACGGGCGATGATCGTGACCTCGGCGCCGGCCTCGGCGAGGCTGGCCGCCTCGCGCAGCACCCGCGAGTCCCTCGTGCAGTCGTTCAGCACGAACATGCAGACGCGGCGCCCCGCCAGGGACCCCGGTGTGACGCTCACGAGCCGAGCCACTCCCCGATCGCCGCCGCGATCGCCGCGCCCGCGCCCGCCGGCTTGACGGTGGCCGTGGCCGACCGGGCGACGGCGGCGGCGAGGGCACGCTCCGGGGGTGCCAGGCGGGCCATGGCCGCCAGCGCCCGGTCGAGGTCCCGACCGACGAGCGCCGCCCGGCCACCGGCCGCCTCGAGCGTCCCGCCCCACTCGGTCGTCTCGCGCAGCACCAGGCAGGGCGTGCCGAGCCAGCCCGCCTCGCGCTGCACGCCACCCGAGTCGGTCACCACGGCCGCGGCGTGGAGCTGCAGCGCCAGCGCCGTGCGGTAACCCTGTGGGGGCACGACATGGACGGACCGTGGGAGCACCGAACCGTGCTCGTCGAGGGCCTGGCGCGTGCCGGGGTGGAGCGCCAGCACGACCGGCCGGCCCAGCTCGCCGAGGATGCGCGTCCAGGCGGGGATGGCGGCCGGCTCGCGATTCTCGGCCCGGTGGACGGTGGCGAAGACGTACTGTCCGGTGCGCAGGCCGAGGGCCCGGATCCCTTCCGGGGCAGCGGTGCGGATGGCGGCCTCGTCGCGCAGGGCGGGGACGGTCGCGGCGCACAGGTCCCGCATGAGGTCGCCCACGACGAGCACGCGGGCGCTCGATCGTCCGGCGCCGATCCCCTCGGCCGCCAGGTTCCCCGCGGCCTCGACGTCGGGGGCCAGCAGCAGCCCGGACAGGTGGTCCACGACGACCCGGTTGACCTCCTCCGGCATGCGCCGGTCGAAGCTCCGCAGCCCGGCCTCGACATGGGCCAGCGGCAGCTCAAGCTTCGCCGCGACCAGGGCCCCGGCGAGCGTGGAGTTCGTGTCGCCGAAGACGACGACCGCGGCGGGCGGCTCGCGGATGAGGATCGACTCCAGGCGGTCGAGCATCGCCGCCACCTGCCGCGCGTGCGTGCCGCTGCCGACGCCGAGCTGGTGGGCGGGTGCGGGCAGGCCGAGCTCGCCGAAGAACGCGCCGGCCATGCCGTCGTCGTAGTGCTGGCCGGTGTCGATGAGGATCGGACGGTGGCGGGCGCGAAGCGCCGGCCACGTCGCGGCCGCCTTGATGAGCTGCGGCCGGGTACCGACGACGCAGGCCAGCCGGCGGACCGAGACGGTCACTGCCCCGTGCCGCGTCCCGCCGTCGCGAGGCGGCGGCCCGCCCGTGTCCCGTCGCCACGCCCCACCCCGACGTAGCGCACGCCCTCCGGCCTGGCCACGTCCCGCAGCGAATTGCGGCCGTCATAGACGACATGCAGCTCGGGGAACGCCGCGTGGTCGAGCGAGCGGAACTCCGCCGCGCCCGTCTGCACGACGATCGCCTGCGCCGGCGAGGCCTCGCCCCAGTGCCAGGCCCGGACGCCCAGCCGCTCGACCTCCTCGGCGCTCATGAGGGGGTCGTAGGCCCAGACCTCGGCGCCATGGAAGCGGAGGCGCTCGATGAGCGGGATGGCACGCGAGTAGGCCAGCTCCTTGACGTTCTCCCGGTAGGTCAGGCCGAGCACGAGCACCGGCACGCCCTCGAGCGAGCCGAGCTCCCGCTGCAGCTCCTGGACGGCGTGGCCGACCTGGCCGTCGTTGACGCGGCGGGCGAGCTCGGCGATCTGCAGCTCCGGGGCGCGACTGATGAGGAAGTGCGGGTAGACGGGGATGCAGTGGCCGCCGACACCGATGCCCGGCTGGTGGATGTGCGAGAAGGGTTGGCTGTTCGCGCCGCTGATCACCTCGGCGATGTCCACGCCCATCCGCTCGGCGTAGCGGGCGAACTCGTTGGCCAGCGCGATGTTGACATCCCGGTAGGTCGTCTCGGCCAGCTTGGCGAACTCCGCGGCCTCGACCGACGAGAGGCGCCAGACCTCTGCCGGCAGGACGCTGCGGTAGAAGGCCTCGGCGCGGGCGGCGCTCGCCTCGTCCACGCCGCCCACCAGCTTGGGATAGGTGGCCAGGTCGCGGAAGACACGCCCGGTGTAGACGCGCTCCGGGCTGAAGGCCAGGAGGAACCCCGCCTCCGGGTCGCCGAGGGCGAGACCGCTCGCCCGCGCGAGGAGCGGCCCGAAGCGCCGCCGCGTGTCGCCCACCGGCAGCGTCGTCTCGTAAACGACCAGGCTGCCCGGGCGGAGACCCGGGCCCACCGCCTCCGAGGCGGGGTCGATCATGCGGTAGTCGGGCTCCTGCTCGTCGGAGAGCATGAGCGGCACGATCATCACGACCACGTCTGCCCGACGGGCGCCCTCGGCGTGGGAGAGCGTCGCCTCGAAGCGGCCGGCGGCGTGGGCGGCGGCGATCCGCTCGCGCAGGCCGGGCTCCTCGTCGAAGTGGACCCGGCCGGCGTTCAGCCCCTCCACCACGGCCGGCACGACGTCCACGCCGATGACGTGCCAGCCGGCGTCGGCATACTGCGCCGCGAGCGGCAGGCCGATCTTGCCCATGCCCACCACGGCCACGGTGCCCGTGCGGTCGGGCTCACCGCGCCAGGGCCTCGCGACGGGCCGCTCGGCCGTCTCCCACGCGGTCGGATCGGACATCAGGGGACCTCCAGGGCTTCTATGGTGATGGGCCGGTGCTCCTCGGCCGAGCGCAGGAGCGTGTTGGCGAGGGCCACCGCCCACAGTCCCTCCTCGCCGCTGATGGCGGCCGGCCCGCCGGAGCGCACCGCCGCGAAGAAGGCGTCGAGCTCGCGCCGGAGCGGCTCGGCCGGCGTCACGGGCAGCGCCACCGTCTCGCCGGCGATGGTCGGCGCGTAGCCGTCGAGGTACGTCGGGGCCAGGTCGCGCGAGCCGCGCGTGAAGGTCAGCGACTGGGAGAGGTAGTCCACCTGGAACATGCCCTCCTCGCCGAGGACGACGATGCGCCGCTGCTTCTCCGGTGTCAGCCAGTTCACGTCGAGCTGGCCGAGCGCGCCCCCGGGAAAGGCGAGGAGCGCGTAGATGAGGTCCTCGTGGGCCGTGTGCACGTGGCGCGTCGACTCGGCGTAGGCGCGGACCGGCCGCTCCCCGATGAGGTGGCAGATGATGTCCACGTCGTGCGTGGCGAGGTCGACGGCCACGCCCACGTCGCGGATGCGCTCGGGCAGCGGGCCGCCGCGGATGGTGCGCACGCTGAAGATGCGACTCAGGGCGCCGCCGCGGAGCCGCCGGTCGAGCTCCAGGACGGCCGGGTTGAAGCGCTCGATGTGGCCGACCTGCAGCACGACGCCCCGGGCCGCGGCGGCCGCCACCAGCTCGCGCCCCTCCTCGACCGTGCGCGCCAGCGGCTTCTCCACGAGCACCGCCACGCCCCGGGCCATGGCCGCCAGGGCCACCGGGTGGTGGAGCGTGGTCGGGGCGGCCACGATCAGCGCGTCCAGCCGCTCCTCGGCGAGCATGGTCGAGGGGTCGTCGAAGGCGTGCACCCCCGGGGCCTGCGCCAGCGCCGCCGCGCGGGCGGCTGGCACGGGGTCGGCCACGGCGACGAGCGTCACGTCGTCGCGCTCGGCAAGGTTGCGCAGGTGGTTGCGACCCATCGTGCCCAGGCCCGCGAGGCCGACCCGGAGGCGCGCCCCGGCCGTTCCCGAGCGGTCCGAGGCGGACGTCATGCGCCGGCCACCGCCGACTCGACCGGCGCCGCCACCTCGCGCACCGCGCGGATCACCGTCTCGAGCTCCTCCTCGGTCAGGTTCGGCCGCACCGGGATCGAGAGCACCTCGTCGGAGAGCCGATCCGTGATCGGCAGGTGGAGGTCGCGGGCGCCGGGCAGGTAGGCCTGCAGGTAGTCCTGCCGGTGGATGGGCACCGGGTAGTAGATGAGCGTGCCCACGCCGCGTTCGGCGAGGCCGTCGATGACGCGCTGCCGCTGCCCGGGGAAGCGCATCGTGTACTGGTGCCAGACGTGCTCGCGACCCTCGGGCACGCGCGGCGTCAGGTACCCGCGCAGGCCCTCGCCAAGGCGCGCGGCGTTGCGGCGACGCTGCGCCGTGCGCTCGTCGAGCCGTGGCAGCTGCGCCAGGCCGAGCGCGGCCGCGAGGTCGGTCGGCTTGTAGTTCGTGCCCAGCGCGTCGTGGTGGTAGCGGACGCGCATGCCGTGGTTGCGGAAGAGCCTCAGCCGGTCGGCCACCGCCTCGTCGTCGGTCGTGGCGAAGCCGCCCTCGCCGGTCATCAGATTCTTCGTGGCGTAGAGGCTGAACATGGCCGGCCCGAAGCGCCCTGCCTTCAGCCCGTGGTACGTCGCCCCATGCGCCTGCGCGGCATCCTCGATGATGAGCAGCCCATGCCGCTCGGCGATCTCGACGAGCGGGTCCATGTCGGCCATCAGCCCGTAGAGGTGCACCGGCATGATGGCCTTCGTGCGCGGCGTGATGGCCGCCTCGACCAGGTCGGGGTCGATGCAGAAGTCCTCGGCGCGGACGTCCACGAAGACGGGCGTCGCCCCGGCGCGGAGGATGACGCTCACGGTGGCGTTGAAGCTGAAGGCGACGGTGATGACCTCGTCACCCGGCCCGATGCCCAGCGCGTGGAGGATGGCCTCCTGGGCCAGCGTGCCGTTGGCCATGAGGAACGCGTGGCGCACGCCGCAGTAGGCCGCCCAGGCCTCCTCGAACTCCTGCGTCCTGCGGCCCATGGCCAGCATGCCCGAGCGGAGGACCTCGAGGACCGCGGCCTCCTCGGCCGGCCCGATCTCGGGCTTCGAGATGGGGATCACGCGGGAACCTCCGAGGCGGGGATGGCGACGCACGCGTCGCCGGAAACGGCATAGCGGCTGGCATCGTGGGGACATGTGGCCTCGCCCGCGTGCTCGCCCCGGACGGGCCTGCCCGCCGCGTCCACCAGCCGCTGCCCGCAGGCGCAGACCCAGCCGATGCGGCGGGCCGGATTGCCGGCCACGAGGGCATGGTCGGGCACGTCGCGGATGACCACCGCGCCCGCGCCGACGGTCGCGAAGCGGCCCACGAGCGTCCCCGCCACGACCACCGCCCCCGCGCCCACGGAGCAGCCCTCGCGCAGCAGGATCGTGCTCACGGTCCAGTCCTCCGCGCCGGCCAGGGTCCCCGCCAGCGTGACGGCGCGCGGGAAGCGGTCGTTGGTGAGGATCGCGCCGGGCCCGATGAAGACGCCCGACTCGACCGTCACGCCGTGGTAGACGAGCGCGTCGTTCTGGATCTTCACGCGGTCCCCGATGCGCACGCCGGCATCGATGTAGGCGCCCGAGCCCACGATGCAGTCGTCGCCGACCACGGCGCCCGCGCGCACCTGGGCACGATTCCAGATCTTCGTGCGCTCGCCGATGCGGGCGTCGGGCGAGACGTCCGCGCTGGGGTGGATCACGAGCGTCATTCAGCGGCGCGGGCGTCCGCCGCGGATGAGCGCCCAGACCAGCGCGAACGCGGCGCCGAGCGCGAGGCCCGCCCGCCAGTCGAGGAGGATCCGCCCCTCGCCGCTCACCCCGCGCGCGATGACGAGGCCGGCGAAGCCGCGCTCGCCGATCTCCACGTCCTGCGCCACGACCGTGCGGGCGAAGCCCTGCTCGATGCGCACGGGGCCGCGCGCGACGAGGAGGCGGGAGATGCCCTGGCGCAGCTCGACCCGCTCGGCCATGGCCGCCGACAGGACGCCCTGCGACACCTGCACGTGGTCGGCGCGGGCGAGGCCCAGGCCGCCCTGGACGACCGAGATCTCGCGTGCCTCGGCGCGGCCGATACCGCCCATGCGCACCTCGATGCGATCGGCGCGCGCTTCGCCGATGCCGCCCTGGACGACGCTCACGCTCTCGGCCTCGACGCGCCCGGCGCCGCCCTGGTCGATGGCCACGTTCTCGCCCCGCACGACCTCGTCGGCCCGGTCGGCGACGGCCATGACCGGCACGCGCGTGGCCGCCGGCGGCTCGGCTTCGGGTCCGCCGGCCTTCGGGCTCCTCCGGCGCCGGGGCTTCGTGGCCGCGCCGGCGACGTCGATCGTCTCGGCCTCGACGACTGCCTCGAGGGCGGCCTGGGTCTCGGCGGTGGCCAGCGTCTCGGGGCTGGTCCGGCCGTTCGTGTCGGGCATGGTCGGTGTCCTTTCGCGGTCCTCCGGGGAGCGCGCCGGGGGCGTTCGGGTGGCTGCGACCGCTAGCGTACCGCCCGCGCGCGATCGCGTCGCGTGCCGCCCGGCCGGACGGGCTGGTACCATCCCGCCCGCCGTGCCCGCCTTCCCCCGGCCATCCGCCGTTCGCCTCCTGGCCGTCATGGTCCTGTTGACGCTCGCCGGGGCGTGCACCCCGCCCACGACGACGTCGCCGGGCATCCCCGGGGGTCCCACGCCCAGCCCGACGCCCAGCCCCACGGCGAGCCCGCGCCCGACGCCGCCGCCCAGCCCCACGCCGGCGCCGACCCCCGTCGCCGCCGCCCTCAACGGCGCCTGGATCCCGGCCGCGGAGCTCGAGCGCGCCCGGCGCCACCCGATCGCGGTCATGGTGGACGACCAGGTGGCCGCGCGGCCGCAGTCCGGCCTTTCCGACGCCGACCTCATCTACCAGGCACCGGCCGAGGGCGGCATCCCACGCTACATGCTCGTCTTCCAGGCGGGGGACCCGGCGGCGGTGGGGCCGGTCCGCAGCAGCCGGCGCTACTTCATCGGCTGGGCCGCGGAGTGGCGCGCGCTCTATGTCCACGTGGGTGGTGCGCCCAATGCGCTGCGAGCCCTGCGCGAGCTGAACGGCGACCTGGTCTGGGACGCCGACGAGTTCCGCTGGGGCGGCTCCCCGGGCTACCTGTGGCGCATCCGCGAGCGCTTCGCTCCCCACAACGTCTACTCGTCCGGGGAGAAGCTGCGGGCACTGGCCGACCTGGTCGGGGCGGACCAGCCCTTCACGACCCCCGCCT